>Ga0187885_10004318_pt1 | contig 11791 bp, 18 predicted proteins | sample June2016WEW_20_1_3_FD_132970 | JGI IMG/M metagenome (GOLD analysis project Ga0187885, IMG submission 132970) | Peatland microbial communities from SPRUCE experiment site at the Marcell Experimental Forest, Minnesota, USA - June2016WEW_20_100 | ecosystem: Environmental > Terrestrial > Soil >... | reverse complement strand
TTTGGCCGGTGAGCCGACTCTCGCCGTTTGACCCTCATCATCCGCTATTTTAACGCTCCCGCCAGTCCTTGCGCCGTTATCCTCAATAACCTGTTTTTATTGGCTCTTTCGCCTGTCTGCCTATCGCCTTGCCGTGCGTAAGACGGGGGATGATATATTTCACCTAAAAGGTTTAATGCCCGCTGTTGGGCTTCCTACGCTGTCATTTTTTAGAAACTGTGTCTATTTTAGATAATTCAGGCTCAAACTTACCTCAAGCATTTTTCTGCGAGTATGGTCGATATCATTCATCTTTGTTCATTATATTAAAGCCATTCTGAATATCGACCGGAGGCGGTTCGAAGTAAACCTCAGTACTTTTAATGCTTTTGTGGCCCATCATATGCTGTACTCTAATCATGTGAGCCAGGGGTGTCTTGTCGCCAAAGTCAGTTGCAGCCGCGCGATAGCCAAAGGCGTGTCTATAACTGTGCGGATGGACCTTCCATTTGACACCGGCCTTATTACGTGCGACTTCAAGCGCATAATTAGCGCCGGCTGCCGTAAAAGGAAATACGTGTATGTCTTTATGATGATAAGCCTCAGCAAACAATCGAGAGTAAAGCATGGCAGAAAGCGGTAAATGGTCTTTGTGATTGTCAGCCCGTTTTTCCCTGGTAATATCGACACCACTCTTGTTCAAATCCTGTCTGGTTAGTGCCAGAGCTTCCCCTACTCTAATACCCGTTTCCCAAAGCAATTCAAAAAATAATCGCCAGTGAGCCGCTAGATAGTTAAGAATCAAAAGATATTCCAGACGTGTGATTGGCCGCGTGTCTATTTTGCTACCGGGTATCTTACTCATTCGCCCCCCAATTTTGTGTACGCTTTTTATTTCAAGTCTGGCACTTGATTGTTGTTTTTAGCCTCAAAAGTGCCTATTCCGTATTCATTTCGTGCCTAAACTTGATTGTATATCTATTCTATAAAGTCGATTAATAATGCAAATAAGTATAATCAAGGGGTCTAATCAAAATAAAAATGAATCACAATAATCCCCCTTGCCTATTTCGTTGAATCGACATTTCATGGTACGCCAGGTCGTACCCTATTGACCGGCGACCGAGCTTTTTAGCCACCCACATTGTACGTCCGGTACCATTGAAGGGATCCAGGACAACGGCCGGCACAGGCGTCAGCGCCGTATTGCATTTACATGACGGACGCCAACCGATCGTTTGCGGCGGGTGTTCAATTGCCCATTCCTCATACTTCCGGCCGGAACCGTGATACTCGCCGTTTTTCCGGTGACCAGCGACAAAGCCGTCGTCTGGATTACTTGTTTTGGTAAATACTTCGTCCGGTACCGGCTCTTGTTTAACTACCCGGGCCCAGGGAGTCCCGCACACGGCACAGACGCCATGCTCCGGAGTCGCCGCACGGATGCAGATCTCCGGTAACTTCTCCGGGAAAGCGGCATAATGTTTAAATCCGGATGATTGAGATGGAAAGGTCCAGACGGAACGGAGATTTTTACCCTGGGGCAACTCAGCTACCAGGCTATTGAATCCCTTGTAGCTTTCCCGCTCTTCCTGATATTGTTTATCTCCCTGACCATTGCCGCGGGAATGGGCATTGCCGGTCTGCTCAATTCGGACCGCTTCTCGGTCGCAATAGTATTCGCTTGTTTTAGTCAGCATCAACACGTATTCAAAATTATCCGTCGGCCTCCAGGAGCCTTTTACCAGTATCAGGCCGTTGTTTGGTAAGCACTTCGGGCATCCTGGACAATCGATATACTCTGCCGAGTCAGTAACCTCATACCCGCTATGAGCTCGCATCCCGCTTTGTTTTCCGGCATCAGTCCTGGTATCCGGTTCTTTATCAACCTTTATACGGTGTTGCTCAAATCTCCACCCATTTAAGCTCTCTGGCATCGCATTTGTCTTGTGCCAGATAATGATAGAGCGCACGTACCAGCCGTCTAATTGAAGAGCCAGGGCCAACCGTTGCGGCATCAGTACAAGGTCGAGAGGTTTGAGACCAGATAAATTCCAGCTCGGCTTAGGGATATCATCATCACTAAATACCGCTTTACCGTGGTCGCTTCCGATTCCTTTACCACTTCCTGCGTAACTGTCTCCAATATTCAAAAACAAAACACCGTCCGGTCGCAGCACGCGCCGGCACTCTCTCATTATTTCGATGATATGTTTAAGGTAGAGCTCGGGCATAGGCTCAAGTCCTAGCGAGCCCTTCCAGGCACCGCATTTAGAACACAAACCCGAAATATGCTTTTCCCGGGTCCCGCTCTTATTTTGCGATGTATAGCCACCAGTTAAACTGGACCGGTCACCGGTAGAACGGCTCTTTCGCGGGATCTCAACACTTTCCCAGACATGCTGACAATCAGGGTCACCGTCCCAAATAAGCTCCTGGTCGCCGGCGTATTTACGAAGTCCCCAATACGGAGGCGAAGTTACGATGCAATGAACGAAGTTATCCGGTATCTCTACCATGGCCCGGGAATCGCCGCAGAAGAGCCATTGCATTGAGTCTTTAAATTTCAGCCGTGGCGATTCGGTTATTTGCTGCATGCTCATTTGTTTGCCTCATAAAACGCTCGTGCGAAATGGGGGGGGGTAATAGAACGTAACTCTTTGGTCTTCACGGAAGTTCCCCCGGTGTGCATATGAACAGGCGAATATCTATCGCCATTACTGACCGTGCAATAAACCGGCTCTACCGGATTCTTTTCCGGTAAGTTAAATTCTCCCCATAGACAGGTTTTTTTGGTGTAAGCATCCCCATAATCGCAGGGGTTAAATATTAGCTTTGGTTTTCCCAGCCAGCGAGATAATCTCCCCACGGGGTTTTCTAATGCCCAGAAGACCGGCTTTGTAATGGCGATAATCCCCAGGCAGGCAATAACCAGTCCCATGCCATTAATCGTGCGTCCATCGATATCCTTGAGCATCCAGTATTGAGCGCCGGATACTGTGAAATGAGTACATTCGGGTGCAGCCAGAACACCGTAAACGTTCTCAGGCGGTTTGTAGGTTCGTACATCGTATTCCGGCAAGGTAATCAGCCTGTAATCATAGCCTGCCTCTTTATACGGTCTGCCCCAAGAGCCGGTGCCGCCGCATAAATCCAAAATAATCTTGTCGCCGTCGTTCATTTTTAATCCTTAAACTTTAGTCAACTTTTCTTTTTCATTAAACCTGTGTCTTTACCGCCCATCGTTTGCATAATCGCTGGCCGGATCCAGCGACAAGATAACTCAATCCATTCGTGCGAGTATTCGATTAACTTATCTGGCGGCTGATATAACTGAGCATGAGGCATGAATCCGGCAGCCCACACGTTTTCAAGATGTTCGATCGCTTCGCTCATGGTCTGACCTTCGAAGGCCAGTAGCACGTAGCAACGGAGTATTCGCCTGTCTACGCCAGGGAACATCTTACCGACTCGTTGCAAGTACTTTAGCTGTGACTTAGAATCGCAAGCAAAGAATAACTGATATATCCGGAGCGATCGCAAAGTATCAGCCGTCGATTGAGTCATTTCCCTGCAGTCCAGTCCACCGCTAAACTCTATCCGCTTTTGCTTCCGCAGCATATCAAAAACCTTATCCTGGTGCGAACGATCACATTGTAAAAAGTTATTGTCATTGATGATATTGCCCGGGATAATGGGAAGCTGTCTTAGTTTTCCTTCACGCTTCCATGCGAGACAGAACCGGCAGCGGTTATTACAACCGCGAGAGGTAAAGGTTACGCCCGAAGTAATATACCGGCCAGGAATGAAGCCATTGGCCGGATCATCGAAGGCCGGTCCGCCAATTCTTACAACCGGATAGTATTGTGACCAGGCGAGCTTTAAGTATTCCGCCCTGGGGCGGTCCCAAGTGAACGTACAACTAACGTGTACCTCGTCAGCGGCCGGTCGTTCGAGCGGCGGATCGCCAACAAAGGCTAACTCGTCGACCGGTGTAAAAGAAGTTCGCCGCGGGAATACTCTGATAATTCGAGTTACCATGAGTTAGTTACGCTCCTCCGGTCTTTTATAAGGCAAACCCAAGGCCTCAAAAATAGACTCCTCGGTGTCACCGGCTATCCTTGCCTCGCGATACGGAGATTCTAAGTCAGGAGCAACGTTGAACAGTCCGGATCCGTCAGCGTGCAGTACCATGCCCTTCTGACGAGCCAGTGAGCACAGTTTGATATTGTGCTCCTTGCTGCCAGTCCGTATTAACAGCAGCGTCGCCCAGGTATCCGGCGTGGCGATGTAAAGGTCAAGCATAACGCCAGTTGGGAGAATGAGCTGTAATGCTCCTTTCGTAGTCAGCCGCCCAATATCCTGACATGCGGTTATAAACTTTCCTTGATTATTTGGAATGAGTACCAGGTCAACGTCATGAATATCGAGACGCTTCTTACGCCGGATGCTGCCGGCAACAACACATTTATCCGGCTGGCAATAAGGGGAAAGCTTGTCGATTATTTCTTGTGAAATATTTTGTGCCTGTTGCAGTTCCATCATCCCACCGCCCTTAAAGTTTTATTACAGTTTGCGTCTCGACCTTTTTCAGCTCCCCATCCTCGATATAAACAATGACTTTCCCCTCCTCACCGGTCTCAATCATGTCGCGCAGGGCTTGTAATAGTTTCGCCTCTTTTACCGTGATTTCCTTCGTAATGTTTTCGCTCACTTTATACCTCCAAAATGTACGAATATTTGACAAATTCCATTAGAGTAATTTATCTAATAAATACAGACCTTTCAGACTCCTATAAGGGGAGATGCCATCAATGACATAGTGCCAACCAGCCCGTAAGAAGCAATAGCCAGGGTGCGAGGATTTGATTTTCTTAGAATCAACATAAGTGAAATGACGTTTTTCTTGGGGCCATTTCTGCCATGCCATTTCATCAGCTTCACGTATAAGTTCGCTTGAAAGCGTATCGCCTTCATTCCGAAATACTGAGCAATTAACGCCCTCTTGTTTATCATGCCGTATTTGTTCTTTAACCCAAACGAAAAGAGCATCGCCGAAGGTCGTTAGCAAAATTAAATGTTCACCTGGTGGACTAATTCGCTTCCAGTTTTTCCAGTGGCGCCGCAATAGTCGGTAAGGCCTGGAGCTGTAATGCCGCTCATAAATAGAGTGGATTCTATCATCGCCGTCTGAGACTTCTATCCAATTACCTTGAATTAAGATATTCATAACAATTTATCTGGTTCGCCGAAGCGTGCAATTAAAATACTGTCGGCTCTTCCCCCAAATTTCTTTAATCCAAGTGGTGCCTCGGGATACAACTGCTGTGCTAAAATTCTAGCCATGTCCTTATATTCCGCTTTGTCCTGGTCCTTCTTTCGTTTGGGCAACGTAGCTCGCCGCTTCCACGTCTGCGGACTGACTAAGATGTATGGCAATCCAGCGCTCATAACACAGCCCAAGACTACGCCGAAGTTCATCAAAAAATTTCCCTGGCTTGACATCCCTTGTCCCGGACGAAGTCCCACGCGCTCAATGACGACAGTTATCGGAGAATACTTTTCTTTCCAGGTACGAAGCCACTTAGAAAGCTCAGCGCCGTTCACGATTTTGCTCTTCACCGACCAGGCCATAACCGGCATATCGACAACGCCGACAAAGCGGTTAGCATCGTCGAGCATGGCGATGGCGCCGCTAATCCCCACGTCTATAGCTATACGTGTCATAGCACTTGCTCCACCGGACCGCAACCCTTGAACATTTCCGGGAAGTGGGTCTGGATTACGTCCTTGCTCTGTTTTACCGGTATGCCGTAATGAAAGCGGATGCAGCTCGTATTGTCGCAATAGGCCAGGTCGACCGCCTCATTCCAAGGAATACGCATTAAAACAGTCCCGCAGTCAACACATTTCAGTTTCGTTGGGGTAGTTTTTTTCATTTTGTGACCTCGATATTTACGTTAAAAAACCCGAGCTGGCCTTTGTAGAGAATCGGTTTGTCGTAGAGTTTACCGTCTTTCACAACAAAACCATAAGGACCAAAAAACCATACCGATTGAACTTCTTTAAAACTAATATCGTCAGCCGTTACACGATGGGTTATTGTGATTTCTCCGATGATATGGCCACGGTATTGTGACCAGTCCACAGTGTTAAATTCCAGGAGCTGCTCAAGCGTAAGACGCCTTTTAATAAACTCAATATCGGATTTTGGCGACTTTGTTTTGCTGGCGTGAAGATAAATCCGCATCGGCAATTCTATGTTTTTATATATTGGCCAAGGTCGATTTTCAACCGGTTTAATATTCTTGGCCATTAGCCAGAACCACTCAGCGTAACCGGATAGTGCTTTCATTTCGTCTTCACCGCCACGCCTTCGGCAATCCATCTTTCTGCAGTCTTCGGCTTAACCTCGAGAACCTGGCCGGCTTTCAGTTTTCCCTTCACCGTTTCGATAGTGCTGAGTATTTTAACTTTCACTGCCTATCCCCCTTTCTGCGGCCGGTTACCCCTGTAACTCACACCGGTCATTTTGACAAAGTTTTCTTTTGGACACATTTCACGGAGCCGATCAGCGCAGGCGCCGCCGATATGCGCCTCGAGCTCGCTATAACTGAGATTCGTAGTTAATATTATCGGCAACTCGTTGTTATAACGTTGGTTAATAACTTTGAAGTAGACGGACTGGAGAAAACTCTTATCTCTCGTTGTTGTTTTGCCAACATCATCGATAATCAATAAATCGAATCGCGAAAGAGAGTCATAAATAGCTTTTTCGTTTTCGGCCTCTAAATCCTTCGTGTTATACGTCTGTTTGATACGACTTAATAAATCCGGCTCTGTCGTGAAATAAACAGGGCAGGGGTGCTTATGGATTTCAAAATAAGCCGTTATCATGGCCTTTTCCGCAGTGGCGAGTAGATGGTTTACCAGGGCGGCGGCCAGGTGGGTCTTTCCTACTCCGTAAAGGTCGGGGGAGAGCAGGACAATAGAATCGCCGTTATACCCGCGCATTACTTTATAAGCCTTTGGTTGCAACTTATGGTCGAAATTTTCAAATGAGGCGGTCCAGAACTTACCAAGATTGCCACACTCGCTATTCCATTTCTCGAATACCTTTGGGATCTCAAGCGGCAATTCTTGCAGGGCTCTATTTTTTTGATATTCCTGCATCCTCTTTTCCCTGCATACCTGCCCGCAGGTGCTATTAATAATATATTCATCACTGCCGCAAACTCTAACATTAGCCTCATAATCAAGGCCGCATACATCGCAATTACGGTGTATCTTCTTCCAGGTCATCGAAGGCGCCCGCGGGTCTGTTCCCTGGCACCTCTTGAGATACTTGCCGATTTGTTCTAACTCTCCCATTTTGAGCCTCCTGTTTTTCGTCTCTTCGCGCCCAATTCAAAATAGTGGCGTAATGACTTTTATATTTATAACCATGGCTTTCAATGCCAGTAGATAATGACTCGATCATTTCTGTTAAGTTATTATTAAACCTCTCTTTTAGTTTTTGGTATTCATCGTCTGTTAAGAAGACGTTCTTAAATTCTCCATAAGGTTTTTTATTATGGGGCACATTAACCTTGTTTCCTCTACTCTTGTTTTGTTTAGTATTGTTTTGTTTACTTAAGGGGGGGGATATATATGTAAGGGGTGAAGCTAAATTTTCGGAATTTGGGGGGGGATTCAATATGTTAACAGAAACATTGTTATTGTTAGCAATAATCCCGCTTACGTTTGGTTTATGTTCACATAAACTAGGTTTTAGGGGCTTTCCAGTAGTGCGTCTATCGTAGACCTGGTCAAGGTTATCGACAAGATTTTGCGACCATATTATTTTGTTTTGATATAATTCCTGGTCAATGGACTCAAGCTCTGCAAGTGTTTTTAAAATAGCCTGTGCCTTTTCTTCGGCAACGTGGGTTTCTGCTAACAGTAACCGCCATTCAGCGGGTTTATTGTAGTCATAAAATTGCCCATCTGTTTTACAAAGCAACTCCAATAGCGAAAACCAAAACGCATAGCCATCATTACCAAATTCATTACGAAGAATTAATAGTGTTTTACCGTGTGTAACCATGTGAGGAAAATAATCGACTATTTGTTTTAATGGTCTGGCCATTCAGGACTCCTATCTAAACTGTTAATAAGGTGGGAGCGGCAGCCGTTGGTCCACCGCTCCCCACTTGCCGGAGGCTTTTAGTCGCGACAATAATCAGTTATTCACTGACCGCACCCGCAAGCATGGCCGCTTTTAGAGAGCGGCGCCCCCGGCAAGCTAATTTACGGCCGCTCCATTCGCGCATCGGCTATTGCTTTATAGGCTAACCAAAAATCCTTGACGTGGTTGATGGCCGGTACATTCAGCTCCTTGCATACGTCCGAAACTGTCTTAAACTCTTTCGGCCAGTCCTCAAAACAGCAAAGTAGCAAGCTGCCGGCATCGGTTATCTTGGCTGGCTCCCGCTTGTATTTCTTCTCTTCCGGCTGCCGGCCGAGCTTCTCAAATTCGGCATTAGCTTCCGCTTCGGCTGTATTCCCTTGCTCATTTTCTTCCGGTTCAATCGGAAGGTCTTCCGGTTCAATGGCTTCGCCAGTTACCGGTTCGACAACCTGGCCCTCAATGACAGTGGTAACCGGTTTCACTTCGGAAACTTTAACCTGGGCCGGTGCCTCGTAAGTCTCGTCGATGGTTCGAACATCGGCAGGGAATAATTCGGGAGCCATTTTGTTGATCGCTTCGCTTTCAGCGTGGATAGCGGCCATGTGTGGTCCAGAGTTGCCATTGTCCGCGCCCTTCACCGCCTTGCTCTTCGGCCAGTAACCAATACCGGTAAAAGTTCTGCCGTCCTGGGTTAGCAGCCGGCATATCTGCCAGAATTTCGTATTGTCTATCTGTCCGTTAATCCGCATCTGCTCTGCGTCGGTCATGGCTACTGGCGAGTCGTTTAGATAACTGTATGTGTACCGCCGCGATGCCTTAATCCGTTTTAGTCCGATACCAAAAACAAGCTCAGTGTCGTATTTGCCGTTCCATGTTTTTTGTCCGTTAGCCCCTGGGATCATTTGTTTGAAGAACAGCATGTGAATTTGATTCGGTAATAACGGATTGATGTTATAATCGCGGCATATCATCATAGCCCGCTTTCTCATATCCGGTGGAGCCTTCGGCCAAATCGTATTTACAATTTCGTTAGCTGCGGCCTCCGTCATTAACTGAAGACCGGTATATTTAGCCAGTTTGTTCGCTTTAACGTCCGTTGTCACTTTTTTTAAATCCTCCCTTGTTCGTTCGATACTTCTTTCTTTTGGCGGCCGGGCTGCCCTGGCATACCCTTCATGTTCGATATTCCCGCGGCAGCCCAGGTACCACTTTTTTGTTTTGTAGTCCAGGTAGAGCCAGAACGGTTTGCCGCACTCAGCGCAGACCTGGCCGTCTCTGATCCGTTCCAGGTCCGCTTTGGTTAAGGTTTCTGACTCGTAGATAGGCATTTATTCCCCTTTGGCAACCATGATTTTAACTTTAAGGTCTCTTATTGTCTCTTCGGCAAGGGGCTTTTTATTCAGACACGCCCACACATCATTTTCCAATTCCGCTTTTACCATCAAGACTTCCGTTTTAACTATCGTCTCGGTTTTGATTACTATAAAAACTGGCATTGTTTACCTCGGTGTTACCCTCAACGATTCTTCCTGCCATGCCCTGACCCCCGGGACGGCAACGCCGGCGCGTACCACTTTCCCGATTTTCACCTGGTCCGGAATCTTGTACTCATCCGGTAGAAGTTTGAAGTCCGTAACCTCAAATTTCCATATTTTCGATATGCCGGAGCTGCCGACTTCGGTTCTTACGACTGCAGGAGCCGCTGCCGGTACTGGTACTGGTGTGGTGTCTACCGTGATTACGCCCTCGTTGGCCGCCGCCTGGCGACGTGCCAGTTCTACGGCCTGCCGGTTGATTTCTTCCGCCTCCCTGTGCTTCCGGTCAACTTCCGCGCGGTATGCCAGAATCTTGTTTTTGGTTATCGATGTTGCTTTGTCCAGGGAATCGATAATAGGTTTGAAGACATCATCAATGCTGGCCAGCAAGGTCCGATAGGGCTTGGTGTATTCAATCTGTTTTCCCCTAACGGCCTTCATGGTAAGCGAAAGGGTGCTCAAGTCCTCGGTCGCTGATTTCGTATCTTCGAGACTGGCGACAACCCGGCTTTCGGCATACTGGCAAATGGTTCTAGCGCACTGTACCAGGCCGATAACATCAGCGTCTTTGTCCGGTTCAATCGGAACAAGCGCTACGCCCGGAGGGCTCGCCCGGCAAATTACAATAGGCTCTTCTGGCATATCCGGCGCCGATTGCCAAGTAATAGTTGATTTTTGCTCAACCATTTTTATACCGCCTTCGGTTTGCGCCCGCGCCGTGGCTTTTCTGCGTTCTGCTGGACCAGTAACTGCCCGGGCTCTACGTCTTTTTGGTCGGTATGGTATCCCTCGCAGCTATTGTCTTCCTTGTTGAGCTTTGCCAGAATATCGCAATCGGCATGAAATTCGAGGCAGCTCGAACATGGCAAATCGGTTTTTGGTTTGAACGGATCGCAGACCTGGCGGCCGTCGACCAGGTGGATAAATTCGCCGGTGCACTTGTCCTCGCTGAGGCATTTGAGGCATAGCGAAGGTGTTTTGTTGAGTGGCGGAGCGAAGGGGTCTCTGCTTAATACACTGGTATTCTCGTTGAGCGATTCTTCGCCGGATACTACGGCGGCGCCTTCTGTTAGGGGTAACTGTGTTTTCGGCTTCTCTGCGGAAGCATCGAGATTCATGCGGGTCTGGGTGAGCTTGCTGAGATCCCACTTACGCATTTTCGTGTAGATGTCAGTAAGCTCATCGTGAAAGGTCCATTCGCTGTCATTGGCTGGTATGAGGTCGAGTAGTAGTTTTTTGACTTCGTCTCTGATGAATTTGACTGTGTTTACCTGTGCAATGTCCAAATTAAAACCTCCTATTTTTATTCTTTTACGAATTGAATCCCTGTGTTGATAGCATCGTCAGCCGCTTTGAGAATGTTCTCGATGGTGGCTGCCGGCATGAATACCGCAACCGGCTCGGCCTGGCCTTTGCGCATAATCATCATTTCGTTGCCGCTGTATTGGGTATAAAGTCCGGCTGCGGTGTGCCTGGGTAGTAGTATCCTGGAATCAACGCCTTGTGTCATTTTTCGTCGCTCCTTTGCACGATAAACGTGTGAATGACTCTTTTATCGAGAACCGAGACGCAAACCATAACGCCCTGGGGGGTCAGAAAGTAGCGGTGAGTGGTTTCCCCTTGTTGGTATGATTCGATCTCAAACCATCCATGTTCTAACGCCCACAGGTGAAAGTCCGGGTATAGAGCCCTATCGGATTGAATTTCGTTACCCATTATTTTTAGCCTCCTTTATTTTGCTGGACTGTTTAGGAAAACTTGTAAGTCTTGCTCGGTGATTCGGTACTGGTGGCCGACTCTATAAGCCTTCAGCCTTTTCGCTCTAATCCACCTGCGGACGGTAATTTTGTGGACACTGAATCTTTCTGCTATGTTTTGAACCGTTAAATATTTTTCTTCCATGTATTCTATTGTACCACGATGTTTTTATTTGTCAATAGCATTTCAAAATATATTTTTTACTGTCCAAAATCAAGTAAGATATGCGGAATAATTGACATGATTAGTTTTTGAGACTAGCTATTGACATTTTTAAAAATTAGTTCTTATACTACAAGTAGAACTATGTTCTAAGTGAGGTTTTAAAAACTATGACTGACGCAGTAAA
>Ga0187885_10004311_pt1 | contig 11803 bp, 10 predicted proteins | sample June2016WEW_20_1_3_FD_132970 | JGI IMG/M metagenome (GOLD analysis project Ga0187885, IMG submission 132970) | Peatland microbial communities from SPRUCE experiment site at the Marcell Experimental Forest, Minnesota, USA - June2016WEW_20_100 | ecosystem: Environmental > Terrestrial > Soil >... | reverse complement strand
TGACCTCGGCTCCAACGTTCCAGTTGCGCACGTTCGGTATCGTTCAAGGTAATCTCGACGGCTTTTCGGCTCATGCCGAAAAGCATACAATAAGTTCGCTTATTAATTCAAGTAAGTACTAGGGTAGCTCCTGAACGGCGGGCTCTCCCGGCCCGCGTGCTGACCGGTTCCAACGGGACGCCACGAGGGAGGTGGCAATGCAAGACCTTGAGAATCCCATCCGACAACTAGAAGAGGCTGGAGCCGAGCCCCCGACGCCGGCCGCCCGACTTAATCAAGCTATTCTTGCAGTCGGCCGCATTTACGGCGAAGAATGGGACCGTGAGTTTCTCGAATCAGCCAGAAAACTGCACGCAGACCTCATCGCGGCCGAGACAGCGCGAAGACTCGAAGTATTCAAAGAGCACTTTAGCGCGCGTTGTCAGAAGCTCATGAACCTGCAAGAAAGGTTGTGCAGCGACTTGGTACGTCTTGCCATGGCAAATCGTACGGCTATTGGTAGTGATCCGCTGGGCTGGGTGCGTGGCGCTGTCGAAGATTACTGGGCGACGCGCCGGCTGGGTTTTCTTGGTTGGGTAGCGATGGGTTGTAATTGGGCCGACCTTGAAGGTTGGTCCGCTCCTGGCTGGCTGTTGGACCTGATAGCCGAAAAGAACTTGAAATCTCGCTCTATCCCGTACCAGCTTTCGGACGAACAGTCTAGTCGCCTGATGCCGGAGCCAAATACGGCTTTAATCCTCAGTTGGATTCAGGGGCTAATTGAGATGTACCTATCCCAGGCAGAGTCTAGAGTACTGGACAAGGCGGAGATCGAGCTAGCGTCTGAACCTAGCCCCACTACTTCCGGTCAGATGCCGGCACAGCCCGCTCCTTTGGTTGGACTCAAGCAGGAAGTCGCCCGGGTGAGGAAATCGGCACGAACCTCTGACGGGGAGGCAGTTCGGCCTTTAGACATGCCTCCAGGGACGACATGGGAAGACCTGCGTATTACGATGGAGGAGCACGCACTGCATGTAAAAGCGAAAGGCAAGACGGCGGATCTCACTTTTCAAGAGGCAGGATTTGAGGAAAAGAGGAGGGGGAAAGTACCCGACCGTCTCTGGGCGCTCCTACGGGCATTTGCGATGAGTGGCGGTGTGCTGCGTTTCGATGAACCCCGGATGAGCGGGCGGGTTCGCGTGAGTCTCAAGCAGGACATCAGCAAACTTCGAAAGCGTCTCCAGGCGCTGTTGCCGATCGAGGGGGATCCATTTGAAATCCCGCGAAGAATACGCGAGTATCATAGTCGCTTCAAAATCTCCACCTCTGAGGGGCTTCTTTTCCACACGCCAGCCGACGCCACATGGGATAAGGTTTCTATCTTGCAGGTGCAACCGGGCGTCATCTGATTATGGGCTGGGCAATCCCCGAAAATCGATATCGCAAGATCAAGCACTTGCGGCGAGCCCAAGAACAGGGTTTTTGGGCAAGCGTTTCAGTGCAGGCAGTGGGTGTCCAGTCGGGCACCGACCTTTGGGAACCTAGCAGTCAATTGGCCCGTTGCGTTGCGCAAGAAGGATCCCGGCGTAGAAGGGCGTTTATCGTTCCTAATCCATGATTCCAGGTTTCACGGCCCTCTGAATCATGACCTCAAGCGCGGGATACCCTCTTTCGGAGATGCCGTTGCACGCTCGAGTGATCCAGATGCGCCGCCCTGCCGGCTTCCCAGAACCCCGTTTCCGGGGAGTTTGCATGATTGCTGGTGGGAAGGGCTGTTCCCAACAGTTATCGGTCAATACTGGCGACCACTGAGGGGCCACCTCCTCGAACGTCGTTTCATCCTCTCTGCGCTTAATGAGGAGCTGTCCAATTCGCAAACTTCAAGATCACAAGCAAGTCGTGAAGCGCGGAAGAGCCCATGCCCAGTTGACACTATTTGTGAGGTCAGCGCGGTGATGTTCGGATACGAGTAAGCCCCGGCCCCCTGCTTCGCCATGAAAGCCTTCGCCTAAGAAACCGAGCGGCAGAATCTAGCTCGCTGCGGAGTTTCGAACTCTCGGTTGCTTCTCGAAGTTTGTGTAGCAGAATAACGTCCGGCTCTTCCCCAACAGCACCCAGCAAGCGAACTGTGGCAATGTAGAACTCCGTGGAGGTACCCTCGAGTAGTCTCCGCGCTAGCTCGCGAACCCGCTGGGTGACTGAAAACAGAGGTTCTCCCGCTTGAAAAGGGCGCAGGAGGGTGACGTCGGCAAGGGCATTAATTGAGCAATTAACAACTGTGTTGTCGCCTTCTTTCCGTTCAACTTTGTCTATACAAATTCGTGTCAACTGACTCAGGAGTTCGGCGTCGTTTTCATAATCAGGGTAATCACCATAAGTCCGCCTTCGGACCCGGGATCCGGCAAATCCCAGCGCCCCGAGCGCGCTACATTGCAGGCTAGGGCGCTTGTCGTTTTCGAGTAACCATCTCAAGACTTCCAGTCCAGTTCTATTCGGATTGTCTGTTGCAACCTTGCAGAAAATATGACGGAGTTGGATATCCTCTTTTAGCAGTGTGACCAAGTCTGAAATTACCACATTTGATGGCATCCGAGTGAGCCCAAAAAGGCAGCTTTCTGCCAAACTGCGCTCTTGTGTCCCCCACAAAAGAAGCTGTATGTCTGCCGGGCTGGCGCGACCATGCTGGGCCAACCGCCCCAGTGCGCCCGCCGCCGACCTCCGACTTATCACATGTTCATCCCTGTTTGACAACACGCGACAGAAAATTTCGGTAGCGCGGTCACGCTGCGATTGTTCGGCAAGTCGTGGGGTCAATTGCTCACAGGCGAAACACAACGAGTTCCGAAGGTTCGCCGTTTGCGTGATCATCGGAGCCTCTAGCAATTTCGCTAGCGCATCCCAACCCTCTACCAAGCCTAGCTTGCCCAAGGCTGACGCAGCACTTGCCTGGACTGCGGGCAAGGGTTCATTGAGCGAGACGATCAAGATTTTATTCAGAGCGATATTCCTCGTACTCACCCCCCTCCGATGTCTGTTGTCCAGTATGTTCTCAAGTGCACCTACAAGAGCATTCAGTAACGAATTGCGAGATTCACTGGGCGGCCCAGCGAGTAATGCGTCGGCTCTTTTCACAAGTGCCGCGAGCGCATCGTCCGTAGCGAGGGTACCCATAGCAATTGCTGCCCCTGCCGCCGCTGGTCCATCAGTGTCTAACTCCTTGCTTAAGAGCTCATAACTCATCGGGTCTTGGATTTGGACTAGCACGCGCCCAGCGATTCCACGGACGTGCAAATCTGGATCTCCTCGGAAAACCGACGCCACTTCGCTTCGGAGGTCTGTTGCGACGCCTAGCCATTTCCTTTCGTACGATGCGCCAACCGCCCAGGTTGCAACCCATCGTGCTGCTGGACAGGTACTCTTAAGAACCGCTTTGACCAAATCGACCACGCTGGAGGGAGGCTCTTTGGAACTCGCTTCGCCGGTTTGACGAAGCTTCTTGATTAAATTTATTAAATCGTTTGCATGCACCCCAACACCTTCATGTTTGTCGGCCGCACAGAGTACCCGGTATACCAGGCTGAACTCAGCCAGTTGGCGCCATTCACTGCCCGCTCTTCTTTTTCGGATTTGGATTCTATTCAGTGTTCGTGTGGCCAATTCCCAGGCGAACGCCAATTTGTCGCGGCTAACCTTCCCGGCTTGACACTCAAAAAGGCAGTCGACGAGAATTTCCGTGATCTCGTATCGAAATGAGCCAGACAAATCTTGAAGCGGGTTCGCAAGGATTGACGTGATCCAGGTTTCGAAGCCATCGATCAGCGATTCCGGTTCCTGAAGCATACCTGCGACCATCCAAACAATGACACTCGCCTTCCCAGGGGCCATCCGTCCCTCAATGCTTTCCCAAATACGACCAGTAAAGCCCGGCTTCCCCACCTGCCGCACCAAGTACAATGCAACGAGGAACTCAAGTAAGGTCCGGTGCAAGAACTCGTAACTAGCAACTGGTCCGTCAATTTTGGCGACCAATCCCGTCTCGCATACATCCTGAAGAAGGTCACGATGCCGAAGCGTGGGAGGTGCGTTGCTCCTGTTGATTGCATCGATGATCTCTTCATTGGAAAAGTCCGACCGATTGGGGTCGGAGGACCAAAGGTACCATCCCATTCCCTCAACGAACGGCAAAAACTGATTGCGCTCTGTGTAATTCGGGGACCTGCCGGCATCCTCCGCACGTCTAGTCCAGTCCCTAATATAGCGATCAATCAAGCGTTGATAAAAATCCACGCGACGGGTGAGCGCGGGACCTCGATTCCCACTTGTGAACGCCTCTCGATAAATCTGCGCAGCCAACATGAGAAGAACCGGTACACGAAGCATTTCCTCAAAGGGAGGCGTGTTGTTGACGATCTCAAGAAATTCGTTGTTCCAATCACTTTCTGGGATCCATCTTAAAATCGCTTGGTGGAGCTCCGATGGCGTGAAGGGAAGCAGCTCCCACTGTGAAAGGATCACGTCTTCGTAAGGCAAGTAACCCAACTTTCGCGCACTCACGACGAGCGAACATCGCCGCCCTTGTGTGAGGTGTGCCGAGAGACTATCCATCAAGACGCGTCGGGCAGACTGCGTACCATTTGCCGGAGGGCTTTCCGACAGTTCGTCGAGAGCGTCAATAGCCAGCACCCCGCGCCCTTGCTGCAACATTTTCAGGATCCAAGGAGAGACCGAAGCGGGGATACGCCCGCTTTCTTCGAGCAATCGCACGGCAGCGTCTGTCAACCGTTTTCGGGTCTTCAGGAGCTGGGTTGCAAGCTCAGGGGCGCGCATGTAGAAGGCGAATTCGATCTTGTCTTCTGGGGCGTCCAAACGCAACTGCGTCTGCGCGTTCATGAGTTGGGTAGTGGCGTGGTACAGGAGTTGGAGTGTCTTCCCGGAACCCGCGTCTCCCAGGATAATCAAGTCTGAATATTCCTCAATAATCTCATCCCATTGTTTTTCGTCTGGGCGGGGGGATTCTCCGGGCCGAGAGATTTTACGAAAGCTACGCGCGACGAACAGAGATTGCAGGGGCTTTCCCGACCGGCGCAGGCAAGCCGCGTCGAGATATCTAAGTTCTTGTTCGGCCGTTTCATTCAACAGGCTAGCCAAGCCAACTTTGGAGGGAGGAAGCCCTGGCGAGACTTCGGCGTCTATCTTCGTGCTCTCACTGTGGTGGGGGACGACTTGCTGTGGAATTCGCCGGGATTGCACTAGCGCATCCGCTATGCGCTCGGCTGTCGGCAGCCCTACCTGAATGGGCATGCGGCTTATTCTGGTACGCTCATTCCGGCGACAGATCCATTCCCCTACCGAGTTTTCCTCAGCCTCAATGAATTCTCTGACCCGAGTCATATCTGCAGACCCCAGTTCGCCTTTAAACGCCTCGGCGAAATGAGAGTCCAGACCTTCAACGTTCTTCTTAGCAGAGACCAGGACCTCCTTGACCATCTCCTTGTCGGCATACCAGAGAAAGGCGAACCGCTTATTCTTTGCAAACTCGAAAATGGCGGACTTCCGTTCTGAGGGACTTGATAGAGTTGCTGTCAGCAGCACGCAGACACTCTTTAATGACTTTCTTCCCGTAATCAAATCTGAGAGGAACGTACTCAGGCTGTTAAAAACGCTTTGACATTCAAGGAAGCAATATAGACAAGGTGCGGGCTGACTGTTCTGTACCCATAGTGCGTCAAGTTCCGAGCATTCGGCCAACCCAAGGCCAGGTTCAAGTTTCGCGCAATTGATCACTGTTTTTTCCGGCTGTGCCTTATGCTCTTCTTTCCTTGTCTGGTCCCAACGCTCAATCAGAGAAAGAGCGAAGGTCTCCTTACCTGCATTAGCTGGTCCGTAGAGGAGAAGGAACTTGTTGTCTTCAAACTCTCGGAAGAGCTGATCGAGTCGCGAAGCTAGCCGTTGGATCGGTCCGCTACCGCCCGGCCAATCTTCATGCCGATCAACGTTCTTGACAAGATACGACATGGCTCAGTCTCAGCGGGCAACCTGCCACACGGCGAGAATTAGAACCGCCATTGAAATAAGGAAAGCAAAGCACAGAATCGGAATCTTTGTGTAAATGTTGTTGAAGTACGCGTCTCTGGGGTTAGGTCTATCAGCCGCGGACTCACGCGCTGCTTTCAATAAAAAGCCGAGAACAATGAAACCGATAGTGGAGACGCCGAGCAGAGCGAGAGGGAGTCTAAACGACCTGGTTACAGCAATCTTGGCGGTTGCCAAGTTAATTGCGGCCGAAAACACCGCCCCGGCAACAAAGGAAAAAACGTCGGCTGGCACAACATTAAATAGTTGGGATAACGCACGGCGCATCGGGGCTCCTTTTATGTGGGGCTGCCTTCCCGCGGGTCAACCGCCCAAGGTTGCCTGGGTCGATGGTTCCAGCGGGCTGTTTCAGGCTAACCCAAGGATGAATTTTGACTCGATAAATTGCCGGACATTCAAAATTCTCCTTGGAATTCTTTTGGCATCTAATACGAGGGCTAAAATACGCCAGCAACCGATTGAAAGCAATCGTTTAATTTGAAGGATGCTGCAAATTATCTGAGTTGCCGGAAGCCGGAATGTCCGCGTCACATCACGAAGGTATCGTTTGCGTGTAACTCAGTCGAATATTGAGGTAGCGCTCTGGCCGCATGTGCTCCGACCGAGGCGTCGCCACGATAGAAAGTGGTTTTCGGCCAAAAGAGATCCTGTGTGGCGGCGGAGTGTTCACTGACGGCGTCTGCCGCCGATTCCTAGCAGAAAATCCCCTTCCCACCACCAAACGCCCCCGAGGTCCCCTTATGGGTATTAGGGTTCAGCCGCCGCAGGCGCTGAATCCTTAGCGCAAATAGAAGCCTGTTTCTTCGGGCTAGAAAACTTAGTCGGAAAGAGGTAAGAGGGATGGCGAAGGACACGCCCCGCCCCGCTACGAATTGGAAGTCCCGATTGCTCGACGATTACTCGAAGAGCTTCGAGCGGGGCTGGCCGCTCGGACCGACAACGCATACTCAGATGTCGTCCCGCGAGGACTTTACTATAAGGGTTGTGCAGGTTCCGAGCAAGTGTGTTCTCGCATCTCTTCCAGGAGGACTTACCATGGACCATGCTGCTTCGTTGCGCAACACGATCGTGGCCTGGATTGGTCTCGACTGGGCTGACCAGAAGCATGATATTTGCCTTCAGGCCAGGGGGTCTGCCGCCATCAAGCACCTGGTGGTGGAGCACCAACCGGAAGCTTTGCACTCGTGGGTAGCTGATTTGCGTCACCAGTTCCCGCAGGGCCCCATCGCCGTCGCCCTGGAACAATCGCGGGGCTCGTTGTTTTATGCGTTGATGCACTACGAATTTCTCCGGCTTTATCCCATCCCTCCCAAGGCGCTGGCGGACTACCGCAAAGCGCTTTACGCCAGCGGCGGCAAGGATGATCCGACCGATGTGCAGCTCTTGCTGGAGTTCCTGCGCAAGCATCCCGAGCGCTTTCGACCCTGGGTGGCCGACGATGTACAGACGCACCAGCTCTCGCTGCTGAACGAACATCGTCGCCAACTGGTGGACGATCGCACCGCCCTCAGCGACCGCCTCACGACACTGTTGAAAGGCTATTTCCCCGAGGCGCTGCGGTGGGCGGAAGATCTGCGCACCCCCCTGGCCTGGGATTTTCTTGCTCAATTCCCCAGCCTCGAGCGGGCGCAACAGGCCTCGCGCCTGAATGTGCTGAAGGTTTATCGTGCCAACACCGCCGTCCCCCCGAACAACTCGAGGGCCTCTGTGACGAAATCCGCACCGCCCGTCCGCTCACCACCGACCGCGCTATCATCGACAGCTCGGTGCTGATGGTCGAGATTCTGGTCGAGCAGTTACGCGTGCTGAGGGCGGGCATCGAGCGCGTGGAGCACCAGTTGGCCGACGTGTTTGCCACCCATCCCGACCGTGCGATTTTCCAGAGCTTCCCCGGAGCCGGGAAGGCTCTGGCGCCCCGCCTGCTGGCCGCTTGGGGATCCGACCGCCAGCGCTTTCAAGACGCTGCCAATATGCAGCGTTTCGCCGGACCGGCCCCCGTCACCGTGCGGAGCGGCAAGAGTAAATGGGTTCACCGGCGCTACGCCTGCCCGACCTTTGTGTGTCAGACCTTTCACGAGTTCGCTGCCCAATCGCGCCTGAAATCTCCCTGGGCCAAGGCTTATTACCAACAGATGCGCAGCAAAGGGGCCGACCATCACCCCACCGTTCGTGCCTTGGCCTTCAAATGGATTCGCATTATGTTTCGTTGCTGGCAGGATCGTACACCCTACGATGAGACCCGCTACCAGCAAGCCCTCGCACGCTGGGGTTCGCCCTTGTCCAAAAGCGTGGGCCAGCTCGCAACTTCGCCAGCGAGGGGTTGAACATGAAAACCCTTGACATCGATCCTCAGATGTCTTCGAGGAAGTTTGTCCTGGCAGAGCACTCGCGGGACTAATCGCCGGTAACGGCGAAGGGTTTACCGATGGTACCGCCGCCGACTCCGGGGGATGAATTCCCAGGTGTTGACCACACAGATAAATGTTCGATTGAGATGCAGTGGTTGATTGAGTACTCTGGGTCAATGATGCTTTTTGTGCGGTTGGTCGCCGCGTCCCGCGGTTGGTCAGGATGCTGCCGGTCCCGGCGTCCACCGAACCCCGATCAGCGACCAATCTGCCAAACTCGAGCGATTTCCCTATCAAAGACAGACCGTCCATGCGGACGGCGCGCCGCTCGAGGTTCACCCTGGGTCCGGGAGGCACTTCGAGACTTGGCCTCTGACTTCCCCATCAGAAGCACCCCTTCAAAACCCCTACAAATCCTGATCTCCGCCACACATGTGTGCGGATTGTGTGCCCGCTTCCGGGAAGGAGGTGTCTTATGGCGCGCAAAGCAGGGCTGGGCAACACGCTTCACGCGAATTACGCACATGGCTGGTTCGCGTCTCACTCGGCCGCGGCCTGCAAACCAGGACGCGTATACATCACAACAAAACGATTCGCGGTTCATTCCACGAGGCGCAAGTCCAAGGGAACAGGCGCCGCCAACTTAGTGCGGATGGCATAGTTCAGCCAAGGCGTAGATTCGTCAGTAATGATCTGCTTAAAGCTGACGGCTTGACACTAAAGGACACCCATGACTGATTTCACCCCCACGGAACGCACGCAAGTGCACCGCCTGCCCAAGCGCGGTGCTTATGATCGCGAGACGGTTTATCGCATTCTTGATGAGGGCCTGGTTTGCCACGTCGGGTTTGTGGCAGACGGCAAACCGGTGGTAATCCCCACCGGCTACGGCCGCAAAGGCGAAACGCTTTACATCCATGGCTCAACGGCCAGCCGCATGTTTCGCGCGCTGAGCAAGGGCGCGGATGTGTGCGTCACCGTCACGCTGGTGGACGGGTTGGTGCTGGCGCGCTCGGCTTTCCATCACTCGATGAATTACCGGTCCGTAGTGATTTTCGGCCAGGCCACATTGTTGGAAGATCCCGCCGCGAAGCGGGAAGCGTTGCAAGTGTTCACCGAACACGTTGCGCCCGGACGGTGGGAGGAAATCCGCCAGCCCTCTGTGAAGGAATTGCAGGCCACCACCGTTTTAGCCATTCCCCTGCAAGAGGTTTCCGCCAAGGTGCGAACCGGTCCGGCGATCGATGATGAGGAAGATTACGCGCTTTCCGTCTGGGCGGGAGTGCTTCCCCTTGATCTCGCACCCCAAACGCCGCTCCCGGACGAGCGCCTTCCGCAGGGAATTGCCGTCCCGGAGTACGTGCGGAGTTACAGCCGGAAAGCTCGGTAGTGGGCCGACGGTGAGCGCGGTCGATGGCCTACGCTTCCACTGCCGGGTTCCGCCTGGAACAAGGTATGTCGGCTGTAGGCATTGCCACAATCTGACACATATGAGCGTCCGGGAACATGATAAGCGAGGATTATTTTCGGAAGAATCCTCATACACTTCTTGTTGCGCTAGTAAAGGCCGCCGTGAGATTCCCCACCCTGCTCTTAGCCCTCAAAACAGTGAGTAGAATCGAAAGACTGTATTGATAGTACGAATTGGTCAAAGAGTTTTGGCTCCTCCTTCACGGCACGCGCCAGATCACTTTGTGCGCCTTGTCGATAAGCGTAACCCCGTTCCCCCCTACCACGGCGGCAGAGGAGTAGGTGAGAAAGGTGATGGCTCCCCTGTATATGGACGCTGGTCGAGTCGAGGAAAGGGAAAGCAGAGCAAATAGAGATGGTCTGCTATAACCGCGTCAATCGGGGCAGCATTTACGATGTGGGGATGAATATCGTAATGAGGGTGACGGGAGAGAAGAGGGAGGATGTGGAAAGGGATGTTCGGTCGGTGGCGAATCCGCATGTACCCTGGCCAGAAGGTGTGGCAAGCGATGCGGCGAGTGGATATGGGGAAGGCTCGCGCCGAAGAGTTGGGGAGTGGTCCCGGAAAAGGAGGTCGAGCAATGGCTGGTGGGCGAGATCACAGCTGGGGGTCCCTGCTCGATGAGGCGGTAAGCCCAAAAAGCAAAAAGAGGTGAGTGTAATTCAGGGCACTCTTGCCGCAAGGATCGTAGAGGCGGCGGTGGCGTTTGCGCCGTCGGGCATATTCGCGTAACCGCCGATGTACTTTCCCTTGCGGAAAAAGCAGACCCCGCCCAGATACTTGTCCTGCAACTGCAGGGCTTCGTCCGCGAGCTGCACAGCCTGGGCAGTCGGGTAGCGCTGGCGGAGTTTGGTCACAACCCCCGCCGCGGACTGGGGGGATGTTTCCAACACCAGAAAAGCCCTCCCTTGGTCATACTGCGCTACGTAGCCGCGCTTAAGCAGGCGAACGCCGAGGACGCTTTGCGGGATCATGCGAGCACTCACCAGCTTTTCCGGCAGAAACCAAGCGAGGGCGTCCGGAGGTGTGCTCCGCCCCTCCAGGAGCTTCTCCATGACGGCAATGAAGGCGGTTAACGCGGGAGTGTGATCGATATCAGGCGTGGCGGCGATCTCGACGTAGTAATTCCCTTTCGCGAAGGTGCCCCGGCGCGGCATGACCTGTCCCCCCATGCCGGTCTTTTCGAGGGGATGGCCGGGATCGCGGTTGTCGCTAAAAATTCCGTAGGCGGCGTCCGCATCGACCATTTCCGAGATGTCGATCACGAGGGTGTTCTCGCCGGATTTGCACGTTACTCCCTGCATTTGGGTGAATCCGTAAGCCAGGTAGCTTTCCGCGCTCCCGTCCATGTATTCGTAAAGGTTGTCGGCAGTATAGTGACGCAATGGGCCTTCCTGTCGCCAGCCGGGGACAAGCGAGCAATTGGCTGCCTCCCCAGCCGGGGCGAGTGGTGTTACAACCACGGGGCAAACAAGTAGAAAAAATGCGAAGCGGAGAGTACGCAGAGGAGTTTTCATGGTCGAAACGCAAAAGGCTACTTTTACCGCAGAGACGCGGAGCAAAGAAGGTGTTAGGTTCCAGGTGCCTCGTGTCAGGAAAAGCCTAACACTTGACACCTATTCTGCGTCTCCGCGCCTCGGCGGTAGGATGAGTTTTGGGTATTAGCTCAAACTTTCTACGCAAACATCTCCTGCGCGCGGCTAAGGCGCTGTGGAACATTCACGCCAAAACGGCACTTCACCGTGCATGTCGGGCAGTCGGCACAGCGTACGGAGGCCAATTCCGCCGGCAATTGCTTGAAGTGGTCGCGGCCCAATTCGAACTGGCCATAGCCGTCGGCATACATAACATAGCGGAGCACGTCCGCCACGGGCAGGCCCTTAACGCAATCGCCATCGCACTCCCCGCACAT
>Ga0187885_10004308_pt1 | contig 11807 bp, 9 predicted proteins | sample June2016WEW_20_1_3_FD_132970 | JGI IMG/M metagenome (GOLD analysis project Ga0187885, IMG submission 132970) | Peatland microbial communities from SPRUCE experiment site at the Marcell Experimental Forest, Minnesota, USA - June2016WEW_20_100 | ecosystem: Environmental > Terrestrial > Soil >... | reverse complement strand
TGGTTCTCGCCAACCTCTTCTCCAACGCGGTCGAATACACGCCCACCGCCGGCACCGTTCGCATCAGCGCCGAACAGCAGGCCGGCCAGTTCAAGTTGTCGGTCGCCAATACCGTTAACAATCTTGGTCCCGACGATCTCCCGCACCTGTTCGAGCGATTCTGGCGCAAGGATGCTTCGCGCACTTCCCCCGAGCACGCCGGCTTGGGACTGTCCCTAGCTAAAGCGTTTGCCGGATTGCTCGGAATGCAGATTCGCGCCGACCTCGTCAGCCCTGACACACTCGTGCTTTCGCTGGAAGCTCCGATGGCTGCGTAGCGGCAATCCTCTTTGGATACTTCATGGCGGTGGTAATGACCCGGTAATGTTTCTTCTGCGAAGGTGCGCCTGTTGCGGAGAACACCGCAAATAATGCGCTACGTTTTCTATAAGGCACTTTTGTATTTAACCGGTCTGTCGCTGGGGGTTGCCTCCACTTTAGCTGAACCGGCCCGCCCGGTGTTCGAGATTCACGCAACCACGAAACCACCCGTTATTGACGGCAAGCTTGACGATTCCTGTTGGCAGGATGCGCCCGCGCTGACCAATTTCACTCAGGTTCTCCCGATCGAAGGCGCATCGCCCACCGAGCGCACCGAAGTCCGTTTCCTTTATGACCGCGACTATCTCTACATCGCGGTGCGCTGTTTTGACAGCGAGCCGGAGAAAATCATCGCCAAACAGATGCAGCACGATGCTTCCTTCGATTCCGACGACTTCGTGAAGATCGCATTCGATACTTTTTTCCGTCAGCGCGACGGTTACTTCTTCGCCGTGAATCCAGTGGGTGCTCGCACGGAAGGACTAATTGAGAATTTCTCGGAGGAAAATGGGCTTTGGGACACGGTCTGGCAGGCTCGCGCTCGTATAGACGCACAAGGCTGGACGGCGGAAATCGCCATTCCATTCAAGAGTCTCTCGTTCGACCCGCAACGCGACGCGTGGGGCTGTAACGTCGAGCGCGTCATCCGCCGTAAACAGGAAACCGTGCGCTGGACGGTGCTCTCGCGGGCAAAGGACATGACTTCTTTGGCTGATTTCGGCGAACTGCGCGGTCTGCAGGGCATGAAGCAGGGTTTGGGATTGGAAGTAAAGCCGTTCATCAGCCTCAGGTACCACGATGATGCTACGACACACGATACCGGCTCGAAGTTCAAACCGGGCGGGGACATCACCTACAACATCACGCCCTCGCTCAAAGCTAACGCCACGTTCAACACCGATTTTGCCGAGGCGGACGTTGATGATCGCAAGGTGAACCTAACGCGTTTCCCTCTGTTCTTCCCGGAAAAGCGCGATTTCTTTCTGCAAGATTCGTCGTTATTCAGATTCGGCGGCCTGGATGAATCGGTCCTGCCTTACTACTCGCGCCGCATCGGCCTCAGTGACAACGGCCAACAAGTGAACCTACTCGCAGGTGGGCGGCTCACTGGCCGCATTGGCGACCTCAGTGTCGCCCTGTTGGACGTGCAGCAGGACGCATACAGCATCAGTCCGACGAACCGCATCCAGTCGAAGAATCTTTTTGTGGGTCGCGTCTCGATGCTGGTGCTGGACGAATCGAATGTCGGCATGATCTTCACGCATGGCGACCCGCTGTCCAATGGCGATAACACGCTGGCTGGATTTGACTTCAACTATCTCAATAGCCACCTGCCAGATGACAAGACGCTCGTGGGGCACGCATGGGCGATGGGCAGTTCGTCCGGCAGCGCGGACGGCAATGACGCGGCGTTCGGCGTCAGCTTGGAATTTCCGAACGAACCGCTCGAAGCAGATGTTTCCTTCCGTCAGATCGGCAAGAAGTTCGACCCCGGTCTCGGGTTCATCGAGCGAGATGGCATCCGCGACTACAGCGGTTCGGTAACGTATACATGGCGACCGAACACTGCCTGGCTTCGCAGCATTTCCCTGGGCGCTGAGCCTAGTTTCACCACTGACCTCGATAGTCGGCTGGTTGCCGAAGATCACAGCGTGCCAGTTTTAACGCTGAGCACACCCGCTGGAGACAAGTTAACCTTGAAATACAATCTCGTCCGCGACGTCGTGGACGAATCGTTCGACATTCTGCCCGGCATCGTGATTCCGTGCGGCAATTATTTCTATAGCCAATTCAACCCCTCATTCCAGAGCAGCGCAGCCCGTCCCGTCAGCGTAGGCTTCCAGTTCAGCGGTGGCGATTTTTATACCGGCACCGAGCGCGACTATAAAGCCACGCTCGACTGGCGGCCTTCGCGTTACGTGACTGCGGGCCTTGCTTATGAACTGGATGAGATCCGGCTGCGCGAAGGCAGTTTCAATGTGCGGATTGTCAGTGCCAAACTGAATCTCTCGTTCACGCCCGACCTATCATGGAATACCATCGTCCAGTATGACAACGTCTCCAGCGAGGCGGGCCTGAACAGTCGCGTTCGCTGGACATACCATCCCGGCAGCGATCTGTTTTTGGTCGCCAACCAGGGATGGAATTTTAACCAGTGGCGATTCCAACAGCTTACAAGCGAGTTAGTCTTGAAGGTTGGGGCAACGTTTCGATTCTGACGAACCGTAAAGATGTTTCACTCTCGAATTGCTGGCTACATCGCTACGCAACTGGTAGAGTCAAACTGCTGTATCGATAAACTGAATCTGAATGGCATCAAGGCCACCAATGAAAGTAGTCCTGAATCAGCTTGTTGACACCGGGCGCAAGACGCGTTGGCTGAACCGCACCGTGCTCGGCATTGGGCTGGCGTCGTTGCTCAGCGATTGGTCGCACGAGATTGCGACGGCGGTGATGCCGGCGTTTCTCGCCACAATGGGCGCGGCTGCAGCATGGCTCGGCATCATCGAAGGCGTGTCGGATGGCTTATCCAGCTTTGTCAAGATGGGCTCCGGTTATTACACCGATCATTTGAAACGCCGTAAACCGATTGCAGTAGTCGGTTACATTGTCACTGCCACGGGAACGGCGTGCATCGGATTGGCTACACAGGCGTGGCATGTGTTGTTGTGTCGCTCGAGCGCGTGGCTGGGACGCGGCGTGCGGACGCCGGTGCGCAAGGCGTTGCTCGCGGCGGCGGTCACGCCGGAAACCTACGGACGCGCTTTCGGGTTCGAACGGATGATGGATACCTGCGGCGCGATTGTCGGTCCGGTGACCGCGACGATTCTGCTGGCAGCGTTCGCCGGCAATTTCTCCCGCGTCCTGCTGGTGACGCTAATCCCGGGCTTGCTGGCGGCGGTGGCGATTGCGTTTCTGGTCGAGGAAAAGGAACGCATCCATGTGAAGTACATTTCCTTTCGCACGCGGCTGACGGCGTTGCCGAAACCGTTTCAACGGTTCCTGCTGGCGGTGGGATTGTTCGGCGCAGGCGATTTTGCGCACACGATGTTGATTCTGTTGGCAACGCAGAAGCTGAAACCGCAGTACGGAGCAGGCGGAGCCGCCACCATCGCGGTGTCACTGTACGTGCTGCACAACGTGTTGTACGCCGGGTTCGCATTCGTGGCCGGCTGGCTGGCCGATCATTTCGACAAACGCGCGCTGTTGGCGGGTGGGTATGCGCTGGCAGCCGTGATGGGGCTGGTGCTGATGTTTGCGCCCATGACTCTTCCGTTGCTGGCGGTGGTGTTCGTCCTTGCCGGTATTTACGTCGCTACGGAAGAAGCTCTGGAAGATTCATTGGCGGCGGAGTTGGTGGACAAGGAACAGCACGGAATGGGTTTCGGAGTGTTGGCAACGGTCAACGGCATCGGCGATTTCGTTTCGAGCATTGTGGTGGGCGTGTTATGGACTGTGTGTGGGACGCGAGTGGCATTCGCGTACAGCACGGTATTGTTCACCGCGGGCGCTGTGGCGGTGTGGCGGTTGCGGAAGGCGTGAGCTTGCCCCGCCCGGTGCGGGGCAGCGGCTTGCCCGCCTGCGGCGGGCTGGCCCTCGCCTTGGGCGGCTCCTTCCGCACATGCGGCGGTCATCGCCTGTAACGAGGTTTTAGGTGAGCTTCGCACCAGGGGACCTGAAGGCCGAATTGCAACCGAAGATTGTTATTGACAACATTCGTCCAAAGTGGCATTTTCTAAAAAGATTAGATGGAGTGTGAAGCGAGAACCTGAAGATTGTTCTTGCTGACATTCGTCTAAAGCGGTATATTTGGCGAAGTAAGTAAATAGGGTGTGGAACCAAAAACCAAACGGAAGGGGAAATAGTATGAAGAAAGTATTCGCGGTAATTGCGGTGGCTGCGTTGGTGGGTGTCACCAGCAGCTGGGCGGCGGTGGTCACGAATGTGGCGGATCATCTTGACCTTACCATCAAAGGTAAACTCAGTACCAAGGCAACGGTAACCGGAGCGGATCTGGCTGCCGGCACGGTTTCGTGGTTGTCGCTGGATCTTGTGACCGACAACGTGGCGACGACGAACGCCGTGGCTGCGTTAAAGGACGTTAAGTACGCTTCGCTGACCATGGCTACCAATACTGGCACGGTCGTAACGAACAATACGATTGTGGGCACGACAACGAACCTAGCCGGCTACACGGGGACCGGGACAGCGACGGCCACCCTTTCGAACGGTTGGGTGTTGACCTTTGTGGCTGCGACGAACATCGTGGCGACGGGGCCGACGACCAACATTGTGAATGCGGCAACAAACGTTGTGTACGGGACGCTGACCATGGCTACCAATACTGGCACGGTCGTGGCGGGAACGAATGATACTACGGGCGTTACCAACAGCATTACGGGGACCACGACAGCGACGGCCATCCTTTCGAATGGTTGGACGTTGACCTTTGTGGGCCTGACAACGAATGTTTATACGACGACCACGGCGACCAACAGCATGGAGGCGATCGGAAAGTATAACAGTCCATCTAACGCTGTTGTATATCTTGGTGGAATAGCTTACGTTGATCTGACGCCTACTTCGCAGAAGAGCGACAAGTTTGTCGGTGCCTTCCAAGGAACATCTGGCAAGGCCACTAATGCAGTGATACTGGTTTCTGGCACGTCGAAGACAAAAGTGACGGGAACCACCACGAACACGACTCTCAATGCGAAGATCCAGGGCATTTGGGATAATGGTGTCAGCACCATCACGGGCACGCTCAAGAGTCCGTAACAGTTGCGACCTGTTGTAACGCAACATAATTAGAATGCGGGGAAGGCGAGAGCGCCTTCCCTCAGTTACCGCGATGCGGGGAGGGTGTTTCTCACCCTCCCCGTTTCCGTTTTTTTGCTCTTTCCTCGAGTTATCGCAAGCCGAAGATAACTATCCCTGCGAATAAGCCCGGGGCAACAGTTCACGGATTGCTCATGGGTCAACCCGCCATGCCGGGGCTGATCCTTGGCTCGATGGTGTAATCAAGACGCATCCCCCCGCCTGCGGCGGGCAGGGTTTTTGCATTGCAGAGGCCGGGGGTTGCCGTTACAACTCGCGCAGGTCATGCCGAACATTGTCTATTTTGATTTGGAGACGCAGAGAAGTGCTGCCGATGTGGGCGGCTGGGACAGGAAGCGCGATATGAAGATGTCAGTCGGCGTGACCTTCAGTACTGGCGATGGCCAATATAGGATTTACGACGAAGCGCACGTCGACGATCTCGTCAAACAACTCATGCGCGCCGATCTCGTCGTGGGGTTCAACATCATCAACTTCGATTACGAGGTGTTGGCCGGCTATTCACCGCTGGATTTGCGCGCCGTGCCAACATTGGATTTAATGAAAGACATCGAGGATAAACTTGGTTTCCGCTTGTCACTGGACGCCGTTGCCAAGGCGACGCTCAAGGCGCCGAAGATTGCCGATGGTCTGCAGGCGTTGCGGTGGTGGAAGGAAGGCAAGCTGATGCAGATTGCCGAGTACTGCTGTTTCGACGTGAAAATTACCAAGGAAGTCCACGAGCACGGCCATGCCCACGGCGAAGTCTCTTACACCGACCGTTTCGGCCAGAAACGGGCAGTGAAGGTGAAGTGGTGAAGCTGAACGCGGCGAGGCGGTTCGTTGTCAAAGGTGGACATGAGGAAGAAGCTGTGGGAATTCTGGTGGGAGTGGGCGAAGCCGCTGCTGATTGTGGTTGCCATCATGGCTCCGTTGCGGTCGGTGGTGGCGGACTGGAATGACGTGCCCAGCGGTTCCATGATGCCAACGGTCCTAGTCGGCGACCGCATCGTCATCAACAAGCTGGCGTACGACCTGAAGGTCCCTTTTTCCACCATACGACTCTCGACGTGGTTGGATCCACAGCGTGGCGACATCATTGTGTTTCGTTCGCCGGCGGACGGAATACGGTTCGTGAAACGTGTGGTGGCAGCACCTGGAGACCTCATTGAATTGCGGAACAATCGCCTCTTCATCAATGATCAACCCGCGGAATACGAGCGGGTGGACAGCAGTGTGGATGCTGCATCGGTTCTCAGTGAAACCGTCTTCGGCAAGACTCATCCCGTGATGATCGAGCCGCAAAGACCGGCGCTACGATCGTTCGGACCGGTGCGCGTGCCCGCAGGACGTTACTTCGTGATGGGCGACAACCGCGACAACAGTTTTGACTCTCGTTATTTCGGGTTCGTATCGCGTGACCGCGTTATAGGGCGCGCGACCACGGTGGCGATGTCGTTCGACCGTGACCACCATTGGCGTCCGCGGTTAAACAGATTCTTGCAAAGCCTGTCATAGCTCGCTGTCGTCAACCGCGCCCCGCTTCGACCGTCGTCACGGGATCATTTGACCTGAAACGCGTTGGCAGTAGCGCCGTTGGTCAGGACGAAACCTTTCGCGGCAGCCGTGAGATCAGTATTCTTGATGACGATACCGCTGTTTTTGTCACCTTGGGCTTTGATGACAGCCTCCGCACCCGCCGGATACGTCAAGTGATCGAGTACTGAGTTTTTGGCATCGAACATATTCAGCACCGGGCCTTTGCTGTTCAGAATCTCGACGTTCTCGCACGTGATGTTCTCCGTATCCATCCAAACCATGCCGCTCTTGGCGCTGATCGAGACGTTCTTCATGTGAATACCGTTGATCGGCATTTCGGGAAGCCCTTGAAGCAGGACGGCAGTTCGTGCGCCGCGGCAGATAACGTTCTCGATGTAGATGTCGCGAAACTGCGATGTCTCCTCGCTCACTGCCACTTCTTTTTGCGCGCTCATCGCCAGGTCGCCCTTGGCGTCCAGCGGGGCTTTGCCGCCATAATACATATTGAAACCGATCGCCTCGGTTTCAATATCCGTCATCCGGATGTTGGAGATATAGATCTTCTCGACGACTCCGCCGCGCCCACGTGTGCTCTTGAAACGCAAACCAACATCGGTGCCCATGAAAAGGCAATTGTTGACGCGCACATTGCGCACGCCGCCAGACATTTCGCTGCCTATGGTGAACCCGCCGTGCGCGTGATAGACGATGCAGTCTTCAATCAACACGTTTTCCGTCGGCGCGCCAATGCGGCGGCCGGACACATCCTTTCCCGACTTCAGACAGATGCCGTCATCGCCGACATCAAACTTGGAATTGCGCACGACGACGTTGCGGCACGACTCCAGATCGAGAGCGTCCGTATTCTGTCCATACCACGGGCTGTAGGAAATAATGTTGCGGATGGTGAGATCTTCGCAAAGGGTCGGGTTCAGGGTCCAGTTCGGCGAGTTCTGGAAAGTGACCCCTTCCAGCAACACCTTGCGACAGTTGATTAGCTTCAACAGCTTCGGCCGCAAAAATTGGTGAGCAGGCTCGTAGTCCTCCAGCTTGAAAGACTTGCTGGCATGTAATTCTTTCACCAGCTTGTCTCCATCCATGGCCTCCTGGCTGGGCCACCATGTCCCGCCACCTTCGGCTACCACGCCCCCGGATTTGGTTAGAGCCTCCCATTGATTCTCGGTCAGCTTCGATTTCTTAAACGGTCGCCATGCATCGCCGCTGCCATCAATGACCCCATGGCCCGTGATGGCGATATTCTCCAGGTTTTCTCCGTAGATGGGGGAAGTCGACAACACTTCCTTTTCACCCTTCACATCGGACACCATCAAGGGATATTGTTTGTAGTCGGAAGTGAATTGAAGGAGCGCTCCTGTTTCCAGATGCAGCTCGACATTGCTCTGAAGGCGAACCGGCCCCGTCAACCAGAATCCGGGCGGAATAATCAGTTTCCCGCCGCCTTTCTCCGCAAGCGAAGAAATGGATTTATTGATGATTTCCGTGTTGAGCGTTTTCCCGTCGCTCGATCCGCCGAGGTCGGCGAGATTCAGAACCTTGGCGGGAAATGCCGGCTCCTTGACCTGCGGCATTTGGAACTGATCGGACGCTGCTGCTTTGACCGTCGATACCGAAAGACCGAATAGTAACCAGAGACAAATGAGCGATCGCGTATTGAAGTTCTTCCATAACGTGGAGGCAGATGGATTTTGGGAATAAAAGCGTTTCATGGTGGGCTGGACATCTACCACGGTGGCACAGTGTTGACAAGCGAAAGCCAATCGCTAAGCGTATTTTTAGGCGGGTAGGGGAGCGATGAAGAATTTGAAGTTTTTTGTAACGAAAATCGCGTTAGTATTGTCCAACAGGCACAGGTATAATTCGAGGCATGAACCGCTTTGGATCCCTTAGTTGGAAACCAATAACAAAAGGAGCATCGACATGAGAAGTTGGTATATCACTATGGCTGTAGCGGCGTTACTGGCCGCCAACGGCGTCCGCGCCCAAGGCACGAATGAAAATGTAAAACCCACTCTTCCTCAGGGGGAGAGATCCGCGGCACGCGCGCGATTGGCCGACGTGTTGCTGGCGCCGCGCATTGCCGACGAACTGTCACTGACCGACACGCAGAAGGCCAAACTGAAGGACCTCGACACCGCATTCGTCAAGGAGCGTGATGAATGGCGTGCCGCACATAAAGAGGTTGGAACCGAGATGCAGAAACTCCGTGAGGAAGCCAGTGCCGCCCGCAAAGCCGGCGACAATGCCAAGCTGGAAGATACCCGCAAAAAGATGCAGGGACTGTCCGCGCCGATAATGGAGTTGAGACGGAAATACATGGACCAGTTCCGCGCCACGCTGACCAACGAGCAGAAGCAGAAGCTCGCCACGGCATTGGAACAAATGCAAGAGCGTTGGGCTAATCCTCCTCCGGGCACAAAAGGGAACCCCGCTACTACGCCTGCGGCGCCGAAGCCGGCAGAATAAACCGTTTAACGTCGTCGAAACAGTGCGACGAAGGCGCCATCCACGTTGTCGCGCGGCGGAAACATAGAACGCGTCGTTTCGAGCGTGAACTCCGGGTGTTGCCTGGAGAATCGCTCGGCGACGCGTTCATTCTCTTCGCGCTCCAGACTGCACGTACTGTACACCAACACGCCGCCCGGACGCGTCAATCGCGCTGCTGCGGCCAGCAGTTTTTCCTGCAGCGCGGTCAGCCGCGCGATTTCCTTCTCTTCAATCCGCCACCGCAAATCCACGCGCCGCCGCAACACGCCCGTGTTCGAGCATGGGGCGTCCACCAGCACGCGATCGAATTGCGCGTTGCGGAGACTGCCATCCAGCCGTTCAGTTCTGGGCAAGGCAAATGTCGTCACGATCGTTACGCCGAGCCGTTTGCAATTCTCCACCACCAGCCCGAGCCGCGAATTCGATGAATCCGCTGCGATGATGCGCCCGCGATTCTGCATCTTCTGGGCGATGTAAGTCGTTTTGCCGCCCGGCGCGGCGCACATGTCCAGCACCGACTCACCGGGTTGCGGATCGAGCACGTCCACGGCAATCAAGGTGGATGGGTCCTGGATATAGAACTCTCCGTTCGCCAATGATTTAGTTCGGAACAGTTCGGCCGGATCGGCCACCTTCCAAGCGAGCGGGTGGAACGCGACAGGCTCTGCGACAATGTCGGATGGCTTGCCTGCGATCTTTAGCATGTTGACCCTGAGATATACTGGCGGTGGCGTATTATTCCATTCGCACAGCGCCTCGGTTTGTTCCCGTCCCCAGCGTGTGACCCATCGCTCCCACAACCAGCGCGGATGCGAGTAGTACACCCATGGTTCCATTTGTCGTTTTTCGCGCAATGCCGCCAGCAACGACGCGCGCTCGCGTGCCGCGCGCCGCAACACGGCATTGGCGAACTTTGCTTCGTCGGCGCTGGCGCGTTCTTTGGTCAACTCGACCATTTCATGCACAGCCGCGTGGGCCGGGATTTTCTTCAGGAAAAAAAGTTGGTAAAGGCCGAGATCAATCAACGAGGCGACGGTCGCGCGTGGCGGCTTGCGCGTGAGTTGCCCGCGAAGGAATTCGAGCGCCAGCCGCTGGCGCAGGCAACCGTAGAACAACTCGGTCGCCAGCGCACGGTCAACCTTGCTCAACTGCGACGACGCCAGTGCTCGCTCCAATAACGTGTCGGCGAACACGCGAGAGCTTGGCCAATCCCGCTCGGAGCGGGACAAGCACTGGAGCAGATCAGCGGCAACAACGCGCGCGTTCACGTCGCGAAGTTTACCGTGAATCGTATTCGAGGCGAGTACAATCCCGCTTGCGGCTTTTCAGGCGCGTCGGAAAAATGTTTCCTCGGCCGTGTCTTTCGTGTATTCCGTGGTGTGGTCGATGAAGGTTCCATATTTCGATTTGAAGGCGCAGTATGCGGCGATGCGGGAAGAAATCCTCAGCGCTCTGGATCGTGTCTGCCAAAACGCGTCATTCATACTGGGCGAGGAAGTCGCGCAATTCGAGAAGGAGTTCGCCGCATATTGCGGGGTGAAACACTGCGTAGCACTGAATTCCGGCACAAGCGCATTGCACGTCGCGTTGTTGGCCGCCGGTGTCGGCGCCGGTGACGAAATCATCACCACGCCGAACACATTCATTGCCACCGCCGAGGCGATTTCTTACACGGGCGCGAAACCGGTGTTTGTTGATATCGATTCCGCCACCGCAAACATTGATCCCCGGTTGATTGCCCGGGCAATCACACCAAGAACCAAGGCGATTCTGCCGGTACATCTGTACGGTCGGCCCGCCTCGATGGACGCGATTCTGGAAGTTTCGGCACGGCAATGTCTAGCGGTCATTGAGGATGCCTGCCAGGCGCACGGCGCGCGGTACCGCGGAAAGCGAGTTGGTGGGTTTGGTTTGTCGGCGGCATTTAGTTTTTATCCTACGAAGAATCTCGGCGGTTACGGCGAAGGCGGAGCGCTCACGACCAACGACGAGCGAGTGGCACAACTTGCCCGGTCGCTTCGCGACCACGGTGCTGTTCACCGTTATACGCACGACCGCGTCGGCTACAACTATCGCATGGACGGGTTCCAGGGCGCGGTGTTGCGCATAAAACTGAAGCAACTTGACAGGTGGACGGCGAAACGACAGGAATTGGCGCGTCAGTATCGGAAGCATCTGGCCAATGCACGCATCGACCTGCCGAACGACGATCCGCACGACGAGTGTGTCTATCACCTTTTCGCCGTGTACGTGGACAATCGCGACGCGGTGCGCGCTGAACTGGAGACGCGCGGCGTTCAGACCGCAGTTCATTACACGGGGCCGCTCTCGCTCCAAAAGGCGTACGCCAGTCTCGGTTATCGGCCCGGCAGTCTGCCGCAGGCGGAACACGCCTGCGAACGGGTGCTATGCCTGCCGATGTTCCCAGAGCTGACGCCAGAACAGGCTGAATACGCAGCAAAAACACTCGCAGAAATCGTAGGGCCGAAATAATCGATCACGCCGGTTCTGAGAAATCGCTTCCCAAGCCACATGATTTGGTTAAGATTGCGATGCAATCTTATGTTTACCGCACGCACCTTGTG
>Ga0187885_10004307_pt1 | contig 11807 bp, 15 predicted proteins | sample June2016WEW_20_1_3_FD_132970 | JGI IMG/M metagenome (GOLD analysis project Ga0187885, IMG submission 132970) | Peatland microbial communities from SPRUCE experiment site at the Marcell Experimental Forest, Minnesota, USA - June2016WEW_20_100 | ecosystem: Environmental > Terrestrial > Soil >... | reverse complement strand
CGATTGCCGGATGGGAAGTGGATCACGCGGTGCGTGGCCACATCAACCAGGCAAAATTGGGAGCCTACTTCATCCACCGCACCGGGCACCCGATTGCGACCGAGGTGCATGCGAATGGGGCAAATATGGATGATCTGGAAATTCACGACGAGCGCCGCATCTTGCCGAATTCCCTGTTCTCGATCGAGCCCGGGATTTACCTTCCCGAGTTTGGCGTGCGCCTGGAAGTAGACGTGCTGGTGCGACCGGGAAGCGCCGAAGTCACTGGTAAAATTCAACGAGAGATCGTGACCATCTGAATGGCTAAGTCAACCACCGATAAGACGAAATCAAAGGACGTAGCGACTGAGCCGGAGTATCCGCTGACGACGATGGCGGTGGTTGCGCCGATCGTGGGCTGGCTGATTCCGGGCGGCGGACACATCCTGTTGAAGCGCTATGGGCGCGGAATTCTGCTGCTGGTGTCGGTGGTCGCGATGTTCCTGATTGGTTTGGGCATGCAGGGGCGGATTTACCAGCCGAATGGCGGAGACATTCTCGACATACTGGGCTTCGTGGGCGACGTGGGCTCGGGAGCGCTCTATTTTCTGGCGCGCATTATGGACTGGGGCAACGTGATGGCGGCGAATGCCGCGGCGGATTACGGCAAGACGTTTCTAATCGTCGCCGGCCTCTTGAACTTTATCGCGGCCGCGGATGCGCATCACATTGCGTTGGGGAAGAAACCGTGAACATCAATTTATCGCACTTCTCGGCTGCGGTGGTGTTCGCGTTGTTCGCGTCGATCGTCTTTGGCATCACCCAGCGCAATTCGACGATGGAGCAGGTGAAGTACGGTTTGTACTGCTTCGCCATGTTCGTGGGTGGAGTTTTTGTGGCGGGATGGGTGATGGCGCTGATTCGGCGGTAAGGAACAGTTCTCAGTTCTCAGTTCTCAGTTTTTGAACCCCAACGGATTTCGGAAACCTGTAGCCTCGCATCAGGGTATCGCTTCCGGGATACGGTAATTGCCCCCCAGAAAATCAGCGCAACGCTGCAACTTTTTGCAGTTCGTATTGATGTTGCTGCGAAAAGCTAAATTATTTTCGAAAGCCGCTGTCGGACGAGTGGTATGATGTTGCGCGGCGCGGATGCGAGCGACTTCAGTGCGAAGTCGAATCGTGGTTCGAGCCGCTAGTCCGGCGCTGACCGAACGATCAGTGTGTCGTCTTCCCCCGCCACTCGGCACCGGTTCGCAACTCTGTCCATCAAGAAACCGTAGACGCGCAAACTATCCATTTGGGCGGAAAGGGAAATAGGAGCAAACCGACCTTTGTAATTCCGGAGCGCGGCGAACCCGCACTGCGGAGACATGGTCGCACATCTGTCCATGAGCGAAAAGATGCGACCGAAAACCTGTACCAGAACTTAGTTCCACAAATCGATAAGGGAGATTCTCATGAAAATTGTTTGCAAGTTTGCAACGCTGACTCTGATGATGTTCGCGGTCGCGGTGTGCGGCTTTTCGCAGCGAATCAGTTCGCAGAAGCCACCTACCGCGACCCAGAACCTGATACGGGGCGTAATTGGAGCGCCCGGAACCGACGGCGAGTGGTCCAATTATTCGGTGTTTAATGTCGTTCCCGGTTCGGGACTCTTCCCGATTACCAGCTCGGCCACCGTCTTCTACTTCGGATTTACAGCCGGAACCGAGGCTGACATCGGCAATATGGTTGTCTACACGACTGCGCGAGGCAGCCTGACGATCACCGCCGTTACACCCGTTACGCTCGGCGGCATCTCCAATCCGAGCATCCTGCTCAGTAACATATCCGTTTGTCCGGTGGCGCCATCCCAGAACACTCCCTGCATTGTGCGGTTCGACCCGACTACGCTCACACTTTCGCCGGCGTCCGATTACTACTTTGCGGTGTATTACGTTGCCGACACCAACAATTCGAACATTGCTGGGACCAGCCCCAACCAAAACCAGACGAGCCTGGCAGGAAACTACTTCGGGGGCACAGACTATACCCATCTCACGGTCGGTCAGTCCATCCCCGGCGCCGCCAATCGCGGCCCCTCGTTCCTCATGTACGTGATGAATAACTAGCGCGCCGGTTGGCGGGCACGCGCCCCATCCGGCGCGGGCGCTCCACCGATAGGCAGACTCGCGATATGCATTCTCGAACGCTGAATTCACATTTTTGAAAAAACGGAGATACCCAATGAAGACGATTTACAAGTTCGCAACGTTAACTCTCATGATGTTCGCCGTCTCGGTGTATAGCTTTTGCGCTTCCACAGCCGAGAACCTGGTAAGGGGCGTGGTAGGTCCGGTCACATCCAACACCAGCTGGAGCGGTTATTCCACGCTGGCCCTAATTCCCGGCGCGGGGCTGATTCCGATCACCAGCACAAAGACTGTCTTCTACATCGGATTCACGGCTGGGACCGAGGCGGACATCAACAATATGGTCCTCTACACGACTGCGCGAGGCTCCTCAACCATCACGGCGGTGACGCCCATCACGCTCGGCGGCATTTCCAATCCTTCGATCGACCTGGCCAGCCCATCGGTCTGTCCAGTGGTGGAGATTTCCGACTTTAATCCGTGCATTGTGCGACTCGATCCGACGACAATCACGCTTTCGGCGCTGTCGGATTACTACCTGGTGGTGTATTTCACCCCCAGTGACCCAAACAATTCAGCGATTGGCTTGACCACGCCCAGCTTTGGGCAGAGCAGCCTGAGGGGAACGTACCAGAGCGGCGACGACAGCCGGTTTTCCGTCGGTGGGTCGATTCCGAGCACACCCTTTTCCAACCAGCCGTACTCGCTCATGTACGTCATGACCGACTAGGGAGCCGGTTGGACGAGGGGCAATGCACCGATACACGCAGCAGAACGTTGAATCCAATTTCGAATAAGGGAGATTCCCGATGAAAACATTTTACAAATTTGCAGCATTGACTCTGATGATGACGGTTCTGGCGGTGAGTGCTTTTGCGCAGGAGCAGCCACCAGCTGCCGCTTTGGTGAATCTGGCGGAAGGACAAGGGACGATCGCTAGCAGTGGTAATCCGTCCTGGGACGGCCTTTCCGAGTTCGTCCTGATTCCGGGCGCGTCGCTGATGGGGGCGAGTTCCAAAACGACCGCCCTTTATATCGGATTTACTGGCGGATCCGAGGCGGACATCGGCAACATGGTGCTCTACGAAGTTCCGCGGAACGGGAGCACGGTGCTGAAAGTTGAGAAGGTCACGCTGAACTCGAGTTCCAGTCCAAGCATCGTCCTGACCAATACCTCGACTTGTCCGGTACAGCCGGTTTCCGTCACCAATCCCTGTATTGTGCGGCTCGACACGGTCAAGTTGGCGCTCTCGCCTCTGGACGATTACTACTTCACAATATATTTCACCCTCGACACCAACAATGAAGGGATTACTGGCGTCGGGCAATCCAGTTCAGCGGGCGCCCTGAGCGGGTGGAACCTCTATGGGGACCAAACTCGAATCGGGGTGAAAGGGGCCCTGCCAACGAACGAGAACAGCGACCAACCGCCGTTCTTCCTCGCGTACGTTACCAACGAGTGATGGGTCTGGAGCGCGGCTCGAGGGCCGCGCTCCAAGTTTCGTCGCTTCGTCGCTTCGTCGTTTCGTCTTAGTGCTGGCGCGCAGGTTGGTATCGGCGATTGAGAAGACAGGGCCGTTTTGCGGCGCGCGGCCGGACGATACTATTCCGGCGGTTCAGGTTGCAAACCGTCGCCGGGGGCCAGCGGAAGATGGGCAGCTCCGCTGAGGATTACGCGCTCCTGCAGCGAGAATGAGTCCCTGTACTGCTCGGAGTTGATGAGCTGGTCGCGCTGTCCTGGCGTCAGGCTGCGCATCTCGCGGATCGCCCGGTTGACGGCTTGGCGGCGGTCGGGCGGCAACTGCTTGAATTGCTGAAAGAGCTGGTGCGCCCGCGTTTTCTGATCCGAAGTAAGGTGCTCCCAGGTTTCCATGCGGCTGAGCACGCGCTCCCGCTGCTCTGGAGGCAGGCCGGAAAAATGCTGCAGGCGGTTCCGCAACCGGGCCTGCTGTTGCGGAGGCAGCCGGCGGAACTGCGGATCATTTTCGAGGGCGCGGCGCTGCTGTGCGGGCGACATATCCTGGTAATGGCGAAGCCAGTTTCCGGCGTGGCCGGGCTGGTTCTTCGGCGGATGGACTGGATTGGGGCGGCTGGAGCCGGGATGACCTTCTTTTTGAAAGCGGTGCCACTGTCCGTCCGCATGTTGCGATTGCGTGTGGTGTTGCGGTGGAGATGGCTGCGGCTTATGCCCGCCTTGCGCGAACGAGGTCTGGACGAGCGAAGTTTGGGCGAGCGAAGTTTGGGCGAACGAGGGCGTCAACAGCAGAAGCGCTGCCAGACAGCCCGCAATCTTTCTCCGGCCCAACATCTTCCGTCCCCTATCCTGCGCGAACATCATCTTTGACCCGTAGAGACGGGGCAGGCCCCGTCTGCGCCGCGGAAGACGCGGCAAGCCGCGTCTCTACGGGAATCGGTTACGGATTCGCGGTCACGTCGTCCTGCACCTGCAGCTCGTCGAGCATATCGAAATCGGCATACAACTCGTCGTTCCTCTCCAGCGCCTGCAGATCGCCGACGGCGGTTCCCGGCTCCACCGGTAGACCGAGGGACGGAGGGTTCGTCGCGATGGTTTCCGTTTGCGAGATGTAAGACTTATTGCCAACCAGGAGCGCTCCGGCAAATATTACGGCAGCGAGCGACATAGCCCACGCCGGATGCCGCAGCCAACTAAACGGTCGCCATCCAGCATGCGGGCGCGCCATTTCTTGGCGTCTTTCTTCGCGGAAGCACGCCTGCAGACGAGTATCAAAATACGGAGACGGCTCCGGCGCTTGCCATTCATCGAGCAGCGCCATGGTTTTCTGCAAGTCGCGCAGATGGGTGGCACAGGCGTCACAGGATGCGATGTGTTGCTTGACCTCCGGCTGCATTCCAGCGTCCACGCCAGCGGCAGCTGCTAAGATCGGCAACAGTTCGCGAATTTCGTTGCAATTCATACAGCGTCCTCTACTTCCTCGAAACAAATTCCTTCAACTGCTCGCGCAATGTCTCGTAAGCGCGAAACAGCAACGACTTAGTGGCAGACTCGCTCAGCTTCAGCACGCCGGCAATCTGGCGGTAATCCATCTGCTGATACTTGTGCATGATGACGGCCACGCGCTGGCGTTCGGGCAGCGCATTCACTTTCTTGCGAATGGCCGCCAGCCGCTCGCGCTTCAAGATCTGCTCTTCGGCGGAGAGCGTTTCATCGGCCAGGTCCGGCGTCGTACCCGTTTCCTGATCGGGTTCATCGAGGCGCACGGTATTTTCCGGACGCTCGTGGCGCGTATCGCGCGCGTGGTTGACGGCGAGGTTGGTCGCGATGCGATACAGCCAAGTCGTGAACTTCGCGCTCGGCTCGTAACTGGTGCGCGAGCGATATACGCGCAGAAATACTTCCTGCGCCAGTTCCTCGGCAGTCGACGGGTTGTGGCACAAGCGGTACATGAACCCGACCATCGGCCGGCGATATTTCTGCACCAGGTAAGCGAAGGCGGATTCGTCGCCCGCCTTCACCCGCAGCATCACGTCGACGTCGGAAACGGCCTGGTCTGAGCTGGAATTTGCCATGGCGAAGGGCGAAGACGCCGGCTCTCCCGCAAAGTTCAGCAGCCCGCGATCGATGGCCACGCTGCTCACATCAATAGAAACCCCATCCGGGGGCGAAAGTTGCGCCCCCTCCGCACCCGGAGAACGCGAGGAAGTATTTTCCCTTGAACGAGTTACGGATCGAGGGTCGGGAATGTCGGACGGGGCCATGAAGGTCGATGAAATGAGGCTACCGGGAGCGGCCACGCCGGTCAAGAGGCTCGGTGGATGCCGAAAGGCGTGACACGTTCTTGCTTGCACATGGTTCTCGGATGGCCCCCAGACGGGGCAAGCCCCGTCTCTACTCGAAATCTTCAGCAGACCGTAAAGTCGGGCCCTTCCCAAAGCGATTTACGATAGCATCTAATCAAGACTTCTAATCAAAACAAGAGGTGCGCCTGTGATTGAACGACTTAAGGAAACTGAAGGAGCGGCATTCGGTTTCAAGGTGGCCGGGACGCTGTCGGATGAAGACTTCAAAGCATTCGAGCCGCAGCTTGAATTCTTCATCGCACAACACAAGAAGCACCCGATCGGCATCCTCGCGGACCTTACAGAGATGCAGGGAGCCGAATGGAAGGCACGCTGGGAGGACCTTCGGTTTCTGCAAAAGCACACCAGCCAGATTGCCCGCATGGCGATTGTCGGAGCGCATCGTTGGGAAGAAGTTGTGGACATTCTCACCGCGGGAGCCGCCGTTCTGCAATCCGAGACGCGTTACTTCGAATCCTCCGAAATCCAACACGCATGGCAATGGGCGAGGACTGCGAAACACGCGGAAGATGCTCCGGTGCGGATAATCTCGCCCGCAACCGGGATCTGGAAGGACTACCGCCCAGAGTTTATGGGTGTGTAATCACAATGCGCAGTACAAGACAGGCAGCAGCCGTGCAAGGACCGCGACCCGGACACGGAAGTAGGATGTTATGATGAATTTGCCGCGAAAACATGGGCGCATAACTCAGCGGTAGAGTGCCATCCTCACACGGTGGAAGTCGTAGGTTCGAATCCTACTGCGCCCACCAATTTCAGACCGTATCCATTGGTTCATTTCTCTTTCCCGGCTCCAATCCCTCTGAAATGCTAAGATTTCCGGCATGCCACTGCGCCGCCTCAAGAGAATAATGCACGTGGCGGGAAAGTCTGCTACGGGACGCCGCGCGCCGGAGAAGGTTCGTGGGCGCAAGGGCGAGCCGCACGCCGCCGCGGAGCTGGTCATCATTACCGGCATGAGCGGGTCAGGGAAGGCTTCGGCATTGAAAGCCTTCGAAGATCTTGGTTACTACTGCGTGGACAATCTGCCGGTGGAGCTGATTCCGCGCTTTGCCGAGCTGGCTTTGCAGTCGGGAGAGATTCCGCGCACCGCGCTCGTGGTCGATGTGCGCGAGGGATCGCAACTGGAAAAGCTGCCGGCAATTCTGAAGTCGGTGAAGCGGACGATACCGACGCGGGTGATTTACCTGGAAGCGAGTGATGCTGCGTTGCTGCGGCGCTACAGCGAGACGCGGCGGCCGCATCCGCTCGGAACGGGGACGACGGTGCGGGCCTCGCTCGGAGCCGAGCGACGACATCTGCGGGCGCTTCGCGCGCTTGCCGACCTGGTCATTGATACTTCCAAGTTTAACGTTCATGAACTGCGGGCGCACTTGACCGACCGCTTCAAACAACACTCCGGGAGCCAGCAGACGATTCTGGTCTCGTGCGTGAGCTTTGGATACAAACACGGCTTGCCGGATGACGCCGACCTGGTGTTCGATGTGCGCTTTCTGCCCAACCCTCATTTTGTGCCAGAGTTTCGCGGGCTGACGGGACGGCATCCGCGGGTCGCGAAGTATATACGCTCGTTTCCGCAGACGCAGGAGTTCATTAACCGCATCTCGGAGCTGCTCGTCTACCTGCTGCCGCACTACATTCGCGAGGGCAAGAGCTACCTGACCATCAGCTTTGGATGCACCGGCGGACAGCACCGCTCGGTGATGATCGCCGAAGATGTAAGGCAGCGGCTGCGAAAAGCGGGATACAAGGTGAAGGTCGTGCATCGAGATAGTCCGAAGTAGATGCCGACTGAGTTGTGTGGGGACGGGGCATAGACCGGCTTCCACACAATCAATTGCGGGAAATCACATGTAGAATTGGCAGGACCACGCATGGCAACCTCCACAGTGGCGAACGCGAAGGGTGCAGGAACTCCGGCAAATTCCGGTCCGCCCGGTTCGCCTCGTTCGCCTCTTCCCATCACGCGCCTGCTGCACTATGCACTACCTTACTGGTGGCCGCTTCTCGCTTCGGTGACGCTGATGGCGCTGGTGGGGTCGTTGGATGCGGGCAGAGTTCTGCTCATTGGCCCGATTTTTGATCGCGTCCTGAATCCCGGCTCCCCAGAAAAGACCATTCCGTTGTTCAAGCTGCCGGGCAGCGAGCGCTTTCTCAACCTTCAACAACTGGTTCCGTCGCACTTTCATAATCCGTGGACGATGGTTGCCTTCGCGCTGGTGGCGGCCACGGTATTGAAAGGGATCTTCGATTACATCGGAACTTTGCTGGTGAACTACGCCGGCTTCGGCATGATCACGGACCTGCGGGACGATTTGTATAACGCCTTCCTGCGGAGTTCGGCGGCATTTTTTACGAAACACACCACGGGCACATTGCTCTCGACGATCATCAACGATATCGAGAAAGTGCAATACGCGATGTCGAGTGTGCTGGCCGAATTCCTGCAGCAGTTTTTTACCTTTGTATTCCTTGCGTGGGTGGTGGTTGGGCTGGGAGGGAAGCTGGCCTGGGTGCTGCTGCTTTTCGTTCCCGTGATTCTGTACTCGTCGAGGAAAATCGGCCGGCAAGTACGCAGCACGACGCGGGGCGGGCAGGATAAGCTGGCCGAGATCCAGAACATTCTGCACGAGACGATTACGGGCAACCGGATCGTCAAGGCTTTTGGCATGGAGAACTGGGAGATGGGGCGCTTCCGGGCCGCGGCGCGACGGCTGTTCCGGGCGAACCTGCGGCTGGTGGCGGCGTTTGCGATCAGCTCTCCGCTGATGGATATTCTGGGCTCGATCGCGATTGCGTTGTTGGTGCTGATGGGCAGGAACCAGATCAACCACCACGTTTTCACGGCGTGAACATTTCTGGCCTTCATTGTGGCGGTGTTCAAGCTCTATGATCCGGTGCGCAAGTTCGCGCAGTTCAATAACAATTTCCAGCAGGCGGTGGGGGCGTCTTCCGAGATTTTCCGCTTCATGGATATGGAAGACGAAGTGCGAGAGAAGCCGTCGGCGAAACGGATGGGAAAGTTTGCACGGGCGATCCGGTTTGAGGATGTGTCTTTTTCCTATGAGACCGCTGAAGATTCGCCGGTCGTATTGCGTGACATTAATCTGGAAGTGAAAGCGGGTGAAGTGCTGGCGGTGGTGGGATCGAGCGGCGCGGGCAAGAGCACTCTGGTGCACCTGATTCCGCGCTTCTTTGACGTCAGCGGCGGGCGCATTCTGATTGACGACAGCGATGTGCGGGAGGTTACGCTGGAATCGCTGCGATCGCAGATCGGGATTGTCACGCAGGATACGGTGTTGTTTAACGACACGGTGAGGAACAATATCGCCTACGGACAGCCGCACGTATCGCAGAAGAAGGTGGAAGAAGCGGCGCGGGCGGCGCGCGCCTATGAATTCATTCGCGGGCTTCCGGAAGGGTACAACACGATGATCGGGGAGCGCGGGGTGCGGCTTTCGGGCGGGGAGCGGCAGCGCATCGCGATTGCGCGGGCCATCCTGAAAAATGCGCCGATTCTGATTCTGGACGAAGCGACGTCGGCGCTGGATAGCGAGTCGGAGTCGCTGGTGCAATCGGCGCTGCAAAACCTCATGACTGGGCGTACTGTGTTTGTGATTGCGCACCGCCTGTCGACCGTGCGCCGTGCGGATCGCATCGTCGTGCTGGAGAACGGCACTATCAGCGACATTGGCGCGCATGAAGAGCTGATGCAGAAGTTGGGCACGTACCGGCGGCTCTACGAATTGCAGTTTGCCGAAGCGTGAAAAAAGCATTTATGACACTTCGCTCCATGACGGGATTCGCGCAGGTTAAAGGGCAGGTCAATGCCCAGCTGACGTTTGCTCTGTCGCTGAAATCGGTGAATCATCGTTTTCTGGATCTCCACTTCCGCTTGCCATCTGACACCGACGCGCTGGAGATGAAGTTGCGCCGGATTCTGAAAGAGAAAATGGCTCGCGGGCACGTGGAGGTCATCCTGAACCTGGACCGCTCGGGCACCAACGGGGTCGCGCTCAACCGGCAATTGATTGCCGGCTACGTACAGGCGTTCCGCGCGGCGGCCGATGAATTTGGGGTTAAGGGGGAGCCCGATCTGAACGTGGTTTTGAGGATGCCGGGCGCGATGGACTCGGGCGCCGAGAAATCGGCAGACGAACTGGAGAGCGCGGTCATGGCGCGGGTGGACGAAGCGCTCTTCCGGCTGAATGAGATGCGCGAAGAAGAAGGCCGCAGCATCAGCACCGAGTTGCGCGCTCGCATGGCAAATCTGGAAAAAGCAGCGGCCGGAGTGGATAGGCATCGCAGCACCATTCTGCGCAGCTATTCGGAACGCTTGCAGGCGCGCATGCTGGAAGTGCTGGGCGCACAGGTGGACAAGGAACGGATACTGCAGGAAGTCGCCGTGCTGGTCGATCGCAGCGACATACAGGAGGAACTGGTCCGGCTGAATGCGCACGTAAAGCATTTTCTCGGGTTGCTCGATGAGGGCGGTGAAGTAGGCAAGAAGATGGATTTCCTGCTGCAAGAGATGAATCGCGAGGCAAACACCATGCTTTCGAAAACCTCGGGCCTGGCCGGCGAGGCCCTGCAGGTTACGGAGATGGGCCTGCTGATGAAGTCGGACATCGAGAAATCGCGGGAGCAGGTGCAGAACCTGGAATGAGCCTTCTCGGAATGAGCCTTCTTTGGATTAGCATTGTCTGAATGAGTATCGTCTACATTATTTCTGCGCCGTCGGGATCTGGTAAATCCACGCTGGTGAACGAACTGTTCAAGATGGTTCGTCACCTAGATTTTTCTATTTCGTATACTACGCGGCCACCGCGCGGACGCGAGCAGAACGGCAAGGAATATTTCTTCGTTTCGCGGAAAGAATTCGAAGCCATGATCGCGGCCGATGAGTTTCTGGAACACGCGGAGGTCTTCGGAAACTACTACGGCACGGCGCGGCGGTTTCAGCGCGAGGCCGAGGCGCGCCGCAACGACCTCCTGCTGGACATCGATGTGCAAGGAGCGAGCCAGGTCAAGCGAAAGATTCCGGACGCGGTAAGCATCTTTATTCTTCCCCCGAACCGGAAAGAACTGGAGGAGCGGCTGCGGGCCCGGGCCCTCGATTCGGAGGCGGTGATCCGTCGCCGGTTGGACACGGCCCGCCGAGAGATTGAGAATTACTCGAAATACGACTATATATTAGTGAACAACCTGCTGGAGCAATCCGCGGACCAACTGAAGGACATCGTGCTGGCGGAGCGGGTGCAGCGAAGCAGGGCGGAACTTTCCGAAGAAGAAAAGCGGCTGGTAAAGATCGCACAGGCTTGCCAACTGGAACAGGCGCGGGAACGGGTGCAGCCGATTCTGGCTTCTTTTGCACCCGCCGGCGTGAAGGACGCATGAAGTTCTTGGGGGAGAGTATGAAGCTGGTAGAAGGGTTCGACAGCAACTATCGGTACATTCTGGTGGCGGCACGGCGGGCACGGCAACTGCAAGGCGGCGCGCCTCCGGTGATCGATACCGGATCGCGCAAACCCTGCCGGATCGCACAGGATGAAATCAAGGCGGGCAAGGTGAAATGGCTGATTCCGGAGATTCCGAAATTGCCCGTAGTCGCCGCGGCCGAGACTCTGAACAAAGTGTTCGCGGAAGACGCGTAAAAAAAAGAAGACGCGTAAATTAGAGTGGCGCGGACACTCTTGTCTGCGGCCCGTTCCGGCGTCTCGACCTACGGTCGGTGAACGCTCTGGGGCCGCACGCGGACAAGAGTGTCCGCGCTGCACGTTATTGCTATGAAAATTGCACTGGGTGTGTGCGGTGGGATCGCAGCTTATAAGGCGGCGGAAATCGTGCGCCTTTT
>Ga0187885_10004304_pt1 | contig 11811 bp, 10 predicted proteins | sample June2016WEW_20_1_3_FD_132970 | JGI IMG/M metagenome (GOLD analysis project Ga0187885, IMG submission 132970) | Peatland microbial communities from SPRUCE experiment site at the Marcell Experimental Forest, Minnesota, USA - June2016WEW_20_100 | ecosystem: Environmental > Terrestrial > Soil >... | reverse complement strand
GACCGCAACATCTTCGGCTCCATGATGGTCCGCCTGGGCGATGCGGACGCCCTGGTATCTGGGGTTACGCAGAATTATCCTGACACCATTCGTCCGGCGTTGCAGGTCATCGGAGCGCGCGAGGGAATTCACAAGGTCTCCGGCATGTACATCATCATCACTCGCACCGGCGACCTGTACTTCCTGGCCGACGCCACGGTCAACATTGAACCGACCGCGGAAGACCTGGCGGAGATCGCACTCTGCGCCGCCCAGGAGGCGCGGCGCTTCGAGATCGAACCCCGCGTGGCCATGCTGTCGTTCTCCAGCTTCGGCAGCACCAAACATCCGCTGTGCGACAAAGTAAGGCGCGCGGTCGAACTGGTCCGCTATGCCGACCCAACCTTAATCATCGACGGCGAACTGCAAGGCAATATCGCCGTCAGCCCCAATAAGCTGGAAGCGGCGTTCCCGTTCTCCACGCTGAAAGATGGGGCAAACGTGCTGATCTTCCCCGACCTGCAATCCTGCAACATCGCTTGCAAGCTGCTCGGCCCGCTGGGCGGCGCAGAGGTGGTAGGCCCAATCCTGGCTGGCATGGCAAAGCCGGTCCATCTGCTGCAGCGCGGCGCTGAAGTAGAAGACGTCGTCAACATCGCGACTATTGCGGTGGTGGATGCCCAGGACAGCGCGATTCCAGAGGCGGCCCGCCTGGCCGGCGCGGTGGCCAGCGTGGGATAGAAACTTAACCATGTTGTACTGAAGGCGCGCTGGAAACGGCGCGCCTTTTTTGATCAGCGTTCCAAAGGAAGAGTGATACCCATTGGCAAAAGGGCCGCGCACGGGCGAACGAAGACGGTCTCAGAAAGCTAAGAAGACCTCGCTCCCATTGGTGGGAAACTTGAGATGAATCCCGCGCCCGCGATTCACCGCAATGGTTTTCGGAATGTCCAGCGCGCTGAGCGGGATACTGCGGTCCTGTCCGTCCGATGTCACATGCAAATAGGTTGCATGTAGTACGTAATGGTCCGCCTCAAACCGCTCGCCGTTCACAAGCACAAAAATGGTTTTCGGAGCAGGCTTCGCCGCAACCGTGCTCTGCGTTACTGGCGCATTGATCCACTGCGGTACACCGGCGCCGGCAGGGGCTGGCCGATTGCCGGCTTCCTGGGTCTCAGACTTCGCCGGCAGTCCGGCGCTCCTCAGCAGGTAACGCAGATATGCCTCTCCTCCTCCGCCGCCCTTACTTGCAGTGATGTTGCCGTTCTGGTCGATCACGACGTAATGGGGATAGCTGTGAACCCCAAAGCGCGCGGCAAGGCTGTGGCCATCGCTGACCACGACCGGGCATGATCGCGGGCTCGCTTGCAGATATTTCCTGACAACAGCCTCTGACTCGCCATCATCCACAGCGAGCACGACCAATCCGCTGCTGCCGAACTCAGCCTGAATATTGTCCAGCGCCGGCTGGTCGTGACGGCACACCGGGCACCACGTGGTCCAGAACTGCAGCAGGACGACACTGCCGCTCAGCGAGTTACTGCTGACCGTTTGGCCATCCAGTGTGGTGGCCGTAAACTGTGGTGCGGGCACCCTGCTGTCGGCGGCCGCAAATCCAGCGAGGAGCACAGCCGTCAGCAAGGCATAGAGAATCCGCATGGCGCAAGGGCTCGTGATCGTTCTCCCATCACAACAGCTTATCTGCGGCGCCTTCGCTTGGATGTGACAGCAGTCCCAATCCCCTGTGACACCTCAGTATTCGCATGAACAGCACGCTGGCGGGACACGACGAAGAGAATTAGCATTGCCGCAGCGCGGTATCGCTCAGGCCGCATCCAACCGCGCAAGAACTCTGCGCAGCTGCCACAGAACGGCCGCCAAAGCCGCAAGCGCCAAGCTCCACCCGATGAAGGCAAGCTTCACGACCCATGCCGGCGCCGCGCCTACTCGCCTCAGCAGAAAGGGTAGAAAATTCCACGTGGTGATGTGAACGTAGTCCCACGGGTCCCAATGCATTGCGTGGGTATCCAGACCCCAGGCATTTACCTTTCCCAGGGCGAACGCAACGATGTTCGTCAGGCGCAAGGCGATCACGAAGGTCGGATGGCCAATCGTCTCCATCTGGTAGATCTCGAGCGGCAGCCAGAAGGCCAGCGACGAGACCTGCACCACCGCACTGATGATGCATAGCGCGATTCCTACGCTCCAGGCCACGGTTCCCACGGCGTTGCGATAACGCAGCAGCAGCGGAACAGCCAGCATCGCCGCCAATTCGGCGCTGGTGGAGACGTAGCGGTCGCCCCAGGAGAAGTCGCCGCTCCAAACGGTGTATCGCGCATAGAAGCTGATGTAGCCCAGTAACAGCAGAAATCCGCTGATAACGTACGCTTTGACGGCGGGGTTGAACCGTTTCCAGGCCACTGCGGCAAGAAGAATCATGACGACCAGCAGCGGATCAAAGAGAAAGATCGACTTCTCGGGCGAGAACAGCGCCCCAAAGAAGCCGACATGGAACGGTGTTTCCCACGGATAGCCAGCGGGCAGGGTTGGTTCTCGCTGCCGGGCTTCGCGGGCGACTATGCTCACGTAGGTGTTGATGAACGATCCAAAGCGATAATACTGATACAGCCTGTCGAGCAGGCCGAAAAACAGGTACACAGGAAGAGCAACCGCAATGTAGCTCCGGCAGCGGTCCCAGAGCGCGCTGCCACGAATTCCTTCGAACCACAGTACGAGCAGCACGAAAACCGCTCCCGCCAGCAGATCCATACCCGTTGTAAGACGCGTAAGCAGATTGAGCCCGAAGGCACTGGAGCCGATCAGCAAGGCACGTCGGCTGCCGCTGCAGACCCATTCGTACTGATACGACAGCCCGGTCAGCGTCAGCAGAAATATGTAGTTGTTCTCCATCATGTTCTGCGTGTAATGGAGATGTGTGGTCAACAGCAGTAGAGATAAAACGCCCGCGACGGATTCCTTCACGCCGAAGTTCAATTGCCGCAAAAAGCGAAAGCACACCAACGCGGTCAGCACAGTGACCAGAATGTTGATGGTGTAGCTGACGAATACATTCTTTCCGCTGGGATCGTTGCCGTTGTAATTACCAAAGACCGGAAGCCGCTCCACGTAGGTCCCAACCAAGTCGGCCGGCAGCAGGAGCAGCGACTGTCCAATGCCGTACCAGCTCTGCAGCTTGCCATTGCGGCCATGAACGCCAAATTCGGGATACTCCTGTGGAAACACCGGAGGTTCCGAGGTCCACAATGCATGGGCGGATTGCAGCCGATGTTGGGTGTCGGCTGTGCCCAGCTCTCCCGATTGCACGACGAATGCAATCAGACCCGCGGCCAGCGCCAGCAGGAAGATCGGATCGCGAAACCAGCGCGGAATAACAGGGGTCGGCATCGAATCAGCAGCTCTGATCTACTACGCCTTGCCACAGTGGTCAACCATACAGAATGATGAGATAAATTCGAGGCAGCAGTGCAATCACGGTCGTCACGCGCTACGTTTGTCCACCGACGGCAATTCTCGCACATCACCATCCAACGCGTCCCGTGACGTTCTCGCCTGCTCAGCGTACTCCATCGAAGACACCGGTATCACGCGCGATTCGCCGGTAATCAACCGCGCGCCCCGCTCGTACGTGAGATAGCTCCAGGCCCACTGAATCATCACCAGGATGCGGTTACGGAATCCGATGAGGAACATGATGTGGATAAACAGCCACGCCAGCCAAGCGAGGAATCCCGAGATGTGCACCCTGCCGAATTGCGCGATGGCCGCAGCGCGTCCGATGGTCGCAAGCGATCCCTTATCGAGATAATGAAACGCCTCGCGGGAGTTTCCCCCCAGGTCCGCTGCGATTTGACGCGCCACGAACTTGCCTTGCTGCATGGCCACCGGCGCAACTCCAGGCAGGAGATTGCCATGCTTGTCCTTCATGGTGGCCAGGTCGCCAATGACGAAGACCTCACGATGTCCGGGAATGCTGAGATCGGGCTCGACAAAGACCCGTCCAGCACGATCGACGGGCACTCCTAATGCACGGCCCAGCGGTGAGGCTGAAACTCCCGCTGCCCATAGCACCACTTCGGCAGGCAGTATTTCATTACCAACGCGAACCTCTCCTGAACGTACATCGCTCACCGCTGAGTTCGTCCGGACTTCAACTCCCAGGTGCTCGAGCTGCTTCACCGCGCTGCGCCGCAGGTCTTCAGGATAGGCGCTCAGGACCGACGGGCCAGCCTCCAGCAACAGAACACGCGTCTTGGTGGGATCGATATTGCGGAAATTCTCAGCCAGCGACTTGCGCGCGATTTCGGCCAGTGTGCCGGCCAATTCCACGCCGGTCGGCCCCGCACCGACGACGACGAAGTTAAGCGGCCGGTGAGTTCCGGTCAGCGCAGCCTCCCGCTCGGCAAGCTCGTAGGCCAGCAGAATGCGGCGGCGCATCTCCAGCGCGTCTTCAACAGTCTTCAGGCCAGGCGCGAACGGCTCCCACTCATCGTGCCCAAAGTATGCATGGGTGGCGCCGGCTGCGACGATGAGATAGTCATAGCTCAGCTCGAAGCCGTGAATTTGGACGGTTCGGCGTTCAAGATCGAAGGTTCGTATCTCGCCGAGCAGCACCTCGACGTTCTCATGCTTGTGCAGGATCTCGCGGATGGGCGCGGCAATCTCCGCCGGCGAAATACCGGCGGTCGCAACCTGATACAGCAGCGGCTGGAAGGTGTGATGATTGCTGCGGTCGACCAGCGTGATTTGGACGGGCAAGCGGGCCAGCGATTCGGCAGCCTTCAAACCACCGAATCCGCCTCCCACGATGACCACACGGGGACGGGATTTGTCATTCATGGCTACACATCATGAGATGCCCGGGAAATCGCATCGGCGGCAATTTCAGGTCTTGGGACGAGCATACCGTACGGCCTAACGGCTCTGATCTTCCGTCAGGCTAGCGGCGCGGGCCTTAGCGCGCTCTGCATCGGCTGAGCGGCCCTGTGATTGATATATCTCGGCAAGGTTGAACCATGACTGGCGCGCATCCGGTGCAAGCTGCACCGCCTGCTCCTGAAAGAAAGCCGCCTGCTTCGGATCGCCGAGTTTGCTCCAGGCTTCTGCTTTACCAGTGGCCACGCTATATGCAAACGAGCCTTTACCGGTTGACTTCTTTTCACTCGCGGAAGCGCTGCGCAAGGCTTCGTCGAACGCCCCCAAAGCGTCGTCCGGATGCCCGCTGTTGAGCGCATAATAGCCCAATTGAACCAGCGTCGCCCGCGGATCGGCTTGGAGCTCGGCTGCCTTTCTCATGGCCGCGATCGCATCGCTGGCGCGGCCTTCTCTGATGCAAAATTTAGCCAAATCCGACCACGTATACTCGCTGGGGCTTAGCGCAATCGCAATCATCAATTCTTTTTCCGCTTCGACCCCGCGATTCATTCCCGTGAGCGCTCCGGCTCGCGCCAGATGAGCTGCGGTGCTGCCGGGAAAAATTGCGATCGCCTTATCGCTGGCCTCAAGCGCATCCAGATTGCGGCCGAGCACGGTCAGAACGCCGGCGGCATTGACCCACGCGGCAAATTCCTCGGCGCGGCTGGCAAATTCCGCTTCTACAGGCAGCGGCGCGGTTGCGCAGTTCACTGGGAAGCGCTGGATCAGCGCCTCCGTCTGCGGCGTGCGGCGAACGAAAACAACGGACACCTCATCCAGGTAAACCGGACGCCATGTGCTGCTGGCGCAAAAGTCCTTCAGTTGACCATGCTCGATGCCGTCGCCCCGCGAGAAAAGAACCGTGTTGATGTTGTAGCGGTTGGCCTCCTCATCCCAGACGGCCGAATCCGGCGGACTCTCCAGCAACAGCCGGTGCCGTTCCACCCGCGGCAAACCGAAGAGCGTGTCCCGGCCGTCGATGTAATCCAGGCGCTGAGGACCGAGTCTCCAGCTGACATAGCCTCCCTCGTCGTAGGTGTTGAAGATCTCTCCGGGAAGATTTTCGCGTTCGATGAATTCAGCCGCACGCCGCGGGAACCACCAGCTCAGTCCCGTGCCGAAGGTCGCCAGGTCCGTAGAGGCGCCGAAATAATGACGGTCAGTCACCAGATCGGCGGAGCGCGCATAGGTAAGCATCGCAAGCAAGATCACCGCAATGCCGGCCAGAACCGTGCGCAGTCGTGGTAGCCTTATCCAGGCGCCGACGCGAGCTATCCCCACAGAAAGATTTTCTCCCCCGATCACGACCACTACACATGCGAAAACCGCTCCCATGCGGATATGGCGCACCGGAGCATAGGCTGCTGCAAAGAGCAGGATGGCCGCTCCCAGCTGACCTCGCAGTAAAGCAATTACTGCGGCCACGACCGCGATAGCCAGCAGCGAAAATAGGGCACTTCTTATGCCTCCCACCGAGAAAGCGGCGCTCGCCGTGGGCCAGTTCACGCGAACACCTTGCCATTCCGCAATCCATGTCTGCTGTTCTGAGCTGGCGCGCTGCTGCATAAGCAGTGCCCGATAAATCCCCCAGCCCCAGGGATTCACCACCGTCGCCACGGCCGTTGCCACAAACCAGAGGGAGGCACGCCGCAGTCGTTGCATCGCAGCTCGCCGCCGCACCGCACCGAAAACAAACTCCAATACTTCCGTGCCGACGTAAGCGACGATCAATCCCAGTCCCGCAGCAAAACCGAAATGAACGTTGACCCATACCACCATCAGAATCGGCAGCAACCACAGAGGCGCGCGTCCCGTCTGGTAGTTCTCCCACAGGATGGAGAGAAACGCCGCGAACAGCACCACGGTAAACATGTCGGCGCGCGGCGGCGTGCGCTCGGCAATGAGAGGGACCGCGAGAATGGCGATGGCGGCGCTGGCGGCGGAGCCTCGCCGCAGCAGCAGGGCGACGGTCCCGGCACAGGCAGCAGCGCTCATCCACGACAACAGCGCATACCCACCGAGCAGGAAAGCTAAGTAGAACACCACCCCCGCACCCACCGGATAAAGCCAGTGCTCCCCTTGCGCCGTGAACGATAAGACATCGGCGGAAGGAACGTGATGATGCTGCACGACCCAGCGCCCTGTCGCCATCTGCCAGCCTGTGTCAAGATCAGCGACCGTCCGCAGTCCGGCGAGGAAGGCGTAGATCAGGGCAAGGCAGGCGAGAACCAGGAAAACACGCCGTTCGAGAGAGGAATCTTTTCCTGTTGCAGGGCCGGTGGTGGTCGGGATCACAGCTCTAGAGTATAGCGAGTCGAATGGTTGTCGGCGACCGCGGATGTATGCCGTTCGCACGAAGTGACGCGTGAATTCTCGGTGGCGTTTCTCACTCGAGGCGTGGGCAATGTCTGTCAGGCTGCTTGTGGTAGATTAAATTCACGTGGGCCCGTAGCTCAGTTGGTAGAGCAACGCACTTTTAATGCGTGGGTCGCAGGTTCGATTCCTGCCGGGCTCACCAAAGAAAGCAACTAGCCACTAGCAATTAGCACCAGCTCATAACGCTCACCGCTCACCGCTCGACGTAAGCGAATTCCAAGCTAATTGCTAGCGACTAATTGCTTCTTTCCACATAAACTGCCGTCCCGTACGCCAGCACCTCGGTAACGCCCTGCATCACCTCGGTTGCGTCGTAACGCATGCCGATGACCGCGTTCGCGCCGAGCTCGGCGGCGTGCTGCAACATCAGTTCGAAAGCATGCTCGCGTGTCTTCTCGCACAAGTTCGTCAGCAGTGTGATATTGCCGCCAACCAGCGTCTGCAAGCTTGCGCCGATGGTGCCCACGATAGAGCGCGAGCGCACGATGATGCCGCGCACCAACCCTAGATTCCGTACGATCCGGTAGCCGTCGAGAGTGAAGGCGGTGGTCACCATATTGTGGGGAACGGTAGGAGAATAAGAGTTGCCTGTAGCCGCAGTGCTGGTGCTCATAATGCCCTCCTCAGAGAATTCCGGGGGCAGAATATCACGGAGCTATGCACCCGGTCAGTGCAGCCGTGAACCTGCCGCACTACACTGGGAAAGGAGAACCCACAAGCGTGGCGCAGCGGCCCGGCTCAAAAGAACAATACTTGTTGACCGTACTTTCCATCAGCTTTGTCCTGGGGATGGGAGTTGCCGTTGCGGTATATTCTGCATGGAAATTCGGGGCTATCGCGCCGGGACTTCACAATGTGTTGAGCGCCGTCGCGTTGCTGGTTTGCCCGCCATTCATATTGTCTGCAGCAATCGGCCCCACTCCGGACTCCGATCTCGCCCTGACGTTGATCGTCGGGACCATCGTCTTCGCCAATGCCTTTCTTTACGCCGGTGTGGCGGCAGTTGGATATTTCATTTTCACTATTATGGCCAAGAGAAAGCGGCCGCGGTGAAGTCTTATCCCGCAGGTTGCTGCTGCGTCATGCAGTGCAGCGCTCCCAGTCCCCAGATGAAATCGCGGCAGTAGATGCCGACTGCCTCACGCTCGGGAAACAACTCAGCGAGAGTATCCAGCGCGGTACGGTCGTTGGCATCGCCAAACACCGGCACCAGCACTAGCTTGTTAGCGATGTAAAAATTGGCATAGCTGGCGGGCAGCCGCTGACCCTCAAAGTACACCGCCTTGGGCATGGGCAGCTTAACCACTTTCAGCGATTTGCCTGACTGGTCCGTGCTCTTCTTCAGCCAGCGAAAATTCTCGCTCAGCGGCCCGTGGTTGGGATCGTCAGGGTCAGGCTCGTACGCGGTGACCACGGTACGCGGGCCGACGAAGCGAGTGATGTCGTCGACGTGCCCGTGCGTGTCGTCGCCGGCGATGCCGCGCTCCAGCCAGATGACCTTTTCGATGCCAAGATAGTCGGCGAAGATTTCCTCCAGATGTTCCCGCGAGAGTCCCGGATTGCGCTGTTGCACTTCGCTCAGCAGGCATTCTTCCGTGGTGATCAGGGTTCCGCGGCCATTAACGTCGATGCTGCCGCCTTCCAACACGATGCGGTGCAGCTCGCCATCTACTCTTAGTTCCGGCTGCCACTCCGGAATCCGCAAGCGGGTCGCGATGTCCGAACCGGCGAGCGTATCGAGTTTCCAGTCGCTGTACTTGGCCCAGGCGTTGAAACGCCACAGGGTCGCAGCAACGGCAGGCAGGCCGCCTTTGCTCGAGTCTCGGCAGACGAAGATTGGGCCGTAGTCGCGCGTCCAGCTGCGATTGGTGGGAATCCGAAAGAAGCGAATGTTGCCGGCGGGCTTTCCCGCTGCGGCGGCTTTCGCGGGCAGCACATGCGAGCGCACTAATATCTCACGAGCCTTGGTCTCGGCCGTCTCGTCGTTCACCAGGATGTTTAAGCGTTCAACGCGCGCAAGATGGCGAATGATTTCCGCATAGATCCATGGAATCGCTTCAAACTTTCCCGGCCAGTCCGATCGGTTGTGCGGCCACGCGATCCAGGTCGCTTCATGCGGCTCCCACTCGGCTGGCATGCGATAGCCAAGCGCGGCTGGAGTCTGCGGCAGTTTCTTGGGAGTCTTCGCCACGGGTTAAACCATGAACCGCTGGGTGATGGGCGCATAAGCATCGACACGACGGTCGCGCCAGAACGGCCAGTTGCGCCGCACATCTTCCATGCGGCGAAGATCGACCTCAGCCACCAGTACTTCTTCTTTGTCGTGCGAGGCCTCGGCGATAACCTGACCAAACGGATCGGCGATGAACGAGCCGCCCCAGAACTCCAGACCGTTGCCGGGCGCCTGGCTGCCGCGAATGTTGCCGGTCTCGAAGCCGACGCGATTGGGCACGGCAACATACACTCCGTTGGCGATGGCATGTGCCCGCTGTATAGTTCGCCAAGCGTCGTGCTGCGCTTCGCCGTATTGCGCCTTTTCGTCGGGATGCCAGCCGATCGCGGTCGGATAGAACAAGACGTTCGCACCCTGCAACGCGGTCAGCCGTGCGGCCTCGGGATACCACTGGTCCCAGCAGACCAGCGTGCCGACCTTTCCGAACTCAGTTGCGAAACTCTTGAACCCAAGATCGCCGGGCGTGAAGTAAAACTTCTCGTAATAGAGCGGGTCGTCGGGAATGTGCATCTTGCGATAGATGCCCGCAACCTTGCCGCCCGTATCCAGAATGGCAGCGGTGTTGTGATAAAGGCCAGGGGCTCGGCGCTCGAACAATGACGCAATAATCGTGACCTTCAGCTCGCGAGCCAGGTCGCCAAGCCGCTTTGTTGCCGGGCCGGGAATCGGCTCGGCTAGATCGAAGAGTGCTACATCTTCGCGCTGACAGAAGTACTGCGTCTGGAAAAGTTCGGGCAGGCAGATGATCTCCGCGCCCTTGCCGGCGGCCGCGCGCACGTGTTCGACAGCCCGCTCCAGGTTCTGCTCCGGTTCAGGCGTGCACGACATCTGTACCACACCGATGTTGAAGTTTCGCTCGATCAAAACCGTGCTCCGGTGAAATTCATTGCTAGCATAGCATCCCATGCGCCGCAGGCTTCGCTGTCCCGACGATTGTTGCCGCACGATGAAAGCCGACGCGCGATGCTCATCCCACTCATTGACGGAAGCCGTGACGAACCTGTAGCTTCAATTCTTCAACAACTGATCACACATTGCGCGTGAGCGATTTTCGCGCATGTTTCACAAGTCATCGAGGTGAACGGTGAGCAACGAGCACGAAAAGAGTCACGGCGAGGGCATCGATCGCGTATTGCACGATCCCATCTCCGACAAGCTGGTGCCACTGGAACCGCTGGATCTGTCGCAGGTCCACAGCATCGACGACCTGGTACGTGGGATGGGCCGCACGGCGTTTACCGGGCGGCAGGTGGGCGAGGGCGCCGACGTTTTGGAAGCGATGGCCCGCGACAAAGAGTGCTTCATCGTGATGACACTCGCCGGCGCAATGACGGTGGCCAAGCAAGGACTGATCATCACCGAACTTATCGACCGTGGTGTCGTAAAGGCCATCATCTCGACGGGAGCGCTGATGGCGCACGGACTGGTGGAGGCCGCCGGCCGTTCGCACTTCAAGTATGACCCGCGGATGGACGATCTCGAACTCTACGAGGCCGGTTACAACCGCGTGTACGACACCCTGGAGCCGGAGACCAACCTCGACTTCGTAGAGACGATTGTCGCCCGCATTCTGAAGGCCTGGGACCACAACGAAGTACTGTGCTCCTACAAGCTGAATCGCGAGATCGGTCGCTACCTGAGCGAACACGTCAAAGAACGCGGGATTCTGAAGTCAGCATTCGAAAACAATGTGCCGGTGTTCGTCCCGGCATTTAGCGATTCGGAAATCGGGCTTGATGTGGCGCTACACAACCGCGCGCGGCGCAAGAACAACGTTCCGCCGCTGCACTACGACCCCTTCGAGGATTTGGAATACTACGCGGAGACGCTACTGAAGCAGGAACGTCTGGGAATCTTCACCATCGGCGGCGGTGTTCCGCGGAATTGGGCGCAGCAGTTTGGACCGTACATCGAACTGAGGCACCGGCGCGGCGGCGAAGAGCTGCCGCTGAAGCGCTTCCACTATGGGGTACGCATCTGTCCTGAGCCGGTGAACTGGGGCGGGCTGTCGGGCTGCACTTACAGCGAAGCCGTGTCGTGGGGAAAGTTCGTTCCGCCTGAAGAAGGCGGCCGCTTCGCCGAGGTGCTGCTGGATGCCACGGTCGGGCTGCCATTGATCGCGGGCGCGGTGCTGGAGAGGATCAAGAAATAAGCGGATGCGGTGGCAGCAACCGGACACAGCCGGGGCTGGAACAACTTGACCTGTATCCCGGGGGGAGCACGCCTTCAGAGGCCGCTGAAAAAGTCGTTGAACGCGAGTTGTGCCGTCGGCTAAAGCCGACTCGGAATCG
>Ga0187885_10004298_pt1 | contig 11820 bp, 7 predicted proteins | sample June2016WEW_20_1_3_FD_132970 | JGI IMG/M metagenome (GOLD analysis project Ga0187885, IMG submission 132970) | Peatland microbial communities from SPRUCE experiment site at the Marcell Experimental Forest, Minnesota, USA - June2016WEW_20_100 | ecosystem: Environmental > Terrestrial > Soil >... | reverse complement strand
TCTGTAGAGGCGCGGATTGCCGCGTCTCCGTCGCGAGCCTCAGTACTCTCCCAACTCCTCAAACGCCAGCGCCGCGCGACCTTCCGCCAGTTCCTCGATCTTGCTGCCGATCTTAATCGCCAGATCCAGAAACCGGGTTCCCTGCCGAACATACGAGGGCAGTTCTTCGCGGATTCGCGCAAATTGATCCGGATACTCCGACGCCAGCACCGCCAGTCCCACGCTTCCCGCCAGCACCGCCGCCGGACGTCTACCCTTCAACAGCAATATTGCCACCGTGCCGACCGATCCCGCAATCACCGCCCGCTTCCAGTTTTGCATGTCATCTCCTGACGTTATCTTCTGACGCCAACGCGTGATTGAAACATTTCCTGACTGTCGCGCCCCAGTCGCCCGCTTTCCTAGCAGGATTCTAAACGAATGCTTCCATGCTTTATACTGCCGCCGGAACTTCGCGATCGACTGCGCGCGCTCGGTTCCAGGGAGGTACTATGCGGGGACGAAGTAGAACGCACATCACGAGATAGGAGGCTTTCTTACTACCAACGCCGGGACTAGAGGGGTACACCCCAATCAGGGGATTAATGGCGGTGGAGTCATCCCCAGGAATGTCGTTCCGAGAAATTTCCCCTTGGCATCGAAATTCCAGGTGAATATCGCCAATCCTGCACGCTCGCAGGCGTGGCATCCGTTGAGCAACGGATAGCCCACCACAAACTGTGTTCCGCCACTAGGCCCGGCCTGCGAGTTGGGCCAAATCTTCCCATCACGATCTCCCGGCCACACATCGACCTTGGGAAATTGATTTTTAAGATCCTGAAACTGGGAACTCTTCTCCATCGTTTTTCTGTCGAGCAGCTTCAGATCCTCGACGTTGATGATAGGCGGCCGTCCATTCACCAGCAAAAGACCATAGTTGGTGTTGGCTCGCAGGGGATACATGACCCACACGAAGGAAACGGGACTCTGATTTTGGAACCCGGTCATAATACCGAACTCGCCGTGGCTCTGCTTGTGGAGTTCGCGCGTGAAGTTTACGGCCGCGGTTGGAGCACCGGCTCTCGCCATCTGGTCGATCATGCATTGGCCGTCGCCAGGGTGGGATGACTTGTCGCAGGCGGCATGGGCTTTGGCGAGGAACTGCGGCGAGACCTGCCATACCGCCGACGCATCAATCTTCGGCAGGCTGCCCTGCGATTGCGCTGTTGCGCATCCCGCCAAAAAGACCATAGTCAGTAGCAGTCGAGCATGACGCATGTTCTTCCCTCGGAGCCGACATTCTATACCGTTAACCAGGGCTATCCTCGGCTTCGCCTATTTCTTCAACTCCGCCGTAAAGTTTGTAACTACAGTGACGGATTGGCTGACTTGTTGCGCAACCCGGTCAATAAGGATTTTCTTGCCGTCAGGGGCGACGTCGTAGATGACCTGGGGAGCGGAATAATTGCTGACGAGCGTCTGAGCGGCGCCGAACTGCAGGACGCCGCTGGCGTTCTTTACCGGAACCGCAAGAATATTGAAGGTCGAGTCTATGTAATACAGCTCTTTACCGTCCTTGCTCCACTGTGGCATCGCTCCTCCGTTGGCCGAGACCTGCCACTTGCCCTGCCCTCCGCCAAACGCCACCACATACACTTGAATCAACCCGGATTCATCCGATGAATAGGCGAGCCAATGGCCGTCCGGGGAAAGCCTGCCCTGGGAGCCGCGCGCTATCACTAGCCTCGGTTTGCGCTCTCCCTCGAGGGGCAGGGTCCAGATCTTCCAGCCCTCCGAAGAGTATCGCGAATAGATCAGATACTTGTCGTCGCCCGACCAATCGTCGGCTGTGGTCGGCGCGGCCAGAGTCATCTGCTCGTCGGCGAACAGAAGCTCTTCCGCTCCGCTGCCATCGGAGCGCTTGCGGTAAAGGTTGAGGCGACTGTTGCGAGCGGAGGTGTAGGCGATCCACTTGCCATCGGGCGACCAGACTGGGTTCGTGTTCGCAACCGGCCCAAAGGTCAGTCTGGTGCGAACCCCACGCGCCAAATCCAGCACCCAGATGTCGTTCAAACCCGAGTCAATCTGGAGAGCGACGCGGTCTCCTTGCGGGGAGATGACTGCCCCCTGCAAGTCGGAGAACTTGTCGGCTATGGTGCCGATCTGTTTCCCGCTGCGATCCATCCAGACCAGCTGCAAATCGGCAGTCCCGCCGCTGCCAAGGACCAGTAATCCATCGCCGGAAGCCGAAGCATCCATGTGCCAGGTGCTGACGTCGTTCATCACTCCTTTGGCCAAGCTCTGTGGCTCGTCTCTCAGTGTTCCCTTGCCAGGATCGAAGGGTTGTGCCATCAACTGGTCGCCACGCGCGAACAAAAGATATCCGCTGGCGAAAACCGCGTTCGATTGCGAACGGATCAGCGGACGATTTTCGCTGCCGTCCAACGATGCATAATAAAGAGTATTGTTCGCCGACTTCGAAGGATCGTGGGTAAGGGCCAGATAAAGGAAATGCTTGCCGTCGGGAAGGAAAAACGGCCAGCGATGCGAAGTGTACTGAGACCCGTCGATCTTGGTGATCGAAACTGGAGTTCCTCCGCTGGCACTGACCCGCATCATGGGCGCGATTGGATTCGGAGAGAATACAATCACCCCACCCGGTCCCCAGGCGCCGCCGCGCCCGAGTTGCGCTTCGGCAATCACTTGCGCAGAGCCGCCATTGAGATCAATCGTTTTCAACTTGCTATCGGCGAAGAATCCGAGTGAACGGCTGTCGGGCGACCAGAAGGGAAAAATCGCACCGCCTGTTTCGGGGAGCGCATGTGCCTCCAGCGAGTTCATGGGGCGAATCCAGAGTGCCGTCTTGCCGTCAGTACCGGTGGCCCCAAAAGCGATAGCTGTACCGTCTGGTGACAGCACCGGCGGCCCGGCAGAATCGCCCGTCAGATTGAGCGTAGTTTTCTCCGGAGGATTGATAACGGCGCGGATGGCGCGTGCAGATGGAACGGGACGGTAGAAGAACATCCCGGCGGCCGAGCCCAGGACAATCGCGGCTACAATAGCTGCTGCCCAAACAAGACGCTCGCGTCTATGCGATGGTAAGGGCGGTGATGCGCCCACCGCCGGCGCTGGCCGATCTTTCTCCTGCGCAATCCACTGCAGCTCGATTTTGATGTCATGCGCGGTTTGAAAACGGTCTTCGGGGTTCTTCTGCAAGCAGGTGGCCACGACATGCTCAAAGGCAGTCGGAGTGAGCGGTTTGAGGGCGCTGATCGGCGCAGGATCACTTTCCAGAATGGACGATGCCAGCGAAATTTGGCTCTTTCCCTGAAAGGGACGGTTTCCCGTAATCATTTCATACAGCACACCGCCAAAGGCAAAAATGTCGGAGCGGGCGTCTGCTTCCTTGCCCTCAATCTGCTCCGGCGACATGTACTGGATGGTGCCGATGATGCTGCCCGCCGCCGTCAGTGGGCTCAACGGACTTGGTCCACTTAACGTGGGCGCGGCGGTGAACGCTGGTACTGTCCCTGAGGCAGTGGCCGTGGTCTGCACGCCCAGCGGCTTGGCCAGCCCAAAGTCCATCAGCTTGGCGCCGCCCGAAGTCAGCATGATGTTCCCCGGCTTCAGGTCACGGTGCACAATGCCTTGCCGGTGAGCCACCGCCAGCGCTTCGGCAATCGCGATCCCAATCTTGAGGATTTCGTTCAGCGGCATCGCTCCTTTGCGAAGCCGTTCGGCCAGAGTCTCTCCTTCGAGGAACTCCATCACCAGGTAATCGATGCCGTCCTGTGAGCCGATGTCGTAGAGATGGCAGATGTGCGGATGGTTCAGCGAGGAAATGGCCCTCGCCTCGCGCTCCATGCGCTGTTTCAGTTCCGGCGAAGAAGAAAGATGAGAAGCAAGAACTTTAATCGCTACGATACGATCCAGGCGGGTATCGATTGCACGGTAAACTTCCCCCATTCCACCTGCGCCCAGCGGAGACTGCACTTCATAAGGGCCGAGTTTCGTGCCAAAGGTGAGAGCCATCTGTCGCGACATTATATATGCCACGGACTTTTCCAGATTGTTCGCACTCTTTGCATTGCCAACCTGGCTGTTATCCGATTTGCGCACCGAATCAGGCCGTGCTCAGAGCGAGGTTTCGCCTGATAATGATTGACTCGGGTCTTTGAGTTCTGCGAATGCCGCCAGCGCATCGTGCAGGCGGTCGAAAACCCGCACCGGGCCGACGACCTCAGTCAAAAGGTGCCGGTCTAAGTCTGCCTTCAGAGACAGAGAAACGCGCGCGAGCGCCAGCACGATGCCGCAGTGAACCAGTTCCTTCTGAAGTTGTCGCACCATCCGGGCGGCTGTGTAATCCACATTCGTGATCGCTTCGGCATCGACGACCAGCCAGCGCACGGTTGAAGGAGCTGGCCCAACCAAGCCCCGAACCTCTTCTGCAAACAGGCTGGCATTGGCATAGAACAGCGCGGCTCCGAAGCGATAGATCACCAACCCCGGCTCCGTTACCGCGCCCGGAACAGCCGGGACCAGCCGCCAGGCATTGTCTTCGCTTACGACGAAGACTCCGGTGTGAGGACGATAGCTGTGGCGCACAATCCGAAGCAGCGACAGCACCATGGCCAGCAGGATGCCTTCTTCAACGCCTATCAGCACAACAACCGCCGCGGTAAACAAGGCCAGATTGTATTCTCCTGGACTCTCGCGCTGTATGTCGCGCAAGCCGCGCACGTCGATTAGACGGACAGCAATGAAAAATACGATGGCGCCCAGCACGCAACGTGGCAGGTATTGCAGAGGCTTGGTCAGAAAGAGCAGGACGAACGCAACCGCCATCGCGGTCGCCACCTGGGCGAGCTGGCTTTGACCTCCGGAGCCTTCGACCATCGCAGTTTGCGTAGGACTGCCGTCCACCACAAATGTCCCGCTCAACGCTGCCGCGGCGTTAGCCGCCGATAGACCGACCAGGTCTGCGCTTTCGTCAAAATGCTGCTGGTGGCGCCCCGCGTAGAAACGTGCGGTAGCCGCGCTCTGGGCAACGATCGTCACAAGGCAGGAGCCGGACACGCCGAGCAGTGGCACAATGTCTTTCCAGTGCACATCCGGCAACCCTAAATGCGGAAGCCCGCCAACGACCGGCCCGACGGTGGTGATGCCGTGCCCTGCGAAATCCCAAGCTGCGCTAGCGGCTGTTGCGCCGATGACCGCGATCAGCGGGCCGGGGACCTTAGGAGCAAACCGGCTGAAGACAAAGATGCCTGTCACAACTACTGCCGAGATAGCCACGGTCGGCATGTGAACCTGGTTCAGGCTGCGGAAGACCTCGAGGAGTTGTCCAACCGTCCTGCTGGAGTGCACTTCCAGGCCGAGCATCCCGCCCAGCACGGCGATGCCAACCTGACATCCCACTCCGGTGAGAAACCCTGTTAGCACGGTCTGCGACAAGAAGTCGGCCAGAAAGCCAAGCTTGAGGACTCGGGCCAGCAGCAGAAATCCGCCGGTGAGCAGAGCGACCGTCGATGCCAACGCCACATATCTCGCGCTTGCAATGGCGGCCATACCGGCAAGCTTTCCGGCAAGAATGGCAGCGGTCGCTGAATCAGCCGCGACCACCAGGTAGCGCGAGGAACCGAACACCGCAAAGGCCAGCAGCGGAAGCAACAGCGTGTAAAACCCTGTAACTACGGGCATGCCGGCAATCTTGGTATAGCCCAGCGCCTGCGGGATGTTCATCGCCGCCAGTTGAAATCCCGCCAGCGCATCGCGGGCCGCTCCCGCGCGAGTAACCGGCCTTATACCTTGAAACAAACGGAGCCAGCCGCCATTCCTCGACTGCGGTACGTGTTGGCCGGATGGCGGCTGATCTAGTCCGGGCTGTGCTGTGGCTTGTATGCTCATGATCACCGGGCATCGAAGACATGCGCGATTTCGGTGACTGCTTCTTTCAATTCCGGAGCGTACGGATCCTGGGACCTCCGGCTCACGCATCGTACGCTTCTACTGCTCTCGACACAACGAATTTGCCACCAGTGCAGCTTATTAAGAGTCGCTCGACCATTCCTTCTTCGGCCATTCCTTCTTTAGTTCGAGGAAAACGGGCCGCAGCAGATCGTAATGCTTTAGGTCAGCAAGCAACGCGGCAGCAGCTTTCGATTCAAAGCAAGTTATCGCATCCCAATCTCTCCGCCATACTTCAAATAACACCCAAAACTGCGGGTTCCGTGAGCTTGTTACTATTCTTAACCGGTTCCAGTTATTCAAAATCGTGACATGCCCCTTGGTTTGCAGTATTGCAACTCAGGGGAATTTCAGGTTAGTAAATAAAGCCGTCCCCGTTGTATTCTCGGGGCGTGCCCCGCTCTCCTGCGCTCGGCTTGCCTCTTTCCCATCGGTCTCCTGCTCCCGGATTATTTTTAGGGTTGATCATCACTCTGGCGGCGGTGGTTGTTTACTCGGGATACAGCACGCGGCAGATCTCCGGCTTGCGCGAACTGCAGGACAACCTGGTGGACCGCAACCGGAAAGACTCGTTGCAACTGCTGCGCATCCAGAACGACTTGAACTCGCTGGCGCTGGCGATGCGCGACATGCTGGACAATGACGTGCCGGACAATGACAACGCCGAGCCCTACCCGCTGACGGCGTGGTCGGCGCAGTTCCAACGGATTCGCACCGATCTGGACGACGCGCTGCGGCGCGAACAGCAGGTTGCGCCGGTGAACCGGACCCCCGAACAAGAGCAATACCTGGAGAATTCAGTCGCGCAATTCTGGGACGCCGCAGATCGGACCTTTGCCTTGGCGCGCGATCCCAACCAGGCGGAAGCGCGGACACAGATTCAAATCTCGCTGCGCGCCCGGCAGGAAGCGCTAAGCACCGCCGTGTCCCGTCTGTTGGTGCAAAATAATGAAAGTGAAGAACAAGCTGCGCTGCGAATTGCTCAGATTTATGACCGCGTGCAGCGGCAGGTATATCTGTTCCTCACAGCAACCCTGATTGCCATTCTCTTTACCAGTCTTTACTTGATCCGCTCGAATCGGCGATTGTTCGCGCAACTCTCGGCGCTCTCGGATCAGCGCAGTGAACTCGCCCAGAAGCTCATTTCCACCCAGGAATCCACATTGCGGCACGTCTCTCGCGAATTGCACGATGAGTTCGGACAGATTCTGACAGCCGTGGGCGCCATGCTGACGCGCGCGGGAAATCAGGCTCCCGAGGGGTCGGCGCTGCGTGCCGAATTGCGCGAAGTCTGCGAGATCACGCAAACTACGCTGGACAAAGTGCGCAGCTTATCGCAGGCCTTGCATCCCGTGATGCTCGAAGAAACCGGACTGGAGAGTACGCTCGACTGGTATTTGCCAGTAGTGGAAAGGCAGGCTGGGATTGACGTATTCTACGAAAAATCGGGCGAACCCTTTCCTGTAGTCGGCAACGCGGCTATTCATGTGTATCGCGTAGTGCAGGAAGCTCTGAATAACGTGACCCGGCATTCGGGAGCCAGCGTGGCTTGGGTACGCCTCCGATTTCTCCCACAAACCTTGGAAATCGAAGTGGAGGATCACGGGAAGGGCTTCGAAGCGCAGACCGCAACCCCGGGAATTGGGCTGGTAGCAATGCGCGAACGCGCGGAGTTGCTCGGCGGCATCGTTGAATTTTTGCGGCCCACGCCGGGCGACGATCAAGACGCAGGAAAAAGAGGAACGCTGGTTCGATTTCGAGTGCCCAGAGAGAAGTTAGAAGCTTGAATCCCATGCCGGATAAGATTTCAGTGTTGCTGGTCGACGACCATACTCTAGTGCGGCGAGGATTCCGCCGCATTCTGGAGGATGAGCCGGACATCACCGTTGCCGGCGAGGCCAGCGACGGCACGGAAGCAATTAACCTCGCGGATGAGCTTCATCCGAAAGTGATTGTCATGGATTGCGCCATGCCCGGCATGAATGGGTTGGAAGCCACGCGGCAGATTCTCGCCAGGCATCCTCAGGCTTTGGTGCTCATGCTCAGCATGCATCCGGAGGAGACCCTGGTGCGGCAGGCACTCGATGCCGGTGCCCGCGGATATGTCCTCAAAAACGCGGTGGACCTGGAGTTGGGTGCTGCCATCCGGAAAGTCGCGCATGGCGAAACCGTGCTCGACTCCCAACTCAAACGCCCGGCCGCACTCCGAGGCAAGCGCCACGCGGGCCTCACCCCGCGCGAACTCGAAGTCCTGCAGATGATCGTGGATGGAAAATCCAATAAGGAGATCGCGTCCGCGCTCGATCTCAGCGCGAACACCGTCGCCGTCCATCGTGCCAATATGATGGACACTTTGGGAATTCACAAGGCCGCCGAGTTGGTCGTCTACGCGATCCGCCACGGGCTGGTTGACCTCCCGTGAACCGCCATGCTTTCAACCGACGGACTTTTCTTTACGGAATGGTCGGTCTTGCGTCAACATCCGGCTTCGTGGACGCCTTCGCGGCTTCTTCCGCGCCTGATCCCGGCTTCCGCCTGGTCGATGTGACTGCCCCGGCTGGAATTCGTTTCCGTCACAACAGCGGCGCTTACGGCGGGAAGCTGTTGCCGGAAACACTCGGCGCCGGTTGCGCATTCCTCGACTATGACCGCGACGGCTGGCAGGACATTCTTCTAGTAAACGGCATGGATTGGCCCGGACATAAGCGGGAGCGGAAATCGGAGCCCAACACACTGAGGCTCTATCGCAACAATCGCAACGGCACGTTTTCCGACGTGACCCGCAGCGCCGGGCTTGACCTCGAAATGTACGGCATGGGCGTCGCCATCGCAGATTACGACAACGACGGCTTTCCCGACATCCTTATTACTTGCGTCGGCCAGAACCGGCTCTTCAGGAACACTGGCAAGGGAACATTCGTTGATGTTACTAAGTCGAGCGGGCTGGGCGGCCGGCAAGCTATGAGCACGTCCGCGTTGTGGTTTGATTTTGACCGCGACGGACTGCTCGACCTGTTTGTCTGCAATTACGTCAAGTGGTCTCCCGAGCACGACGTGTTTTGCAGCCTCGACGGCAAGCACAAGTCTTATTGCACGCCCGAAGCCTACCGCGGAGAAACCTGCTGGCTGTTTCACAATCGCGGCAATGGAAGCTTTGAGGATGTCACCGCCACCAGCGGAATTTTCGACAGCAGCTCGAAGTCCCTGGGCGTAGCCATGCTCGACTACGATCACGATGGCTGGCCTGACTTGCTCGTGACCAATGATACCCAGCCCAATAAGCTCTATCGCAATCAGCGTAACCGTACGTTCAAGGACATAGCCGTGGATGCTGGCATTGCCTTTTCCGCGGAGGGCAGAGCACGCGCCGGAATGGGTGTGGACGTGGCTGACTTCGATAATTCAGGAAATCCGGGCGTGGTCATTACGAATTTTGATAACGAGATGACCGGGCTCTACCGGCTTTCCGATAGCGGCAATTATGTTGATGTGGCCATGCCGAGCGGAGTGGGGTTGGCGTCCAAAGATAAATTGGGATTCGGATGCGTGTTTCTCGATGCCGATCTCGATGGCACACTCGACCTTGCAGTTGTGAACGGGCATATCGACGACACTGTGCGCAATGTCAGTGGTGTCGGCTACGCGCAGCCCCCGCAACTTTTTCTGAACACCGGAAAGGGAATGTTCGTTGACGTGGCCACTGAAGTCGGTGGTGGTTTCAGTCAACCAAAGGTCGGACGAGGTCTCGCCTATGGCGATTTCGATCGCGACGGCGATCTCGACCTGCTCCTGACCACCAACAATGGCCCGGCTTATCTCTATCGCACCGACCAGACGGCCGGGAATCGGAGTATCCGGATTCGCCTGGTGGGGACGAAGTCCAATCGCGATGCCATCGGGGCTTCCGTGAAGATCTTCCACGACTGGTCCAACGGAAGTACGAGCCAGTCCCGCCTGGTCAAGGGCGGGTCCAGCTATCTGTCACAGTCGGAACTGCCCGTAACTTTCGGGCTCGGTAAGCGGGACAGAATCGATCGTCTGGTGATCCAATGGCCCAGCGGAAGAACAGAAGAATACAAAAATCTCGCGGCCGGCCGAGCCTATGAGTCCGTGGAATCAAAAGGAATCACCGCTCTGCCGGGCTTCTAGAAACCGGCATACGACATATTCACAAAGAGCGCCGGTCTAACATCGATCTAACAAAAGAGGGCCGATTTCTCGGCCCTCCCAGGTTGGTTCACAGCATCACCATATCTCGACACTTCCAGCTTACTCGGTGACCGTGAGCTTGACTGTTGCCTTCTTACTCAGGGTTCCATACGTGCCGTCGATGGTGATCGTCGACTTCCCGGTCGCTGCCGACCCGCTTACGGTCAGCGTCAACACGCTCGTGGAAGTGGTTGGGTTGGTGCTGAACGTCGCCGTTACTCCAGTTGGCACCCCACTCGCGCTCAGAGTGACTTCCTGATCAAAGCCGTTCTTCGCATCGACGGTAATCGTACTCGTTCCGCTGCTGCCTTGGGCCACCGTCAAAGTCTTCGGCGAAGCCGTCAGCGTGAAGCTGCCCAACGCATCCACCGTCAACGTGAGCGTGGTAGTTGCGCTCAGGCTGCCGGAGGTTCCGGTGATAGTTACCGTCGCCGTCCCTGCCTTCGCCGTCTTGCTGGCCGTCAGGGTTAGCGTGCTGGTCGAAGTTGCCGGGTTCGGACTGAAAGAAGCAGTCACGCCCGTCGGCAATCCGGAAGCAGCCAGCGTTACACTGCCGGAGAATCCGCCCGATGGAGTGATGGTGATCGTACTCGTACCGCTGGCTCCGCCTTTGGCGATGGTAACGGAACTCGGTGAAGCGGACAGGCTGAAGCTCTGCACCGAGGCATTCACGGTTAGGCTGAGCGTTGTGGTATTCGACAGACTACCCGACGTGCCCGTGATGGTCACCGTGACCGTTCCCGTCGCCGCCGTGGCGCTGGCCGCCAAGGTCAACGTACTGGTGCTGGTGGCAGGATTGGGATTGAAGGTCGCCGTTACGCCGTTGGGCAAGCCCGAGGCAGAAAGAGTGACGCTGCCACTAAAGCCGTCCACTGGGGTGATGGTGATCGTGCTCGTCCCGCTGCTGCCCTGCGTGATAGTCACGCTGTTCGGATTAGCTGAAAGCGTGAAATTTTGCCCCGTGGGAGCCAATGCGTTGATCAGGAGATCCCCGTTCGGACTGCCCCAGCCGTCGCACAAATTGTAACCGGTTACACACGTAAAGGTGCCATCACTGCCGCTGGTGATGTCGTGGAAATCGGCGTCACCGTTCCCCAGATTCAGCGGATAAATGATTGGATTAATGAAGCCGGGTGCCGGATCGCCGTTGGCAGCCGCCTGTTGATTGGTCAGAGCCAGGTAGCCGGCCCACATGGGCGCGGCAAAACTGGTCCCGCCGTATTCGTTGGCCGTGCAGCCAGATTGGTCGGCGCAGACGTAAAAGGTAAAATTCGCGTTGGCCGCGACGTCTGGGACGTCCCGATAGGTTTCAGAACAGTCCCCACCCTCCTCGTTGCACTGGGTGGCCGCGGCCGTTTGCCAGGAGGGGATATCAACGTTCGTCCCCCAGCCGCCGCCACCGTAGTTGTGGCCACTGTCAGACCAATAGGTTTCCGAAGCCCAGTCGCCGCCCGGGCCGGTGGTCGTTAAGTCCGTCCCGCCGACCGCCGTGACATACGCTGAATTCGACGGCCATGGAGCCGAGCCTTTATAAAAGCCGCTGTCGCCGGAGGCTTGAAAGAAGCTCTGACCCTGCGTCGCCATTTTCTCGAAGTATGGATCGTCCGTGCTGGGGTCCGCCGGCGTCCAGGTCCACGAAGAACTCAAATTCAAAGGCAACGGAGT
>Ga0187885_10004297_pt1 | contig 11820 bp, 9 predicted proteins | sample June2016WEW_20_1_3_FD_132970 | JGI IMG/M metagenome (GOLD analysis project Ga0187885, IMG submission 132970) | Peatland microbial communities from SPRUCE experiment site at the Marcell Experimental Forest, Minnesota, USA - June2016WEW_20_100 | ecosystem: Environmental > Terrestrial > Soil >... | reverse complement strand
AGTTGGATCGAACTCCTCAGCGCCGGATCGCCATTCTTGTGCCCCTGTGGCGCGAACACCGCGTCATCGGGCGGATGCTGGAACGCAATCTCTCGGTCATTCGTTACGAAAACTACGACCTGTTCGTCGGTGTTTACCCGAATGACGAACTCACGGCACGGGCGGTAGCCGAAACCGCGCGCCGCCACCCGCGCGTCCACCTGGCCCTGTGCCCCCACGACGGCCCCACTTCCAAGGGCGACTGCCTGAATTGGATCTACCGCCGAATGACGGAATACGAATCCCGGCAGGGAGTCCGTTTCGATGTGGTGGTGACGCACGATGCCGAGGACCTGATCCACCGGGAATCGCTGCGTCTGATCAACTGGTTCTCGCGCAGCTACGACATGGTGCAAGTTCCGGTGCTGCCCCTGCCCACCAGGCTGAACGAATTCACTCACGGGCTCTACTGCGATGAGTTCGCGGAATACCAGTCCAAGGACATCCCCGTGCGGCAGCGGCTCAGCGGGTTTCTGCCCTCCAACGGCGTCGGAACCGGCTTTGCGCGTGCCGCGCTGGAACGGCTGGGCGAAGTCCATCGGGGATGCATCTTCGACCCCGAATCCCTGACCGAAGACTACGAAAACGGCTGCCGGCTGCATCTTCTCGGTTATCGCCAGGTGTTTGTCCCCATCCGGCCAAATGCCGCCGCCCCGGCGGCCACGCGCGAGTACTTTCCGCGGAGCTTCCGCTCGGCCGTTCGCCAGCGCAGCCGATGGGTGGCGGGGATTGCGCTCCAGGGCTGGCAGTGTCACGGATGGCGTCCACGGCGGCAGATCTACTGGTTTTGGCGGGACCGCAAAGGGCTGGTGGGCAATCTGCTCTCTCCGGCCGCCAACCTGCTTCTCCTGTATGGCCTGTCGAGTTACCTGCTGACCGCCCGGCCCGGCCAATCCTGGCACTTGGCCAGCTACATTCCGTTCTGGGTGACCCGCGTTTATGCCATTACGTTTGGGATCTCGCTGCTGCAAGTTGCGGTGCGGGCGCATTGCAGCGCGCGTGTCTACGGATGGCGATTCGCCGCGGCATCGCCGCTCAGGATCTTCTGGGGCAACCTGTTGAACTGCGTCGCCACCCTCGCCGCCGTCGGCCAGTTCGTGGCCGCGCGCCTGGAGCACCGCTCCCTGGCCTGGCACAAGACCGAGCACGCTTACCCCGCGCACCGCACCCCGGAGCAGGGAACGCCCCGGCTGGGTGAGGTTCTGATGGGCATGAACCGTGTATCGACCGGTGAACTGGAAGCGGCTCTGCGCAGGGCTCCGGACGGCCTCCGGCTTGGTGAATATCTTCTGCAATTACAACAGATTTCCGAAGAACATCTCTACCAAGCCTTGAGCTCTCAAACCGGAATCCCCTGGGGGCTTCCCAGTAGTGCCGAGGTGAACCGCCTGGCGACCCGCGCGCTCCCTGCGGCAGCGGCCCTGCGGTGGAAGGTGATGCCGTACCGCGTGGATGCCGGCCAGCTTCACGTAGTCACCGCCGACGTGCCGTCGGAGGCCATGATTCGCTCACTGAATCGCCTTTCCGAATTGGAGATCCGCTTCCACCTCGTCCGGCCCAACGAGTTCGCCGACCTGGCCAGAGAGTATCTGCTGGCGCCGCCTTCAACGAAAAGGGGTCAGACGCATTTTTTGCCAAAGCCGCAAGATGCGTCTGTCTCCTTTTCCTTTTCCCTCATCGGCGAGCGACTGGGCGGCGCCATCGCCAAGTCCCAGCTCGAGGAGCGGACCGAGAGCGCGGCCCGGCGCATGGAGGCGCTGGCGGGACTGGCGCGGACGATTTCGGAAGAGGATTATCTCGACCGCATTTTGCAGGCCATTGCGGAGATGGTGGCGAAGACCCTGGATTCGCCGGTGTGCTCCATCATGCTGGTGGACGAGGACCGCCGCGAGCTGGTGATTTCGGCGGCGTGCTGCTCGTCGCCGAACTATCTGCACAAAATGCCGCTGGAGATCGAGGACTCGCTCATCGGCCACGTGGTGCGCGAAGGGCGGGTCATGGTGATTCGCGACGTGCTCGAGGAGAAGCAGTACCGCTACCCCGAATTAGCGCGCCGGACGGGCCTGGCTTCGCTGCTGTCGGTGCCCTTGATGACGCGCGAAAAGGTGATCGGCGCCATCAACCTTTACACCCGCGAAGTCCGCCAGTTCACCGAAGACGAGATCGGCTTCGTCAAGGTGGTAGCGGGCCAGGCTGGCATCGCCATCGAGAACGCCCGGCTGATGTCGGAAGCCCTCGAGATGAAGCGCACGCTGGAAGCGTGCAAGCTCATGGAACGGGCCAAAGCCATCCTGCAGCACAAGCACAACGTCACCGAAGAAGAGGCCTAGCTGAGGCTGCGCAATGAGAGCCGCCGGCTCCGGCGTTCCATGCGCGACCTGGCCGAAGCCGTGATCCTCACCGACGACCTGGAGGTGAAGAAAAGCCCCAAGGCGTGACGCGGGGGGCTAACCGCCAAAACCGATCTTGCCCGGCCGGAGTGCATGCCTGAGAGCGGCCGTGCTTTCCCACCACGACGTATCCGGACCGCGGGCGGGGCAGGTCCGGAATGGCGTCGCGAGAGTGATCTACGCCGAGAGCAGGACCAAGCCGTCAACTACCGAATAGTCGCCTCGATTGTTGGTAATGAGGGGGACCCGATAATGGAGGGCGCTCGCTCGAATCCACGCGTCGGCCGTTTGGATCGGTCGCCCTTTTCTCTTCGCGGCGAAAGAAACCTCGGCCCATTTGGCACACAATTCGCGGCTGACCGGCAGGACAGTGTAACGTGTCAAGTGTTGGGCGAGTTCGAGCTTCCGTCTCTGGCCCCAGTTCCGTTCGAGCGACCAACGCTCCAACTCAGCCAGCGTCATAAAGGAGATCCCGAGCAATCGGCCTGTGATGCGGGACCGGTAGGCAAGCGCCCGTGTGTCGCCTTTGAACAGCATCGACACCACGTCGGTGTCAACGATGGCGGCATTCATTGCGGGTTGGCGAGACGGGTCCCCTCCAGACGCCACTCGCGCAGGCTCGCGGAGAATTCCTCTGCCGATTCGTCTTCGGGCAACGGCTTTCCAAGCAGAGTTTCAAAGTCGTCAATTGGAGTGACGTCCTGCTGAGCGGCCAGTTCCTCGAAGGAAGGCGAGGCGGCGCCCTCCGTTCCACAAGACCCAATTGGCTGTGCCCTCTTGTTCGCGAATCCAGAATAGCAAATCCAACATCGCTCGCGGTTTCAGCCACCACACGTTGGTGCCGTGCACGGCGTTTATGGGGGGTAATCTGGCCAGACTTCCCACAAGAGGACTTGGAGGGCCTTTGGCGCCACTTCTACGGGTGTTACACGTCAACTTGAACGCTGCTGCCCAAGTTCCGTTGGCCAAGGAGGACCGGGCGATGTCAGTCGAACGTGTCCCATTGCGACCGTGACGCATCATCCAACGAGGCCGCTAGAAACCTCCGCTCGACGATCGGATGAGTGGAAGCAATCGAGGAAGATAGGTCCCGCGAGCGTGGTGCATACCCCTGAAATACCGACGCCGGCGTCATTGCGGCACCCTTCGGCCACTGCGCGGCCGGCTGCGTAAGAATCTGCGGGTTATCTCGACGCCACTTCCAGACATCGATGAGCAGCTTCGCGGTTTCGCTTATCATTGCTTTCGTGCTGTCCAGCAGTCCCCCAAGAGTTTGAGTGGCGTCCTCGGTAAGAACCAGCGCTTCGAGCGGGTCGCGGGAAGACGTCATTGGTGTCTCTCGCCAGACCTCAACATCAGACATGCTCGGGTTCCTGGGAAGGTAGGTCAGTCGGCGGGCGCGCAAAACCCGTTCCCCATCCGGGCCATATAGCTGAGGTGTTTTCGGAACAAACTGGCCATTCTCGAGCCTGCGTCCGCGGTGAACGAGCATGTTTCTGAAATCCAGTGCCCATTGCAGCCATCCATCCGGCCCGGCAGATGCGATTACTTCGCTGAATTTCCCATAGAAGTCAGCCTGCACCTTCTCTCCATCGGTCGTACCTTGGCCGATCGTTGTGAAGAATTCCCGAATCTTTCTACCGAGGTCAGCAGTAAGGATCGGCGTAGGAATCGCGACAACGCCGATGATCGCGCCCGCCAGACAGTCTAATGCTGCTGAGAGCGTTCGCGCCATGCCGGCGATTTGCATGACGACCATTTCACGGCTGAGTTCTTCCAGGGCGCTGCGGGGGCGCGGCAAAACCACATCAAACTGCCCGTCACGGATCTGCACGATATCCGCAAACCGCTCACTATCACGCTCGGCACAATCCTGATACTCAAGCCAATGCAGCACAGCCTCGATCATGTTTGCTGAAACACTGGCGACGCACGCGTATAACTGATCGCTGATCAGTATTCGGCGGCTGGTGCCAGGATGCGGTGCCCACCACCCGATACCGTACGGACTGTGCTCGGTAAGATCATCAAGGATTAGGGCCTCCAGTTCCTTCCAGCGCCGCATGGGAAAACCGAGCGCCGACAAGGCCCGATCATTGGTCGAACATTCGCCTTCCCGGTACGGCTCGCTCAAGCGAGCAAGGTCCGATGCCTTCATAGACACAGTGTCCCGCATTTGAGCCACGCAGATATGGCATACGCGCGTCCGACGCCTGTTAAGGACCTCGATGCGGCGTTCGTTCCCGGCAAATTGCTTTCGCCGAGTGCGGTCTCGCCATAGTTGACGTGAACGCCGTTACCGGAACGTGGGACTCCCCGAGTGGATCGTCGGCAATCGGGAAGCAATCCACATGAGCGAAGAGTCCCCGACTCGCGGACGTGCCCGATCTGGAGTTCTACGCCGCTCCGTCGTCTTCCACAACGGGGCTCCCAGGGGCCTTTCGGTTGGGGGGAATTCACCCCGACTGCTGGTGACGCCGCCAGAAGATGGCGCTTTGGTACGCTGGCGGGGAGGCCATATGCGGCCAGTTGCTTTCCATCTCCAACTGACGGATATCCCGTACTGGGCCACGCAATACCCGGCAGAGGACCTCGAAAATGACGAGAGGGCATTTGCCGCCGGATCGAGAATCCGCGGCGGCGACTATAGTCGCTCCAATCTTGAAAAGATCGTCGCCTGGAAGTCGGAACGGCGCCTGGCGCTCATCAGCGACAACTCGGATTCGGAGATCGCGGACGCGCTGCATTTGGCGCTTCGCGCACGGGAACCCAGGAGCGCACTGGCCGTGTTGACCGGACTGCGCGGCGTGGGAACGCCCATGGCTTCTGCGATCCTCACGGCACTTGATCAGGAGCAATACACCGTGATCGATTTTCGCGCCCTCGAAGCCTTGGGCGTCGCCGATGCCGACGCAGACCTTGAGTTTTATGTCCGGCGCTATCTTCCGGAATGTAAACGCCTGGCTTCGGCGGCTGGGGTCTCGTTGAGGACTTTGGATCGCGCCTTGTGGGCGTGGTCAAAGAGGAAGGGAGAGACTGGTCAAGTGTGAGGCGGTTCCATTCTGTTGGCGAGTGACTTCAGCGCTTCCGACAGTCTATTCCGGTCTTCCAGGGGTACACGGTCCCCAAACGGCGTTCGAGGAAGTCTGGCCCGATCAGGACGCACACGTCCCCCAAGCCTCCTGCGCCTGAGGCGCTGCCCACCCGCCGGCGGCCGCGCTGGCTCAGCTTCGGCCGTTGCATTGTGAGGCAGAATCCCGTACAATACTGCTTAGGAGTGTCTCCGCCATGCCCCAGCAAGCCAGCCGCACCGCGCGTATCGAAGCTCGCATTGCGCCCGGTGCGCTTCGGGTCGTCAGGCGTGCCGCGGAACTGCAGGGCCGCAGTATCAGCGATTTTGTGGTGGCCGCTGCTCAGGAGGTCGCACACAGGACCATCGACGAAGCCCAGGTCATTCACTTGTCCATCGAAGACCAGCAGCGCTTTGTGGAGTTGCTTCTGCATCCGCCGGTTCTTGCGCCTGCCCTGAAGCGCGCCAAGAAGGCTCATGCCCGTTTGATCGCATCCTCGCGATGACCGGTTCATTCATCATTGAGCCACTTGGGCCAAGCCATGATCGTACGGAGTTTACGTGTGGGGTGGATGCGCTGGATCGCTATTTTCGGGAGCAGGCCGGCCAGGATGTGCGACGCCGCGCCACCGCGTGTTTTGTGGCCCGCGAGATCGCCACAAATCGGATTGCCGGGTTCTACACATTAGCGGCGGGCGGGGTCCTCCTCGCGCGGATGCCAGTCCGGCTCGCCAAACGTTTGCCACGCTATCCTGCGGTGCCCGTCGCACGCCTGGGGCGCCTTGCCGTCGCGGGCGCCTATCATGGCCGTAAACTCGGAGGCGCCCTGTTGTGGGATGCAGTAGAGCGTGCGTGCCGGTCCGAAATTGCCGTTTACGCGCTCGTCGTTGACGCCAAGGATGAGCAGGCGGAGAGCTTCTATCTGCACCATGGCTTTGTTCCGTTTGGCGACAAGCCGGGAACTCTCCTCCTTCCCCTGCCAAAGAGGACGTGAGCCCGCATCTGGAATCAGCCCCGCTCACTGCGAAGCCGCGCCGATGAGCACCAGGCCGGTGGTGTAGCCGGTCAGCATCAACACCAGGTACTTCGTGGTCCCTGCCGGGGCCGAGCGAAATTCATGCCAGATCAGCAGGCCCCAGAGGGCGGCGACCAGCGTCGCGCCCTGTCCCAGGGCGTAGGAGATGGCCGGCCCGGCCACGCTTGATGCCACCACGTTGAAACTCAGCGCGATCATCCAGATCGAGCCTCCCAGAATGCCGATCCAATGAAGCTTCGCGCTGCCGCGGAAATAGTCGCCGTAACCCACGTGGCCGGCTCTCATGAACACCGTGTTCCAGACCACGTTGCTGCCCAGCACTCCCACTCCAAAAAACACCAGCGCGGTGTAGGGCGTCAACATCCCGGGCGCGATGGGGGCGGAGTTGAAGTTGGGAGAGATGGAGCGCATCAATTGCGGATAGAAGAACCCCATGATGCAGCCGGCGATGGCCGAGTAGACCAGCCCGCGTAACTTGCTCTTCCCGCCGCCCTGCGGCAGCCTGCCGTGCGCTATCGCCGACATGACCATGGCAAACACGATCAGTGCCACGCCGCCAAACAGCAGGAGCGGATCGCCCTTGGGCGTCTCGATGTAGCTCTCGACCGTTCCGATGACCAGCGCCAGCCCGACTCCCACGGGAAAGGCCACGGACATTCCCGCGGCGTCGATTCCTACCACCAGCAGGATGTTCGACAGGTTGAAAATGGCGCCACTGATCAGGGCGGGAACCACGAAGGCGAAGCTCGCCGCGTGGAGGCTCTCCCGCGTTGTCGGTCCGGATGAGCCGAAGCTGCCCAGGGTGTGGGCAAACAGGAGGCTGAACAGGAAAACGCCAATGGCGTAATCCCAGTAAAAGAGCTCGAAGGGCCATTTCTCCTTGCCCGCCAGCTTCTGCGTGTTGGCCCAGGAACCCCAACCGAGCATGGTCACTACGCAGAACATGATGGCAATGGGCAAACTGTGCACGACGAACATGAGTCACGCTCCTTTCAGCGTCATGCTCTCCGGATCCCACAAGCACACTCGCTCGTCGAAGTAACTGATGTTCGCCAGCAGCGCCGGGCCGGCCGCCCGGAACCCGAATACCGGGTCTTCCACCACCGGCCGGCGCGTGCGCACGGCATCCAGGAAATTTCGGAAATGATCGAACGAGTCGCTGTACCCGCGCGGCGGCGTGAACTTTTCTTCGGCAAGGAGCGAGGTCGCCGGAGTCGGTCTCCGCTTCGCGTACTTCTCGCGATATTCCTTCAGGAACTGTTCCTGCACCGCTTTCGGAAAAGTGTCGATGGTGTAACCGGGCTCGGTCTCGCGCGGCATGCGGGAGACCGTCACCCCGTCCTCGATGGTCAGGATTCCCTCGCTGCCGATGAACCGGAAACCCGAATTCTCGCTTCCTCCGTCCACGAAGTTCACCCGCAGCGCCAGGTTGAACGCGGGATGCTTGTCCGTGGCCGGATAGTCGTAGAGACCAAAAAGCACGTCGGGAACGTCCCGGCCGTCCTTCCAGAAGCGCAACCCGCCGGTCGCATACGCGCGCGACGGCCCCGTGGCGCCCGTAACGAAATGCAGGCCCGAGAACAGGTGCACGAACAGGTCGCCCGCCACGCCTGTGCCGTAGTCGCGGTAATTGCGCCAGCGGAACAACCGCATCGGCTCGAAGGGCACCTTGGGCGCGCGTCCCAGGAAGCGGTCCCAGTCGATGGTGGCCGGCGAGGCGTCCGGCGGAATGGAATACTGCCACGCGCCGATGGCCGAGTTGCGGTCCAGCCACGCCTCCACCTGGTTCAGCTCGCCGATGGCGCCCGCGGCCAGCAGCTCCTTGGCCTTCTGGTACACGATGGAGCTGACCCGCTGGCTGCCCACCTGCATGATTCGCCCGGTGCGCTGGTGCGCCTCGATCACCTGCCGGCCGTCCTCGAGGCGCTGCACCATGGGCTTCTCGCAGTACACGTCCTTGCCGGCGTTCATGGCGTCCACGGCGATCTTCTGGTGCCAGTGGTCCGGGGTGCCGATGATGATGGCGTCGACGTCCTTCCGCGCCAGCACCTCGCGGTAATCGCGTGTGGTGAACAGATGATCGCCCCACACCTCCCGCGCGCGGGTCAGGCGTCCGTCGTAAACGTCGCTCACCGCGACCAGCTCCACGCCGCCGGCTTCCAGGGCGGTGCGCGCGTCGCCGCTCCCCTGTCCGCCGGCGCCGATCAGTGCGATGCGGACACGGTCATTGGGGGATTGCGCGGCGAGCGCTCCAGAGATTCCGGCGGCCGCGCCAAGAAAATGACGTCTGGTGGTTGACATGCAACTACTTTACTGCTTCGCCCGGCGACGGTCTATTCGTCCCCCGTACCAGTCCCCTGCCGGTACCTCTGGAACTGTATTTCCGCTGCGGCCTGACGCACCATGGAACTTCCGGGCCAAGGGCCATCAGAAAGCTACGCAGATGTTTTACTCAGCGCCGGGAGACCGCGTCCATCCCGGCGCTTTTTTTTGGCATTCACGCGGAGAACCGGTAGCCCACGCCGCGGACCGTATGGATGTGCCTCGGGGTTTGCGGGTTGTCTTCCAGCTTCTGGCGCAACCAGGCGACGTGCACGTCGATGGTCCTCGATGAGACTCCCGGCTGATACTCCCACACGCCTTCCAACAGCTCGTCTCGGGAGACCACTTTGCTGCGATGATCGACCAGGTACCGGAGTAGCTCGAGCTCTTTCGCGGCCAGGCCGACCGGCATGCCGTCTTTGCGCACATCGCCCTTCTCGAAATCGACGTCGACGTTCCCGAACTGGAACCGCGCCACCGGAGTGAGCTTTTCCTTATTCACGCGCCGCAGCAAGGCTTCGATTCTGGCCAGCAGCTCCGGCGGCTCGAACGGCTTGGTGAGGTAATCGTCGGCGCCTAGCTTCAGGCCCACCACGCGATCGATGAGCTGTGTCTTGGCGGTGAGCATGAGGACCGCCACGTCCTTTCCCCGCTGCCGCAGCTCGCGGCAGACCTCGAGCCCGTTCTTGCCGGGCAGCATCACATCGAGGACGATCAAGTCGAAGCCCTCATTCAGCGCCCTGGCCAAACCCGTAGGGCCGTCGATGGCGCTCTCCACGGTGTAGCCCTCGGCGCGAAGCAGATCGGAAAGCGTGAGCACCAGGCCCGGCTCGTCCTCGATGAGGAGAATGCGCGAGCTCATGCGGATGCTCCGGCGGGGGCGGCGGGCGCCGCGGGAATCCGCACCGTGAACTCGGTTCCCTTCATCGGCTCGCTCTGCACGCGTATGCTGCCCCCGTGCGCCTCCACAATCTTCTTCGCCAGGTTGAGCCCCAATCCAGCGCCGTGTATCTGATCCTCGACCGCGCGCCGGCCGCGAAAGAACGGCTCGAAGATATGTTTCTGCTCGTCCTCCGGGATTCCAGGTCCGCGATCCGCCACTCGTATTTCGACCACCGCCTGTTCTCTGTCGCGCGTCTGCGACGCAAAGACGCCGATCCAGTTGCCCCCTGCCGTTCCGTACTTGGCGGCATTGCCGATCAGGTTTTGAAGAGCGTGCTGGAGCGCCACGGGATCGCCCAGTATGGGAGGAAGCCCGCGATCGATCCTCTTTTCGACGACGCACTGGGATTCACTGATCGCGGCCTCGACGACGGTCTCGACCGACAGCGGCTCCGGTTCCTGGATGACCCAGCCGGCCTTCGCGCCGGCGAATTGCAGAACCTGCTCGACCAGTTCTTTGAGCCGGCCGCTTTCCCGCTGAATCAAGACTCCATAGCGTTCCACCTGGCTGGGGTTCTGGGCCACTGCGCCGCGCAGGTTGTAGGCCGCGGTGTGGATCACCGCCAGCGGCGTCCGCAGCTCGTGGGAAACCCCGGCCACGAATTCCATCTGCAGCTCCGCGAGTTTCTGCGCGCGCCGCGTGAAGCGCACCAAGGCCGCCACGCTGGCCACCATCAACAGAAGCACGCCCGCGGTAACGGCGAGGTTGCGCCAGCGGGCCTGAGCGACCACCGCTTCAAGCGATCCGGCGCGGTGCCGCACAAACATCTGCCAGCGCCCCGCATCGCTCCCCGGGCCTCTGCCGCGCCCGCCCCCGCCCCCGCGCCCGCCTCCGCGCCCGCCCCCGCCTGACGGTCCCTCCGGGCGAAAGATCTGATCGAACTGCACTTCGAAAAGGCCGGCCGAGGCGTCCGCGGTGGCGGCGATCCGCTGCGGCGCATCGGGGTCCGATTGATAGATTACCGATGGTTGAGTTGCTCTGGTGACCACTTCGACTTGGTAGTCCGAGCCGAGATGCCGCTGGATCAGCTCCGGCAGCATGACATCGCGAACGTACTGAAGGTTGAGATCGAGGATCAGGTCGCCGGACGGATCGCCGCGCGGGGGCATCCCGAACAAGGGCAGATCGAACGCCGGCCCGTCATCTTCGGGCGGCGGACCGGGCCGGCCGCCTCTCAGCCGTTCTCTGATGGCGCTCCACTCCGCGGGCCACTCGGTAGTCTCGAAGGCGCCTGTCTCCAGGTCGAGGCGCCGCAATATCACCGCCTTGGTTTGCGGTTGGGCAATCGCGATAGCGCGAAAAATCTGGCCGTGGCGGGCGGTTCTCTTCCACTGCTCGTACCGGGCGGCGAATTCCGCCTCTGACGAGTTGGCCGGAAGCAGTGCGCGGCATGCCGTGGCAATCTCGGAATTGAAATCCCGGCTGAGCCGGTCGAGGCTCGCCTGCAGGCTTCCACGCAGGCGATCCCGCGCCGCCAGGCTGACCTCGCCGATCCATCGATATTGCAGAACCCCGAGAACTCCACAAAGAACCAGAAGCGTGCCGACAAACAGCCAGGAAAGCACGGCTCGCCGCTGGTTCTGTTCCACGTTCATATGATAGATCGCTCGCAGGGTAAAGAATGTGTTAAGGACGTAAAGCTTTCACCTCCGGAAGAAACAATCAGCGGCGCAATTGCTTCTCTATGAGTGATGGCTAAGAAACGCATTCGTAATTCTCTCGGGCGCCTGGTGGCCGCGTGGATGGCCGTCTCCGGGCTGATGGCTTCCGAATACCATGGCACGGTCAAAGCCGGCGGTCTCGCTTTTCCCGGCGCCACAGTGACCGCCAGCCAGGGTGATCGGAAGATCGTCACCAGCACCGATCAGCAGGGGGTGTTCCATTTCCCGGAGTTGGCGGATGGCACCTGGACGATCGAGGTTGAGGTGCTGGGGTTCGAAAAGATGGCCCGGCAAGTCGGGGTGGCTTCGGATGCTCCCTCCGCGGATTTCGCGCTGAAGTTCCTGACGGAGGAAGCGCT
>Ga0187885_10004293_pt1 | contig 11827 bp, 8 predicted proteins | sample June2016WEW_20_1_3_FD_132970 | JGI IMG/M metagenome (GOLD analysis project Ga0187885, IMG submission 132970) | Peatland microbial communities from SPRUCE experiment site at the Marcell Experimental Forest, Minnesota, USA - June2016WEW_20_100 | ecosystem: Environmental > Terrestrial > Soil >... | reverse complement strand
GGTCGCTTTGTGACCATAAAGCTAGGAGAGCGGCGGGTGGCCATCGGCGTGGATGGCGTTGTCGGCTTGACGAACCTCGATTCGGCCCAGCTTGGAGACTTGCCGCCGATTCTGCGAGATGTCGCCGCCGACCTCATCGAGGCGATCGGCACCCGCGACGCGCAGCTCCTCGTTGTGCTTCGTGCTGCGCGCATCGTTCCCGATGAAGTCTGGACAACCCTCGCGGCGGCGGAGGCGACGCGATGACGCCGGTCCTCGACCGAACCGGCCTCGATCAGTTTCGGACCATCATCGCACGCCGTCTCGGGCTGCAGTACGAGGACGGAAAGCTCGACTACCTCGCCGAGGTCGCGCGTCGACGTATGGAGTTGGTGGGCAGCACCCGCTTCGAGTCCTACCTCGAGTGTCTGATTTCTTCGCCCAAGGGCTCCGATGAGTTTCGGGCGCTCGCCGAGGAGCTCACCGTCAACGAGACGTTCTTTTTCCGCAACGCCGACAACTTCCGGGCGTTTGCCGAGACTGTTCTTCCCGAGCGGATTCGCGCGAAGACCCGGGAGAAGCGACTTCGCATCCTCTCGGCCGGATGTGCCTCGGGTGAGGAGCCGTATTCGTTGGCGGTCCTGGTGCGCGAAGCGTTGTCCGACCTCGGAAACTGGGACGTGAAGATCATCGGCCTTGACGTCAACCCGGCGGTCCTCGCGAAGGCGGCCCAAGCCCGCTACTCCGCCTGGTCGCTTCGGGCAACCTCGGAGGACGCCAAGCGCCGCTACTTTCGGGCAGACGGTCCGGACTTCGTGCTCGCTCCCGCAATCCAGAAGATGGTGACTTTCGAGGAGCGTAACCTCGTCGATGAAGACCCTCTCTTCTGGCAGTCGCTCGCCTGCGACGTCGTCTTCTGTCGAAACGTTCTCATGTACTTCACGCCCGACAAAGCGCGTGACGTTGTGCGCCGCATAGGCGGGGCGCTGCTTCCGGGCGGATTTTTCTTCCTGGGCCACGCGGAAACACTTCGGGGGCTCACGCAGGAGTTCCATCTTTGCCATACCCACGACACGTTCTACTACCGGCGGCGCGATGCCTCCGAGGCTGTGGTGGCAACGGCGACATGGGTAGGACTATCCAGGGAGCAAGCGGAGGATTCGCTCCCCGCAGTCGTCGAATCGACGGCATCCTGGGTCGACGTCATTCAACGAGCCTCAGAGCGAATCGCCACTCTGGCCGATGGCCGTTCTGGTTCGCCGAGCCAAGACGCGCCGCTCACCACCCCGGCCGGTCAGGCCGCTGCGACGGCTGCCCCGCGCGCGTGGGACCTGGGGCTCGTGCTCGAGGCGCTGAGGCAGGAACGCTTTTCGGACGCGCTGGAACTCATCCGCTCGTTACCCCCGGACTCCCACGAGGACCCCGACGCATTGCTCCTGCGAGCCGTCCTCCTCACGAACAATGGCAGGCTCGATGAATCCGAGGAAGTCTGCAGCCGTCTCCTCGCTGTCGATGAGCTCAACGCAGGCGCTCATTACCTCATGGCCCTCTGCCGCGAACATGCCGGCGATTCGACCGGCGCCATCGAGCACGGCCAGACCGCCATCTATCTCGACGCCGGTTTTGCAATGCCCCACCTTCACCTGGGAATCATGGCCAAACGCTCGGGCGACGCCGCGACCGCGCAGCGTGAACTTGGGCAGGCGTTGATCCTCCTCGGCCGTGAGGATGCCTCCCGACTTCTTCTGTTCGGGGGCGGGTTCTCTCGGGACACCCTCCTGCAGCTCTGCCGTACGGAGCTGCGCGCCGCTGGGGGTGAAGGATGAACGAGCCCCAACTCGTCGAAAGCAAGGCCGCCGCGCTTCGTCAAGCGTTCGACCAGTCATTCGCCTTGCCACCGCCACCGGCGTCGCAGGAGGTCGAAGACCTCCTCGCGATTCGCGTGGCGGGCAATCCTTACGCAATTCGTCTTCGCGATATCGCCGGGATAGTAGCGGGACGCAAGGTGGCCCCCGTCCCCGCTGTCACGCTCGACCTGCTCGGTCTGGCGGGCATCCGCGGTGGTGTCGTCCCGGTGTTCGGACTGGCGTCGATCCTCGGCTACGGACAAGTCCCCGGTTCGCTCCGGTGGATGATCCTTTGCGGAGCGGAGGAACCCATCGCCCTGGCCTTCTCCGACTTCGAGGGTTACTTGCGACTTCCGAAGTCCTCTCTCCATGCGGATGAGAACCTTCGCGCCACACGCCAATACGTGAACCAAGTCGCGAGCACGGAGGCTGAAGCTCGCGCTGTTATCGGCATTCCACTTATTGTGGCAACAATCCGGAATCGCATCGGCCATCACCGGTTGGCAAAGGAGCAGTGACCAATGGCTCGTTCGTGGACATTTGGAAAGAAGATCGCGGCTGGCTTCGCGCTGTCGTTTGTACTCCTGGCGGCGATCGGAGCGATAGCGTATCGGAGCATCAACGCACTTTCGCAAACCAGCTACTCGGTGGCGCACACGCACGTTGTCCTGGAGCGCATCGCCAGCGTGCTCAGCCTGCTGAAGGATGCAGAGACCGGACAGCGAGGCTACATCATCACCGGCGATGAGAGCTTTCTCGGGCCTTATCAGGCAGCGGTCCCCGAGATCGCGACAACCGTCAACGACCTCCGGGAGCTGACCTCCGACAATCCCGCTCAGCAGAAGCGGATCGGCCAAGCGGAACCCCTCATCGCGGCGAAGCTATTCGAGCTGAAGCGAGTCATCGAGATGCGCAGAAACCGGGATGTCGACCAGGCGATGAAAGCCATACAGGCCGGAGAGGGGAAAAGGCTCATGGATGAGCTTCGCGGCATACTTGCGGAGATGGAGCGGGAAGAACGAAATCTACTCGAACAACGCGCCGGGGAAGTGCGAGCCGCGGCAACCGGTGCGACCATTGCCATTACGATTGGGACCCTGTTGTGCCTGCTGGTCGTAACCGCCGCTGGCTTTACAATCACGCGGTCGTTGACGAGTCAAATCGGAGCGGCGGTTCAGCACATGCAGAGCTCATCCGGCGAGCTGCAGGCCGCAGCCAATCAGCAGGCGACAGGCGCCAAGGAGCAGTCCACCGCGATGAATGAGATCACGACGACGATGAGCGAGCTGCGGGCGACGTCGAAGCAGATCGCCGAGAGCGCCCAGCGCGTGGCCCAGATCGCCGAGGAAACGGCCAAAGGCGCGCGCTCCGGAGAACAGACGGTTTCGAAGGCCAACGACGCGATCGGAAGCATCAAACGAAACGTCGACCTCATCGTGACCCACATGCTCGACCTCGGGAAGAAGTCCCAGCAGATCGGCGGCATTCTCGAAATCACCAACGAGCTCGCCGAACAGACGAACATCCTCGCGATCAACGCTACCATCGAAGCGGCCGGTGCCGGCGAGAGCGGCAAGCGTTTCGCCGTGGTCGCCGACGAAATCCGTAAGCTCGCCGACCGCGTCGGGGGTTCCACCAAGGAGATCCGTGGGCTCATCGATGAGATCCGCGCCGCCGTAAATACGACCGTGATGACCACCGAGGGCGGTACCAAGGCGGTCGACGCGGGCGCCCGTCAGTTCTCGGACGTGGCAACAGCCTTCAGGCAGATCGTAAGCCTCGTGAGCACGACCACCGAGGCGGCTCGAGAGATCGAGCTCAGCACGAAGCAGCAGTCGACGGCGGTCGAGCAGGTCCACATCGCCGTCTCCAACGTCGCGCAGGCGACCAGGGAGACAGAGGCCAGCTCGAGCCAGACGCTCCAGACAGCGTCCCAGCTCGCCAACCTTTCACGGGACCTAATGCGGCTGGTTCAGCCCCAGGCGAACGGGTAGCCGAATGGCGAAGGACCCGTACAAGTATTTCCGTGTCGAGGCGCGGGAGCTCCTCGATGGGCTGTCGCAGGGCATCCTGCAGCTCGAGAAGGATACCCCCGCGCCCGAGGTCATGGCTCGCCTGCTGCGCCTGGCGCACACGCTCAAAGGCGCCGCCCGTGTGGTCAAGCAGCCTGGGATCGCCGAGCTGGCGCACACGGTCGAAGGCATTCTGACGACCCATCGTGAGGCCGGACAGCCCCTATCTAAGGAGCAAGGGAGCGAGCTACTGGGCCTCTTGGACGAGATCGCCTCGCGTCTTTCGGCCCTCGAGCCCGCGAGCGACGTCGTGGTCGCCGGCCCCGCTCGCCCGCCAGCCGAGGAGCCACTGGAAACCTTGCGGGTCGAGATCCAGGAGATGGACTCGCTGCTTCGCACGGTCACCGAGGCCGGCGTGCAGCTCGGCGCTGTACGCAAGGGACTCGGTGCCGCCGACCGCCTTCGTGATTTGACGAGCCTACTAGTGGATCTGCTCGTCGCGCGTCCCGGTGAGAACGTGGCCGGAGCCTCTGCGGGCATGGTCCGCGCGCACTCCCTCGCGGAGGAACTGCGGTCAAGCCTCGATCGCTTTCAGCGCAGCCTTGCTGTCGACCTTGATCGCGTCGATGGGGAGCTTGTCGAGATTCGCGACGTCGCGCATCGATTTCGGCTGATCCCGGCTCAGACCGTGTTTCCGTCGCTCGAGCGCTCCGTGCGTGACGCAGCCCAGACGCTCGGCAAGCGCGTCGTTTTCGAGGCTTCGGGCGGCGAGGTGCGCCTCGACGCGAACGTGCTGGCATCGCTGCGGGATGCGCTCATGCACGTGGTGCGCAACGCCGTCGCGCACGGAGTGGAAACCGAGGCCGAGCGTGTCGCGCTTGGGAAGTCCCCGGCCGGGCAGGTGCGGCTGGAGGTCTTGCGGCGCGGCGGTCGGGTGGCTTTCGTATGCAGCGACGACGGACGGGGCATCGACGTCGAGGCGGTCAGAAGGGCCGCGGTGGATCGAGGGCTCGTGCCCGCATCCGAGGCGAAGTCCCTGCCGGCAGACAAGATCATCGCGCTGCTTGGCACCGGCGGACTCACGACGTCAAACGACGTCACCGAATTGTCGGGAAGGGGAATAGGCCTGGATGTCGTGCGGGCGACCATTTCCCGGCTGAAAGGAGAAATGAGCATTCGTAGCGAGCCGGGGCGCGGTGCGACCGTTGAGGTCCGGGTTCCGATTTCCATCGCATCGCTGCAGGGGATCGTCGTCGAGGCGGCAGGCGAGTTGGCTGCGATCCCGCTCGACGCCGTGCAGCAGACGCTTCGAGTTCGCGATTCAGAGGTCGTTCGCTCGGCGGAGAGCGACTCGATTCTCCACAACGGCAACGTCATCCCCTTCTTGCCGCTCGACCGTATGCTACGGCGCTCGGGCTCGGCCGGCCGGAACCGTGGCGTCTGGTCGGCCGTGGTCGTCGCAGCCGGGGACCGGAGCGTCGCGGTTGGAGTTGACAGGCTGCTTGGCACCTCCAACATCGTGATGCGGGCGCTTCCCGGCGTGGTCGAGGCCGATCCAGTGGTTTTGGGCGCATCTCTGGATGCCGAGGGCAACCCTCAGCTCGTGCTGGACCCAGGAGGTCTCGTGGCGGCCGCCGAGCGCGGTCGCGGCGCAACTTCCGAGGAAGCCCGCCCGCGGCGGGCGCCGGTCCTCGTCATCGACGACTCGCTGACGACCCGAGTGCTGGAGCAGAGCATCCTGGAATCGGCGGGCTACGAGGTCGAGCTCGCCGTCTCGGCCGGGGATGCACTCACGAAGGCTCACGATCGTCGCTACAGCCTCTTCATCGTCGATGTCGAGATGCCCGGCATGGACGGCTTCGAGTTTGTGGCTCAGACCCGGTCCGACGCGGCTTTGCGCGATATCCCCGCCATCCTGGTCACCTCCAGGAATGGCGTGGAGGACCGGCGGCTAGGAGAGCAGGTCGGCGCTCGGGCCTACTTCGTCAAGGGCGAATTCGACCAGGGACAGCTCCTGCAAACCATTCGAACGCTGATCGGGTAGCCATGGCGAAGACACGTGTTCTGGTGATCGAGGATTCCCTGACGGTTCGAAAGCGCATGTTGGAGGTGCTGGCCGCCGATCCCGACATCGAAATCGTTGGCCAAGCCGGCGACGGCAAGCGCGGAATCGAGTTGTGCCAGCACCTGCGGCCGGACGTCGTCACCCTGGACATGATGCTGCCCGTGATGAGTGGCCTGGCGGTCACGGAATTCATCATGGCCTACTGCCCGACGCCGATTCTCATCGTGTCCGCCTCGACGAACCGGGGAGAGCTCTTCAAGACGTACGAAGCCCTGGCGGCCGGCGCCCTGGACGTGCTCGACAAGCCTCTGGGAAACGAGTCCGACGATACCTGGGAACAGAAGCTCGTCTCCACCGTCAAGCTCATCTCGCGCATCAAGGTCATCATGCATCCACGGGCCCGGCTTGGCCCGATGGGACGGCCGCCGGGTGGCCCTGCTTCGATTGAGTCCGCTGCCCGCGGCACGGCGCTCGCTGCGCCCGTCGCGGAACGCCAGGCGCTGCAGCGAGAGGGCTGTCTGCGCGCCGTCGCGATTGGGGTCTCCACGGGCGGGCCAGCGGCGCTCATCGAGATCCTGCGCGGGTTGCCCCACGGCTTCCCGCTTCCCATTCTCCTGGTCATCCATATCGGGAAGCTCTTCGCCCCCGCTTTCGCCGAATGGCTGGATGGGCAGAGCCCCCTCCGCGTTGCCTACGTGGCCGATGGCGATCCTCTCCCTCCATTCGGAGAGGGGAAAGTGCTGGTGGCATGTCCCGACAGCCACCTCGTGCTCCGCCAGGGCAAGCTCCGGCTCACTCAGGATCCGGAACGACACTCCTGCCGGCCGTCGGTCGATGTTCTCTTCGCTTCCCTGGCGCAGGAGCTCGGTGCCGACTGTGCGGCCTGCCTCCTCACGGGGATGGGCAGGGATGGAGCCGAGGGACTCTTGGCCATACGACGTGCTGGCGGAAGGACGATTGCCCAGGACGAATCGACGTCGGTGGTGTTCGGCATGCCGAAGGAAGCGATCCTTCTCGGAGCGGCCGAGCAGGTCCTTCCTCTGGAGAAAATTGCGTCGGTGCTTGGCGCGCTGGCGCGCGGCGCGGATACAGGGAGGCGGATATGAAGCCACGGGTCCTCATCGTGGACGACAGCCTGACGGTGCGAATGGACATCGGCGAAGCCCTCCAGTCGGCCGGCTTCGACACGGTTCTGTGCGCCGACCTTCGAAGCGCGAGAGAGGCGCTCGCCCGTGAAGGCTCTGTCCTGATCGTCCTCGATATCCTGCTGCCAGACGGGGATGGGCTCGATTTTCTCAAAGAGCTGAGGAGTTCGCCGGCGACAGCCCAAATCCCGGTGCTGCTGCTTTCCACCGAGGCCGACGCCAAGAACCGCGTCCGGGGGATGGGCGCGGGCGCCGACGAGTACATCGGTAAACCCTATGACCTCGGACTGCTCGTCGCGAGGGCACGGGCGCTCACGCAAGCGGATGCGAGTGGTGGGGTTGGATTGGGCCGCCGCGTGCTGGTGATCGACGACAGCGTCACCTTCCGCGACGAGCTCAGACAATCGCTCGAAGGCGCCGGGTACCACGTTCGGGAAGCCGCCACCGGGGAAGAGGGCCTGGCGCTGGCTGCCGCCGACCGGCCTGACGCGGTCGTCGTGGACGGCATACTCCCGGGCATCGATGGAGCCACCGTGGTACGCCGTCTCAAGTCGGACACGGCGTTGCGAAGCACACCGTGTCTGCTCTTGACAGGCGCCGAGGGTACCAACGACGGACTGCGGGCGCTCGAGGCGGGTGCGGATGCTTATGTGCGCAAGAGCGAGGACCTCGGCGTCATCCTGGTTCGCCTCGCGGCGCTCCTGCGCGGCGCGATTGCTACCGGTGGCGAGACGAGCCCGAGCCTCCTCGGCCCCAAGCGCCTGCTCGCCGTCGACGACAGCATCACCTACCTTCAGGAGCTCGGTAGCCAGCTTCGCCGGGAAGGTTACCATGTGGTCATGGCAAGCTCCGGCGAGGAGGCGCTGGAACTCCTCGCGGCTCGGCCGGTGGACGGCATTCTGCTCGATCTCGTCATGCCTGGATTGTCCGGCCAGGACACGTGCAAGCGCATCAAACAGCGAGCCGAATGGCGCGACATCCCCCTCATCATGCTCACGGCGCGCGACGATCGGGATGCGATGATCGAAGGCATCAACGCCGGCGCCGACGACTACATTGCCAAGTCCGCCGACTTCGACGTTCTCAAGGCCCGCTTGCGCGCTCAGCTTCGCCGCAAATACTTCGAGGATGAGAACCGCCGTATCCGCGAGAAGCTAGTTCGGAGGGAGACCGAAGCCACCGCGCGCGAGCAGGGGGAAGCGGAACAGAAAAAGCTCGATCAGCGCCTGCGCGACCAGCAGTTCTACACGCGCTCTCTCATCGAATCCAACATCGACGCGCTGATGACCACCGATCCGCTCGGCATTATTACCGACGTCAACAAGCAGATGGAGGCGCTCACCGGCTGCACGCGCGATGAGTTGATCGGCGCGCCGTCCAAGAACTACTTTACCGATCCGGAGCGGGCCGAAGCGGCCATCAAGCTGGTGCTGCGCGAAAAAAAAGTCACCGACTACGAACTCACCGCGCGCGCCCGGGATGGCAAGAAAACGGAGGTATCCTACAACGCCACTACCTTCTACGACCGGGATAGGACGCTGCAGGGCGTATTGGCCATCGCGCGGGACGTCACGGAGCGCAAACGCAACGAGCAGGCGCTCCAGGAAACGAACATCGAGCTGGCGAGCGCCAAGTCCGCCGCGGAGGAAGCCAACCTCGCGAAATCGGATTTCCTCTCCAGCATGAGCCATGAGCTTCGTAGCCCGCTCAATGCGATCCTCGGTTTCGCCCAACTGATGGAGTTGGCCTCCCCGTTGCCGACGGACTCTCAGAAGGAAAGCATTGCCCAGATTCTCCAGGCGGGATGGCATCTGCTAAAGTTGATCAACGAAATTCTGGATCTCTCGGTGATCGAGTCCGGAAAGGTGTCGCTATCGACGGAATCCGTGTCGTTGGCCGAGGTCATGTCCGAATGCCAGGCCATGATGGAGCCGCAGGCGCAACAGCTTGGCATCGGCATGACCTTTCCTCGGTTCGACAACCCGTTCTTTGTCAGCGCCGACCGGACCCGGTTGAAGCAGATTGTCATCAACCTGCTTTCCAACGCGATCAAATACAACAAGGAGCAGGGAACGGTCGTCGTGGATTGCACCACGAGCACCCCGGGCTTCACTCGCATCAGCGTCAAGGACACCGGTGCGGGATTGTCCCCGGAAAAGCTGGCGCAACTGTTCCAGCCCTTCAATCGGCTCGGACAAGAGGCGGGCGGTGTGGCAGGCACGGGCATCGGCCTGGTGGTGACCAAGCGGCTGGCGGAACTGATGGGGGGCGTGCTCGGCGCTGAAAGCACTGCCGGCGAGGGAAGCGTGTTCTGGTGCGAGTTGATCTCGTGCGCTGCACCAGAACTTGTAGTCGAAAGCGGCGAAGCCGCAACAGTTGACAGACCGCCAGTGCCGGCCGGTGCGCGGCCGCGCACCCTGCTCTATGTCGAGGACAACCCGGCGAACATGAAACTGGTCGAGCAACTCATCGCGCGGCGCCCTGACATGCGATTGTTGACTGCGGTGAACGGTACTCTCGGCATTGAGGTAGCGCGCACCACTCGGCCGACGGTGATCCTGATGGACATCAATCTGCCCGGCATCAGCGGTGTGGAAGCATTGAAAGTCTTGCGCATAGACCCGGCCACGGCGCACATCCCCGTCGTTGCCCTCAGCGCCAATGCCATGCCCCGCGACATCGAGATGGGCCTGGACGCGGGGTTCTTCCGCTATCTCACCAAACCCATCAAGATCAAAGAATTCATGGATACGCTGAACACGGCATTGGAATTTGCAGAAGAGGAACTTTGCCGGCGCAAATGAAGCGGGAGGAATGTTAAGGTCAGTTCATCCGATATTCTTAACGCAAGTCCTGATCGTAGACGATCAGGAAGCCAGTGTCCTTCTGCTCGAGCGGATGCTGCGCGGCGCGCCGGCAACGCGGGATTCAGTTGGGTTGGCAGCAGCGGGGCTTGGTGCAAGATCGCGTCGAACGTTGCCGCCGATGTGGTGCCCTGGAACGGCAACGCACCGGTAGCCATCTGATAAAGAACCACGCCAAAGGAAAACAGGTCGGTACGCGCGTCCAGATCATGGCCGAGAGCCTGCTCGGGCGACATATAAGCGATGGTGCCTACGGCCGTCCCGGGACTGGTGATCGGTTCTTCGGTCATGGCTTGCGTGGGCGCCAAGGAGTTGGCCGCCAACTCTGGCGGCCCGGTGATCTTGGCGAGCCCGAAATCCAGGACTTTGACGTGCCCGGCGTGTCCTGCCCCCGCGGGCCCGATAAAGATGTTGCCAGGCTTGATGTCGCGATGCACGATGCCTTTGGCGTGAGCCGCTGCCAGCGCGTCGGCGATCTGCATTGCCACCTGCAGTAACTCTTCCGAGGCGACAGGTCTGCCGGCGAGACGTTGTTGGAGTGGCTGGCCTTCCAGCAGTTCCATCACCAGGAAGGGCCGGCCCTCAGATTCGCCGATGTCGTAAATTGCGCAGATATGAGGATGATTGAGCGCCGAGGCAGCACGGGCCTCGCGTTGAAACCGCTCCAGCGCGACAGGGTCCGTGGCGAATTGCTCGGGGAGGATTTTCAGCGCCACATGACGCCCCAGCCGGATGTCTTCGGCGCGGTACACCACACCCATGCCGCCACCGCCCACCTTCTCGACGATGCGGTAATGAATGAAGGTTTTGCCGAGCATCAACAAGTGCGCTTGGTACTGGCGCAGATGTTCGGGCCCGAGCTTGTCGGGCGGTTGGTGGAAGTGTTGGGCGAAGTCCTGCACGATTCGCAGGTAGCCTTTTACGGTACTCTGGGCATAATTACGACGCTGGAGTTCCTCCAGCATCATGGTTCGAAGTTGGGTCACAGGGACCTCCTTGTGACCCATAAAATACCGCCGCGATCAGTCGCTTGCCGCCGGCCTGAACCACGCGCAGCGTCCGCCGCGCCAGCGGCTTCGTTCAAACGCGCCAGGGTTCGGTGATCGACATTGCCAATTCCCATTGAGCACGGCTTCGTTCCGCCAAGAGCGGCGCCCCGTTGACGCGGACGTTATCACCTCATATCGGTAGCTGCAGCTGGGCGACGGTCGGGACCAGTTGCGCACAAATGAGCGCGGATTCGATCACGGTGTGCACCGCGCACCCGCTAGATCATTTCTACCGGAATGCTCTGGACGAACTTCTCCAACTCCGCATCGGTCAGACCACCGCGGGATGCCGCCACCTGCGTAGCGGGTGCTCCCCGAAGCGCACCCCGTGTGGCGCCCGCGCTTGTGCGATGATCGAAAAGTATGGCTGCACTGCTCACGGTGGTCGCCGAGATGAAAGCCAAGCCCGGCAAGGAAGAGGATCTGCGCCGCGCGGTGCTCGCGTTGATCGAGCCCACCCGGCGGGAGGATGGCTGCGCGCAGTACGATCTGCATGTCCACACCGAAGACCCGGGCCGCTTTCTTTTCTACGAGAACTGGGCTTCGCCGGAGCACCTCGAGCGGCACGCCGCGTCCGCCCATTTCCGCGCTTTCGAGAAGATGGTCGGTGACCTTCTGGCCGAGCCGATGTGCGTTGAAACCTATCGGCGCATCGCTTAGTCGGCCCGCTCGTCTGTGCTTCTGCGCCCAGGGTCGGTTTATTCCGCTTGCGGCGGCGCCATGCGCGTTCCGGGCGTGATGATGACTTCTCCTGTTGACCTCAGGCAGATTTCGTACACCCGGTCGGGCTCCAGACGCATGTAGGGCGCGTCGCCGTGGATAGCCCGCACGCCGCGCTCCTTCGCCAGTTTCTCGTCGTTGGCAAG
>Ga0187885_10004287_pt1 | contig 11840 bp, 10 predicted proteins | sample June2016WEW_20_1_3_FD_132970 | JGI IMG/M metagenome (GOLD analysis project Ga0187885, IMG submission 132970) | Peatland microbial communities from SPRUCE experiment site at the Marcell Experimental Forest, Minnesota, USA - June2016WEW_20_100 | ecosystem: Environmental > Terrestrial > Soil >... | reverse complement strand
GTAGGCTTTCTATTCCGTGAAGACGAACTCTCATTTCTATCCCGTAATCTTGGCCGGCGGCCGAGGCACACGCTTTTGGCCGCTAAGCCGCAAGCGCCGCGCCAAGCAACTGCTCGCGCTCGATGGCAAGCAGACCATGATCCAGCAGACCGTAGCGCGCCTCGCACCCATGACCGCGCCCAGCCGTTTCTGGATCATCACCAACGACGACCTGCGCCCCGCCATCGTTCGTCAGCTTCGGAAGCTTTCTCCGAAGCAGATCATCGCCGAGCCTGCCGGACGCAACACAGCGCCCGCGATTGCTCTAGCTGCATTTCTTTTGCTTCGTCAGGATCCAGATGCGGTGCTCGGTCTGTTTCCCTCCGACCACGTCATCGCCGAGCCTGCTCAGTACCGCGCTACTCTCAACGCAGGAATCGAGATCGCCGCCGCCGGGGAAAACATCGTTGTGCTTGGCATCCGCCCGACTCGCCCCGAAACCGGCTACGGATATATCGAGGCCGGCGCGCCAGACCGTCAGGGCTCTCTGCGCGTGCGCCGCTTCACCGAAAAGCCGGATCTCGTCACGGCTGGGCGGTTTCTCGACGCGGGCAACTACTTCTGGAACAGCGGCATGTTTCTCTGGCGCGCCGACACGCTCGCCAACGCGCTGCGCGAGCATCTTCCGAACACCGCTCCGCTCCTCGAAAAAATTGCCGCCGCGTATGGCACGCGCAAGTTCGCGGAAACTTTTCGAAAGCTCTACCCGAAGTGCGAAAACATCAGCATCGACTATGCGGTTCTCGAACCCCGCTCGGCGAAGGGAGAAGCCCAGTCGCGCATCTTCTGTCTGCCCTCCGATTTTGGATGGAACGACCTCGGCTCCTGGACATCGCTGCACGAGCACCGCGTGGCGAAGGCGAAACCTGGCGATGGAAGCCTAGTCTCGGCGTCCGGCAGTTTTGCCTTGAATGCGAAAAACAATTACGTTCACGCTCCCGGCAAATTCGTCGCCCTGGTCGGCGTGAGCAACCTGGTGATTGTAGAGACCGACGACGCCTTGCTCATCACCACTCTCGACCATTCGCAGGATGTCGGTAAAGTGGTGAAGCATCTGGATGAGAAGAAGCTGAAGAAACTGGTGTGACAGTCGTTCGCCGTTCGCTGTTCGTCGTTGGCTGTTCGCGACTCCCTTTTGGATTGTCATCCCGACCCTGAGCGAAGCCGAAGGGAATGGATCCGTATTTGCGAACAGCGAACCGCGAACGACGAATAGCGAACGACGGACCCCATGACCCAAATCAAATTCGGTACCGACGGCTGGCGCGGCCTTATCGCCGACGATTTCACCTTCGACAACGTGCGCCGCGTAGCTGGAGCGATTGCCAGCTACGTCCTCAAGCATGAAGACGCCACTCGCGGCATCGGCGTTGTTGTTGGTTATGACACGCGTTTCCTGTCCGACCGCGCCGCTCGTGCCGTCGCTCAAGTCATCGCTGGCGCAGGTATTCCCGTGCTGCTTGCCAACGACTACGTGCCCACGCCCGCGGTTTCCTACAACGTCAAGAAGCTGGGCGCGGCCGGCGGCGTCATGATCACTTCGAGCCACAATCCGTGGAACTGGAATGGCGTGAAGTTCAAAGCCAAGTTTGGAGGCTCGGCCACGCCCGCGATCATGAAATCCATCGAAAACGAACTGGACGGGGGCGCCATGCCCAGCGGCCGCGCGGCGAAAATCGAAGAGGTGGATCTGAAGCCCGCCTATGTCGAAGCGGTCACCCAGTTTGCGGATCTCGATCTCATCCGCCGCGCGAATTTCAAGTTTACCATCGACTCCATGTACGGCTCCGGTCGCGGAGTTCTTCCAAAGATATTCGACGCGCACGGCGTCCGCTACGTAGCGATCCGCCAGGAAGTAAACCCACTCTTCCCCGGCATTAATCCCGAACCGATTTTGCCGCACGTCGCGCTGCTGCAGGAAACCGTGGTGAAAGAAAAATGCCACGCCGGCCTGGCAATTGATGGCGATGCCGACCGCATCGGCGCTGTGGCTGAAGATGGGAGCTTCGTCGATTCGCACAAGTGCATGGCGGTTCTGCTGAACTGGTTGCTGGTGTACAAGAAATGGCCGGGCGATGTGGTGCGCGCTTTCAACACCAGCGGCATGATCGACCGCATCGCCGCCAAGTATGGACGCAAGCTGCGCGAAACCTCGATCGGTTTCAAGTACATTGCCGACCTCATGATGGAGCATGAAATTCTGATCGGCGGAGAAGAATCGGGCGGCATCGGATACGGCCGCTTTCTTCCGGAACGCGATGGCATTCTCAACGCGCTCCTGCTGGCGAATGTTATGGCGGAAGAAAAGAAGCCACTCGGCCAGTTGGTCGCCGACTTGCAGCGTGAATTCGGTGCGCACTACTACGGCCGGCGCGATCTGCACATTTCAGATGAGATCAAGAACGGCGCCATCCGCCGCGCCGCCGATCCGCAGAGTAAGAAGCTCGGCGCTTATCCCATATTGCGCAAGGAAGATCGCGACGGCGTGAAGTTCTACCTCGACGCTCCCAAGCATGGCAACGGCGCCGACGCGTGGGTATTGTTTCGAGCCTCCGGTACCGAACGGATGCTGCGGTGCTACGTTGAAGCGGCTACGCCTGAGCTGGTCGAAGAAATTCTCGAAGCCGGGGAAAGATTCGTGCGGCGGGGCTAATCCGAGGCGGAAAGCCAAAAGCTAAGAGCCAATAGCCGCGTCCCCGGCACTTTCGCGTTCAGGCCAGCCCAAGAACGCGATAGGATAGTGACAATCTCACGATGGTCGCCGCCAACGAAACCACGCCGGTTCTCGCCGATTCTCCGGAATCGCGCCGCTACAACCGCATCAAGCGGTGGCTGGGCGTCGCCGATTTCGCGATTGGCTCGGGGCTGCTCGTAGTGCTGCTGGCCACCGGCTGGACCGGAACGCTCCGCGATCTGGCTGAGCGCGGCGCTTCGCAGAATTACTCCTTCGCTGTTTTCCTCTACGTCCTGATGCTGATGCTGATCAGCAAAGTGCTGGGAACTCCGCTTGATTACTACGGCTTCCGGCTCGAGCACCGCTATAACCTTTCCAACCAGCGACTCCGCTCCTGGCTCTGGGACGAATTCAAGAGTCTGCTGATCGGCCTGGTCATGGCCACCATTGTGGTCGAACTGCTCTACATGCTCATACGCCAGGCCCCGCAGCACTGGTGGGTAATCGCGTGGATTGTTTTTCTCGGACTCTTCGTTCTGCTCGCGCAACTCGCGCCGGTTGTGCTTTTCCCGATTTTCTACAAATTCGAGCCGCTAGAAAACGAGGAACTCAAGCGCCGTCTGATCGTTCTGAGCGAACGCGCCGGCACGCGCGTGCGCGGTGTTTATAAGTGGCATCTCTCCGAAAAAAGCAAGAAGGCCAACGCCGCGCTGACCGGACTCGGCGCAACCCGGCGCATCATTCTCGCCGACACCTTACTCGACAACTATTCCGACGACGAAATCGAAGCCGTGCTCGCGCACGAACTCGGGCACCACGTGCACCGGCACATTTTGAAGAGTATTTTCGTGCAGGCGGGAATCACGCTGTTCGGCTTCTGGCTGGCCAACGAAGTTCTCAGCTACGCCGTTGGACGCCGCCACATGTTCGAGTACATGTCCGACTTCGCCAATCTGCCGCTGCTGATTCTGGTCTCGACCGTACTCTCGTTTTTGCTGATGCCCGCGCTCAACGCCTACTCGCGCTTCAATGAGCGGCAGGCTGACCGCTACTGCTTCCAGTCTGTGGCCAGTGTCGAGCCCTTCATTTCATCGATGAATAAATTAGCCGAGCAGAATCTCGCCGAAAAAACGCCTTCGCGGTGGGTCGAGTGGCTGCTGCACTCGCATCCCGCCATCGTAAAGCGAATCGCCGCCGCGGAAGCTTGGGCGAAGGCACAGAGACAATTGGTAATTGAATAATTTCTAATTTGGTAATCTGAAACCGATCACATGCCGCACCCGGCGTCTCGGGCTTGCATCTGAATTCCAAATTACCCAATTACAAATTTTTCTCCAGAATCTCTTCGACTCTCTGCACATCCTCTTCCGTGTCGACGCCAACGGTGTCGAACGGCGTTTCTGCCACGTAGATCGGGACCCCGTTCTCGAGAAAGCGCAGCTGCTCCAGCCGCTCGCTGCGCTCGAGCGACGACTCCGGCCAGCGCACGAACTTATCCAGCGCGTCCCTGCGATGCCCGTAGATTCCGAGGTGCTTGTAGTATCGGGGATGCGCGCCATCGCGATCGAAGGGGATCGTGGCGCGAGAAAAGTAGAGGGCGCGACCGGCAGCATCGGTCACCACTTTGACGGCGCCTGGATTGTTGACGTCGATGTCAGCCGCCGGCGTTTTCAGTGTGCCGACTTCGACCTCGGGTGGCCACATGACCTCGATCAGCTTGGCGATGTGTTCGGGGCGAGTCAGCGGTTCATCGCCTTGGACATCGATGTAGATATCGGCAGGAATGACCGTGGAGATTTCGTGGGTGCGCTCCGTGCCTGAGCGATGGGCGGGTGAAGTCATCCGCACGCCAAAGCCGCGCCGCTGGCAAAACTGGAAAATTTCGTCGGAGTCGGTAGCCACCACGACTTGGTCGAGTTGGGGGCAGCGACGCACGGCCTGGTAGGTTAGCGCCAGCAACGGCTCGCCAGCGATTTCGCGCAGCATCTTGCGAGGCAGGCGCGTCGAAGCCAGCCGCGCCGGAATCACAGCGATGACTTTCATGCGCCCAGTTTCGCATGAAGACGGTCGGTTTGACACGACATTCCATTGACACTCCATTCCATGCACTTTTAGAATAAGTCAGGGACGCGTCCACCCGCGTCTGCGGATTCTGTGCCCATTTCCGGGCTGTCCCTGGTTTCCTTCCGCGTATTTCCGGATTGGCGGTGTAGCTCAGGTGGTTAGAGCGACGGTCTCATAATCCGTAGGTCGTTGGTTCGAGTCCAACCGCCGCCACCAAATTTAAGATCCATTTTCAATAAGCTAGAGATGTTCCCCGGAGTTTGGGCAGCTCCAATATCGGGTGACTGTAATGAAATTGTAATGAAGGCAAATCATCGCTATAGAAGCATTGCCCCGCAACGCCTATGGTAAGGTTCTGAAACTCGAACTCCAGGACCGACTAAGGGTTCTCAAGTCTGACGTCGCCGGTGGAAGCGATACTGTTACGCCGGGGCGCAACTCATCCTAAGAGGTGTTTTATGAAACGCATTTACATCACCACCTATCATCAATCGAAATTCGGAAAACTCATGGGCATGACTGTACCCGAGATTCTTCAACGCGCCGTTACAGAGACCTGTGCGGAGATCAAAGTGGAACCCTCCGCGCTCGATGTCGGCTCTGTGGGCGCCGTTTGCAATATCTCCCTCAACCAGCAAGGGCTGCTCGCGGGCCTCGTGGCGGATATTCCGGGACTCGCCGGTAAGCCGATCGAATCGGTCGAAAATGCGTGCGCCTCCGGTGGCCAGGCAATTCTCTCAGTTATCCAGAAACTGCAAATCGGATGGGGCGATACTGGGATTGCGATCGGCTACGAAAAAATGCGCGACGCCGAAGGCAAGATGGATGGAAAGCTCATCGGCCAGGCCCTCGGCTATTTCTCGCATCCCGACGAACGGGAAGGCAAGGTATATATCTTCCCCCACCTCTTTGCGGAGGTAATGGAGTGCTATCTCAAAGTGCACGGCATCCCTGAAGAGTACCTGGCACAGATCGCCGTCACAGAGTACGCAAACGCCCGTCACAATCCCTACGCGCAGATGCGCAATGTCGAACTTACGGTCGAACAGGCGATGCAGATCGAAGGCATCAATCGCTACATTGTCGAAGGGCTGCCGCTCAAGACCTACGATTGTTCGCAGATCAGCGACGGGTATGCCGCGCTCATCCTCGCTACTGAGGAAGGGTTGGCAAAGCTCGGCGTCGACAAGCGAGACTGCGTCGAGATTGCCGGATACGCGCAGGCGACCGACCCTCTCAGAAAGTCCGGCCGCGATGTGCTTCGTCCCGCGGGTGCGATCAAAGCGATGCAAAGCGCTTACCGAATGGCGGGGGTCAAGCCGGACGATGTAAAGGTCGCCGAGATCCACGATTGCTTCACGGTAATGGGCGCCATCGGCACGGAGGTCTTAGGAAAAGCCGAATACGGCAAAGGCGCGCAATATTGGGTCGACGGAAAAGCCAGGGTCGGTGGCGAATGTGGCATCAATACCTCCGGCGGACTTATTGCGAAAGGCCATCCCATTGGCGCGAGCGGCGTCGCGATGCTCGGATGGTGCGCATGGCAATTGCTTGGCAAGGTCCCACAACCGTTGCAGGTTAAGGATGCCAATGTTGCCGCCACGTTCAATATAGGCGGACCCATCTGCGCCTCCGTTTGTACAGTGCTGAGGGCCACGACGTAAGGGCGGGGCGCGAGAAAAGGGACGATGCCCGACGTAACTGCCGGCCGCACTGGCTGCGTGTGCGTCCATCGCAATGTCTAGTGGGAGTATTTCGACCGCGGAGACGGCACCGGCTGTTCGCCGAGCTTGATGCCAACCCGCACGGATACCGGGCCACCCAGACCCCCACGCTGACTATCGGGAATCCCATCCAACCGCTCTGCAAACGACAAAGTGACCCTGACCGGGTCAGCCGGCTGGCCCCCAAAGAGCACCGGCAACAGGAACGGAGGTGCCTGCACATCGGTAACTTACTCATCAGCGGCAGCCTCTCAATCTTGTCCGCAGGCGCAAGACTTCGCGGTTTTGAGGACGTTGACTTTCTTCCCGGAATTTCAGATAATCTATCAGTCGAGTATCGGCGCGAGATCGTTCCCTCCGCCATCCCCAGCTTGGCGATTCCCCGCTATATTCCGATTGAGCAACACCGGCTTTTCGCAAGCCAACAGAGACTGCAGAGGAAAAGATCCTGGCGCGTTCGTTACGAGGTTGACGGTTGCGCAAATACTATCGATTCATCGACGGCCTGCGGAAATTCGCGAAATCGCGAATGGAACCCGGGGAGGCGATCGCCTTAGCGCGATTGTTGCTCCAGAAACGAATCGCCGAGCGCGAAGGCAATTTCTTGCGCCTTGCGGAGCGGAGCATTTTCGGCTATTCGCGCAGCCCTTACTTGCCACTGCTCGCCGCCAAGCGAATCGCCTTCAGCGATCTCAAGTCCTGGGTTTCAAAGGACGGCCTGGAGGCCAGCCTGCGCGCTCTGGAACTCGAAGGGGTCTATTTCACGGTGGACGAGTTCAAGGGAAAGGTGCCGGTTCGACGCAATGGGACCACGTTTGTCTGCGCAGAGGGAATGTTCGATAACCCCTATCTGTCTTTCGTGTATGAAGTGAGGAGCGGGGCGACTCGAAGCGCTGGCACGAGAATCCGGATCGACTTTGATTACCTGCACCAAAGGTCTCTCTACGATGCGTTTTTGCTTAATCTTCATGGCTGCCTAACGGCTCCGATCGCAAATTGGTTCCCGGTGTTCCCGGGAGCGCCGGGGATCAACTCCAGCCTGCGATTCGCGCATATCGGGAACCCGGTCGAGCGGTGGTTCTCGCAGGTTGCGGAAGACCGGGTTCGGGTTAACTGGGAAAAGAGGTGGGGCACGAAGACTATTTTCGCGGTCCATCGACTCTATGGTTGTCCCTTGGCCGAGCCGGAGTACGCTGGACTCAATGATGCCCACCGCATCGCTCAATGGGCTTCGGAGGCCCTCAGCGAGCACCCGAACTGCGTCATTTACACATTTGCGGCTTCGGCGGTAAGGGTGTGTATCGCCGCGGCAGAGGCGAACCTGAATCTTAAGGGCGCCAAGTTTCTAGTAACCGGCGAGCCTCTTACGCCACACAAGAAGAGAGAAATCGAATCCACTGGCGCCGCTGCGATTCCGGTCTACGGAATATCGGAAGCCGGCGTAATCGCTGCGGGCTGCAACCAAGCCCATTCGCAAAGCGATCATTGTCACCTTTACAAAGACACCACTGCGATCATCACTCACGAGCACGTGGTTCCGAACTTCGATATCCGCCTGGATTCCTACCTTTTCACCAGCCTGCTCTATGAATCGCCCAAATTGCTTCTGAACGTTGGCATGGGCGATTTTGGCGGTCTCGATTCGGCGGCCTGCAACTGCGAATTCGGAGAGCTCGGTTTCGACACCTGTCTCGGCAATATCCGCAGCTATGAAAAGCTGACCGGCGAAGGAGTGACGTTTGTCGACACGGACTTCGTTCGAATTATCGAAAACGAGCTGCCTGAGACCTTCGGCGGGAAAAGCACAGATTACCAGTTGATCGAAGAGGAAGACTCGAAGGGATTCACCCACCTGCAATTGTTGGTCAGCCCGCGAGTGGGAAAGGTAAACGAAGCCGAGGTTCTGGACAAGTTCATGATGCTGCTCAAGCGTGGTGAAGCCAGTCCGGAATCATGGGCGCAGTCTGGAGTCGAGATGTGGCGCCAGTCCAGCATGGTGCAAGTCAGGCGCAATTATCCAGTCTGCACAGCAAGCGGCAAGATCCTGCCCTTCCAGTTGCGGAAACCAACTAACCAGCATAGCGAGTATGCGGCGAAGTGAAAGGAACTACCATGGGATTCCCAACACAAAGACTTAGAAGGCTCCGGCAGAATGAAGCGATTCGAGGGCTCGTCCGCGAAAATAAGCTTTCCGCCAGCAGCTTCATTTTGCCCCTTTTCGTGGTCCCCGGCAGCGCGGTTAAGGAGGAGATCGCAGCGCTTCCAGGCAACTATCATTTGTCGATCGACTGCTTGATCGAGGAAGCTGTCGCAGTACGCGACCTGGGTATTCCCGCGGTTCTTCTGTTCGGCGTGCCTGAGACTAAGGATGAACAAGCGTCTGGCTCTTACTCCCCGAACGGAATCGTGCAGGAAGCCGTGAGAGCTTTGAAGAGCAAAGTTCCCGGGATGCTTGTCGTTACAGATGTGTGTCCTTGCGAATACACGACGAGTGGGCACTGCGGACTTATGCGCAACGGCTATCTCGATAACGACTCCTCGCTGGAGCTAATCGCAAAAATCACTCTCTCCCATGCCGAGGCCGGCAGCGACATAGTTGCGCCAGCTGCCATGCTGGACGGGCAGATTCATACGATGAGACAGGCGTTGGATTCGCGCGGATTCCACAACCTGCCAATTATGGCGTACGCGGCAAAGTTCGCCTCAAAGCTTTATGACCCCTTCTTTAAGGAAGGAACACACTCGACGCTGAAGTTCGGTAACAAGCAAACCCATCAAATGGATTTCTCCAATTCCAACGAGGCCATGCGCGAGATTGCCCTGGACATCGAGGAAGGCGCGGACATCGTTATGGTCAAGCCCGCGCTTTTTTACCTGGACATCGTGTATCGCGCCAAGCAAGAATTCCAAATGCCACTCGCCGTATATGACGTGAGCGGAGAGTACGCAATGATCGATGCGGCGGCGCGGCTCGGGCGTTTGGATAGAGACGCGATCATGCTGGAAGCGCTGACTTGCATGAAACGCGCGGGCGCGGACATCATCATCACTTATTTCGCGAAACGGGCGGCAGAGCTGCTTCGCGGCAAATAACGCTCAGGCTGTACGCATTCTGGGCGCGACGTCCTCAAGAAAGAATGAACGGCAGAATAGTGAAAGATACTTTCTCGAAGAACGATCCCCGTCCCGGTGCTGCTTTGCTTTCGCCTTCGCAGGAGGGGTTGTCCGGGAAAACAAGAGATCTGCGCCATTTCATTCAAGTTCTCGCGGACGCTGGCCGCCTCGTGCGCGTCAGAGAAACAATCGATTGGAAAGTCGATATCGGGAGAATGACCAGAGAGAGCCGGACATCGCTCCTCTTCGAGAACGTCAAGGATTATCCAGATCAACGCGTGTTTACGAACGGATTGTGCGATACCACCTCGATCGCGCTTGCTCTCGGCCTGGAGTTAGGAACCACCCGGAAGACTCTCATAACAGCAGCGCAGAAGAGGATGGCCACGCCCGTCAAACCGAGACTCGTCGAGACTGGCCCGGTACTGGAGAACATTGTTCAGGCGAGCGGCGTCAACCTTCTGAATCTGCCCGTTCCTCAGTGGAGTAACTACGATAGCGGACGATATATCGGCACCTGGCACATCAACGTAACTAAAGATCCGGAAACAGGCTCTCGGAACATCGGCGTGTATCGGATGCAACTGTTAGGTCCAAAGCAGGCGACGGTTAGCGCTTCTCCAGGGAGCCACCTGGGGCGGCATGTCGCCAAGGCGGAAAAAGCGGGCCGATCTTTACCCTTGCCCATGGCGGTCGCCATCGGCGTCAGCGAGGCAGTGATCATGGCGGCCGCCGCCGCATACCCCGATGGCATGGACGAATACGACTTAGCCGGAGGTCTCCTGCAGGAAGCTGTTCCGCTTGTCCAATGCCAGACGGTGGACCTCGAGGTCCCCGCACAGTCTGAGATCGTAATCGAGGGCTTGATTCAACCCGGCGTCCGCGTCCAAGACGGGCCCTACTTCGATTACACTGGAAAAACTAACACGAATCCCAACGCGTTCCTGTTCGAAGTTACTCAACTTATGTTTCGGAGCAATCCCATTTTTCGCGGCACCTCAATCGGAGTGCCGGGCGCGGAAGATCATCAACTCTTCGCATTCCTCGCCGAGCTCAACCTCGTGGACTTTCACGGCTCTCGAGTCAAGCAAGTGGCGCAGAACCTTTTGCTGAAACAGCGCCTCTTTCGGACATTCCAATTCGTGGGCAAAATCGGATCGGTGGTTCGTGGTAAGAGGAACCAGTAGGCAAACGTAAGCCGTAGTCCGTAGGTTCGAGTCCTACCGCCGCCACCAACATCGAGCTCCTACTGCACTTTTCCGTCGGTGTCCATCAGACGGAACTCGCCGAGTCCCAGTTCTTGCACACCGGGTTCGATCTTCGCGCAATCGCCCACAATGATCCTGATCAGGGTATCCGGGCGCGCACTTTTTTTCCGGCAAACGATAGTAATGGGATGGGTCCGCCGCTTCTATCCGCCAGCAGCCGGGGCATAGAAAGGCGAACGGAGGAAACGGAATGCCGATCCAGCGCCGCATTTCGCGGGTTCACGATCGAGGTGCGGACAAGAATTGTACGCAGAAGTCAGTACTTAAGTAACTTGAGGTAACCGTATCGCTGCAAGATGATGCCTCCAGGGAAGAAGCGGGAGAAATTCTGAACTCCCGTGTGTCAAAGGGGGTATTGTGAAGCGCGTAACCGTTGCGCTGTTGCTGTCGGGATTGATCACTCTTCTTACGCTGGGTCTGTCAGGATGTAGCAACTCGAGTCATCCCATCGGTGTTGCGTTAACACCAAGCGGCACAACGGGCATCGATCAAGCTCAAACTGTTTCCATCACCGCTTCGGTTACGAACGACGCGAAAAACGCCGGAGTATCGTGGGGCGTTTCGGGTAACGGCACACTGAGCGGCCAAACCACGACCTCGGCCACGTACAACGCCCCCGCCTCTGTGACCAGCGCGTTCACGGCGACCGTGACGGCGACTTCGATCACAGATACGACGAAGTCGGCCACCTTGCAGATTAAGGTCAGCCCTCTGCCCACCATCACGACGACCTCTCTTGCAGCGGCAATCGCAGGGACCGCCTACAGCCAAACACTGGTCGAGTCCGGCGGAACAAGTCCGTTTACATGGAGCGTCACCAATGGGACGCTGCCTCCGGGATTGAGTTTGACCACCAGCACGGGAGCTATCACCGGCCTGCCGACCGGCGGCGGCAGCGGCTCGGTCACCTTCAAGGTCACCGATGCAGTGGGCAATTCCTCCAGCAGCCAGCCCATC
>Ga0187885_10004284_pt1 | contig 11844 bp, 20 predicted proteins | sample June2016WEW_20_1_3_FD_132970 | JGI IMG/M metagenome (GOLD analysis project Ga0187885, IMG submission 132970) | Peatland microbial communities from SPRUCE experiment site at the Marcell Experimental Forest, Minnesota, USA - June2016WEW_20_100 | ecosystem: Environmental > Terrestrial > Soil >... | reverse complement strand
CTCCTTAAACTTTTACATTACTTTATTTAACAAGTCCTTGTAATTCTAAATATTTTAATTCATAATCTAATATTTTTAAAATTAATTCTTTTTCAACATTGTTTAATTTTGATTTTATATAATCTGCCATAACTAACTCATCGATAACTTTCTTTTTCATTATTGTCTCCCCGTAAGTAATTTGATCTTTTCAATGAATGTTACTAATATACTCGCACTTACTGCAATAATAATTAATGCTAATCCCATAATTAATCGCCTCCATTAAATTCTGATAAAAAATATACTAAATAAGTTTCTAACTTAGTGTATAGTTTTTCAATTTCTCTCTTTGTTTTAGATGCCGTAGTTTTATCAAGTTCTTTTTTCACTAAACCTAATAATATATTTAAATCATTTTCATCGAATATAATTAATTCCCCCTCAACTTTATTTATTTATAAAATAACTTGCAACTTGACTTAATGCTTGAATGCTGAGACCGAGAATTAGAATTGGAGTTTCAATTATTCCTACTGTGAAAAGTCCGACAGTTACACCTACAGTAATACAACTATTTATTTTACTTGATTTCTTTGCTTTTCTTTTCTGTTCTATTTTCCATTCTTGTTTTGCAAATCCTAGGTCTGTTGCTTGGTATACTATATTTTGCATTATATTATCACCACTCCTAATTAATTATTTTACTATATTCCAAAAGTAAGCTTTTATCACATGCCAACCTAAATCATAATGTGGAATATTATAGTTATCTAATAAATGAGTTCTATTAAAAAAAACTTCTATTGTATCAGAGGGTAAAATATTCTCAATTAAATTCTCGCTAACATTTATTATTTGCTCACCATTTATAATAAGCATTGTCCCGATTACTGCAATAATTGTTCCATTTCTTATATATTTTATTATCTTGTTTTTCTTGTTATCATAATTGATTGTTGTTTGCATAAAGCAACTCCTTATTTATAATTATTGTTTTGCTTTTTCACGCTAATTTTATATCTATTTTATCTACTTTCTTTTTCTTACCTATTAAATCTAATAATCCACTTTTCTTAATTGCGATCCTTGTGACTTTGCTCACACATCCTAAGATTATGCAGTTACCTACGATTGGTAATCCTATTGTTCCAGTTAATATTAATACACCTAGCCCACTATATAATGCTACATTAGTAATTATGCCAGTCTTCTTAGCAATTCGTTTATTCTTAGCATTTCTAACTATTACATCTTCAAAGTTAATATAGAACTTCATAGTTTTCATGTTGATCTCCTTTTTATTGCTTGTATTATTTCTAAGTTAATATTTAACCGATTCCAATTTTGTGTAATATGCTAAACGATTTTACAAATCTATCAATTGATGCTTTTAACCATGTCTCTATTATTGGGTGAGTATTTAAATAATGCATGTATTCTACTATATCTTTAGCTATTCCGCTTATTCCCACAAATTTAATCCACCTAGAATAATCTTTTTGATCTATAGCTCTCATTGCAGTTTCTGATATTAAAGTTATTGCAGTGATTCTTATAATATCTCCGACTAAATATCCAAATGTCATCTATCTCACTATCCTTTATATTATTTTGAAAGTCACTCTATACAATATTAAATATCAAATGTTTAGTCTAACATTGTATAGAGAGGATTAATTTTATTTACAATTATTTATATTTGTCTAAGTGCCTTAAAGAACCCGACGGTGGTATTAATAACCACTACACCAGCTATTGCAAAACCGGTGAGCCTAATAAATTGCGCGTAGTCTGGTTTTCCTACCTTTTCACAAATACTTTCTGCGAATGCTGATATAACTCCAGCTCCTGCCAATGTTATTATAGTTCCTGCTAATGCTCCCATAATTAAATCCCCCTTAATATTTTAAATATATTTACACTACATCTAATAACTACTATTGCTAGTCCTACAATTCCTATTATTTTAGTTGATTTTAATATTTTATTATCGGTACTTAATTTCACTTCTAATAATGCTGCTAAAGTCATAACTGTTGCACTTCCTACAAATACAACTGTAGTTTCCATTATTCTTTCCTCCTAATACTTAAATACTATATAATTTACTCTATACCATATACTATTCATTTTATTAAATTTGGTGAATGTTATTTGTTATCTTAATTGAATTTATTTGTGGTAATTTATTATCTAAGAAAACTCGCTCTACACATTACAAAAACTATATTTAATATCTGATTATATAATCTTTGTACTGCATAGAGGAGTTACCCCTATACAATTAAAATCGTAAGTTTAGTTCTTTTTTAGTTTCGTCATCTTCCTCTAGCTTTCTTATTGTGTCCAATACATCTTCATAAGCACATATTTGACTTTCACACCAAGTTACCATTCTTTTATAATGTTCATTATTTATATTTCCTTTAGAAAGTTCTCTGTAATTATCTCTTTCACTTGTATTACTTCTAATCATTTCGTTTAATTCATCTTTTAATATATCGTTATTCATAATATTCAATCTTTCCATTTCCATAATAATTCCTCCTCAGTATTTTAATTTGATATAATCTTTGTCTATTAGTTTATTTATAATTGCTTTAATTATAAGAATTCCTACTATAGTAAATATATAAAATGTCATTAATACAAAAGGATTTTCTATGATTAAATTAATTATATCTTTCATGTAAATCACTCTCCTCCGTATATTTAAGAATCTAACTCTATAAGAATTTTAAGTTACAAGTTACAAACTCTTATAGAATTAGATTTATATTTATCAATTAGATTTCTAACATTCCTGCAATTGTTCCTGTATAACCGTTAAAGTCATATAGATCTTTTTCATTAACTTGTTCTTCGTTGGATTTCATCATATAGTCTTTTCCAGAAAAGTCATAATTTATGCCAGTGTTTAAATATCTTGCGTCCTGTTTTGCTTTTTCTATCATTTCTTTATTTTTTGCCATAATAACTCCTCCTCTGTATTTTTATTTTTTATAATTTAGTAAGTTTGATTTGTTTGTTCTACCATTTCATTCAACATCATCTTTTGATATTTTGCTTTCAAGAAATTATCTATCCAAACATCATTCCGATTATTGTCTGCCATTAAACCATTCATGTTGCTATCCTGTCTGTCTAACATGGTTTTTAAATCTTCAATAATCTCATTACACTGCATAATAATTCCTCCTCTTCTTAATGTTTATTATCAAATCCTGCAAGAATTTAAAATATACAATCCTCACAGAATAAGATTTTTACTTCAGTAGTTATTTGTCCCATTTAAGTCTAAGTTCTTTTTGCGAATTAAAATCTACTATATTATCATTACCATTAACAACTTTCTCTTCTGTATTCTCTACTAATTTCTTTGATTTTGCCCTGTTATTTACTCTTGTTTTTGTATATAAAACCATTGATTTTGTTACATTTATTACTGATTTACTGGTGTTTATCGTTGTTTTTATGATGCTTTTTGTTATTTTTATACTTTCTCTTATTAGCTTATAAATGCCCTTAAATGTTCCATAAATAATTTTACCAATAAAAGTGTGAGTTAAAAATAATTTTCCTACCAATCCTAAGATGAAAAGTGCGATTGTCATTTGGCATAGTTGTTTTGCTATTATTGTAATTGTGTTTATCATATGAATCCTCTCCTTAGTATTTTTATTTTTTTATGTTTTGTATTTTTGTTGAAGCATGAAGCTACGATTTTTGTCTTGATGTATATATTGAAATAAATTATTCATTTGATTATATTCTGACAAGTGTATTTATTAAGAAAACATAATCCTTTGTGAATAAATATTTTATATATCTAGCTTAGATAAATAATCTATATTCTTAGTTATTTGTTTTGAGTGAGTATTTACATAATATCTATAAATAAATTCTAATATTATCTATTATCAAGAATATCTATTTTTATAACTTGTATTACTTTGCAGGTTTTAAGACGACTACGTCCTGCCCCTTACTAGTTAATAAAATCATAAAAACAAATACTATGATAAAAGTAGTAAAAGATTTATTTATAAATTTACATAAACTCAATCAAGCAAATGCTAAGAACAAACTATTTACTAATTAGATCATAAAATATATTCCAAGCATTTGTGACTAATAAATCATTTGTAGGATATAGTCTAAAAATTAATTTAGTCTATACGTTATACTATTCATTTTCTTGAAATAGGTGAGTGTTATTTTTTATTAAATGGAATATGTTACTATGAATAGTTTATGGTATAGGGGGCAGACTATTATTACAACGATAGATTGAGGCAAAAGCTTAAAACAAACTTATAAGACAAAAACAAATAATAAGAAAAACTTACCATGAATAATTAAATTAAATAAGGACAAACTGTTATTACAACAAAGGGAACAAGCTTAAAGAAATAAACTTAAATAAAATTAAAATTAAAGGAGGACGATTATTATGGCAAAATCAAATAGAAGTAAATTAGAAAGTTTAAAAAATGAAATATCTGGTGAAGTGGGTGTTCAATTTAAAGATTATAATGGTGACTTAACATCTAAACAATGTGGATTAGTTGGTGGAAACATGGTTAAGAAAATAATTGATTCTTATAAAGGATAATTAAAGGACAATAAAATAGATGAAATAGTAGGAGATATTATGCTCTCCTACTATTTTTATGTAAATAATTAATCATTATAATTTTCATAATTTTAGAAATAATAGATTAATATTCCTTTACTAATATTGGCAAATTGATATCTTCAAATCTCAAGCTTGACGAAAAACGCCACGCTTATAATCACTAGTCGCAATATTAGTATTACTCCTGTTCTTATTGTGAAAAAACTTTGTAGTCATATCAACGGTTATAAGGCATTAATATGCTTAACCTATACTAAGCACTATTTACTATTACATTTACTTTAGGTAAAACTATATCCCACTAAAAAAATAGCAGGATATAAAGTATGATCTATATAATTATTTATAAGAAAATTTGACTGAAATTAGTTAAATTATAATCTACTCTGATTATTTTAAATATCTTTGAGTTGTAAGATTTGTGTCCACGAGAATCTATTAAGATAATCTTTGGAATGATATTGTTGAATCTTTCTTTAATTTCTCCAACAGCTTCATCAAAGCGACCTAAGTCTAAACTATTATTCGATTTATTTACCTCGACCATATTACAATATATTTCACTGCCATAGGAATAAACGGCAATTGCATCCGAGCGACACTTACCTTGAGGATATAAACTAGATTCCATCCATTTTTTTTCGGTTTGAAAGGTAATAAATTTAGCACCTTCCGAGATTAGTCTACAATAGAAATTTAAAAGATAAATACGATGCGGACTATTAGGCAATTTACTAATATTCTGGTCTATATCACAAAAAAGATTCATGCTTAATTTCTCATTTCTAATTATTTTTAATCTTTTTTCTGTGTAGACTAACTTATGCAACCTTTTACATGCAGCTTGATATCCAGTTGTGATTAGAGGATATGCTAATAACCTTGCCTGTTCTACAGATATCATCTTGAATTCTTCAACTTGTTTTAAAATCAATTTATCTTTAGAAATTATCATCACTCATCACTATCCAAGTCTTTATGGTTTTTTATATAATAAGCAATACAGCGTTTAACAAAATCACTTTTATCATAAGCAGAATTTACTACCATTAATAATTCAATATCTCGGTCTGAATCTTTAAAGCTAATATTCATTCTTTGACTCATAATTTTTATAACCCCTTTTACTTACTTATATATTAATATACACATTAGTACACAAAAAGGTTACAAAAATAAGTTTGTACTTTACTATTACTATTATGATACTTTAATAGTATTATCGTAGTACTTTACTTATATAATTGCTGTACTATCTAATGATAATATAAAAATATCCCTCCTAATTTAATAGAAAGGATATATCATAATATTATCATTCTTCTTTTAATATCATTTCTGTCACCATATTATTAATTTCATTAGCATCAGCATTTATATCGATAAATAAGTTAAGTCTAGATGCTGTATTGCGAATAATTTTTAATCTTTTTTCAGTATTACATAGCCTCAACAGCCGACATCTAGTATACTCGTAGTTTCGCTTCATATCAGGGTATGCGAGAGCTCTTCCTTGATTGATTGTTATATAGCCATACGTTTTTACATGCCTCAATAATAACTTATCTCTCTCTGTAATCATTTTTTAGTTTTCTCCTTTCCATTAGGTGTAGGTGGAACCCAATCTACCCAACCTTTATTTTTTTGTTTATTTGTTTCTACTATGCTATTTATTTCTTCTTCACTTAAACCTGTTTTATCAGTCTCTTTCACTATTTCCACCTTTTTAAATGTGTCTGCTTGTTGTGTTTTTCTTTGAGAATTAAATTTGATTATTTTCTTTGCTTGTTCCTTCTTTTCTTTTTCAAACTCTTTATCTCTTATAGCCATTTCTTTTTCCTTTTCTGCTAATTCTTTTTTTTGTTCTAGTAAATCCTCTTGTAACTGTTTGAGTTTCAGTTTTTCTTGTTGTTCCTTAAATTTTTCTTTATCTTTTTTATTTGTGTCTTTGGTAAGTTCATCGCCTATTCCTTTATTTTTATTATCATTAAAAGAAGCTTGTGTTTTTTCCCCTATTTTTTTCAAATCATCAAAAATGGTCTTATGGCTCAATAAAACATTAGGTTTAATATATCTTTCCATTCTTCCTTGTAAATCTGTAGTATAAATTATTTCAAATTCTTCTCCATCATAAATAATAGCTTTTCTTGGTGGTAATCCCATTGCCATATCATTTCCCAGAACTATTCGTGAACAAACGGAGTCGCTGAATCCAAAGCAAATTCTAATATTACTCATATTTTTCAAGAAAGTTGGACAAAGTAATTTTTCTGGTTTTTGATGACTTACTAAATAATTGACTCCTACTGCACCTCCATGTTGTCCAATAGCTCTTAATTGACTTTGTATTGATAATTTTAATTGTTTCATTTCTTTATTATCACTTTCTTCTGGCATTAAAGCCAAAAATTCATCTATAATAACATAACAGTATGGTAATTCATGTCCTTTGTGGGCTTTATTATAATCAAATATATTATCTCCTTTCCAACTTAATAACATTGGCTCTAAAATATTCGATCTATTCTTCATATCATCTAATATATGTTCTAACATAAAGAACATTTCTGTTAAATCCTCAGTATATCCACAAACTTGTTTGCAGTTTTGATATTTTTTTAAGTCTTTTTTTGCACATTGGAATAGATATAATTGAATTTCCTTTTCTGTGCAACTATGAATCCATGAAGTTAAAATATGATCTAAGCAACCATTTTTACCACGTCTAGTTTGACCTGCTAATAAGATATGACTATAAATATTAACATTTTTTATTATACTTTCTCCTGCAACATTTACGCCAACGTAAACCTCATAAGGTTTTACATCATAAGGTACAAAAGGTATTGAATTACATTTAACTTTATTAGGGTGCACTATCTTTGCCTCTGCATATGCATTTTCATTTGTTTCAGTATATCTAAGCTTATACATAAATTCACAGGCGAATTCAGTTTCAATATATGGTTTTAATTTTTCAAGTTCATCTATATATAATGCTGTAGGTGCATAAATTCTAAGGGAAAATCCATAATCTGTGCATTCTATATTATTAAGACCAAAACTCTTTTTAAACTTATTAAAAGTATCTGTCTGACCCATTAAATATTGCCATTTAATTTGTAGTTCATTTATTTCTTTTTGTTCTTTATGTTTTTTTTCTTTTTCTTCTATTTTCAATCTTTTTGTTTTATTCTTATCATTAGCTTGTTTGACTATTTTAGCTATGGCGTTATTATTTTTAGTTTTTATATCAGTTATATTTATTTTTTCTTTCTTTATCACGATGTCTTTCTTTAGAATAATATTGTTTTGTGTTGCTTTGTCATTTTTAATATAATTAACTGAAAAACTTGTCATTCTTATTTCCTCCACTAATACTCTCACTCATTCTTTTATCCAGTTTTTTATATTGTCTAATAACTTGTGAAACATCGCAATATTGAACTTTAAATTCGCTTGAGTTATTTCCTTTAGATTTAAAGAAAATATAAGTTCCGAATGCTGCCATAAATGCACCAGAACATCCAAGTTCTACACTGTAAGAAATTAAAAAAGAAGTTATAGTTTCTATCATTATATTCTCTCCTTATTAAAACTATTACTAATACTATATATTATGCAATGAATATGATTATGTGCAATGATTTTTTTATGGCTTCAAATTAGCATTATTAAATTAAATAAATAATTCTTGCACTATATTACCATATATGGTATACTATATATAGGATAGAATAAATTATGATAAATTTATTTGATAGAGTAACAATTTAATTGCTTATCCTTTAATGAATGAACGAATTAAATAAATAAAAAATTATAGGGAGGAATATTAATATGCCTAAAAAAGGTGAAAGTAAATATAAAGTTAAAGTAGGTGATATCCACAAATATTGGAAAGTTTTAGAAATAAATGTTATGACAATTGAGGGTAAAAATAAAGATAGAAAAGCTTATAGCAATGCTTTATGTCTTTGTACTAAATGCAATAAAAACACACAAACAATGTCTTATTCTAGATTATATAATCCTAATGAATGCTTCAAGTGTACTGAATGTGATGGTCAAAAGAAGCGAACAACAGAAGAATATATAAATGAGTTAAAAATTAAAAATCCATTAGCAAAATTAAAAGATGGGGAAATTTATATAAATAGTATAACTTCTTTAGTTCATATTTGTTCTATGTGTGGTGAAGAATATAATTGTTTACCAGACTCAGTTACAGGGAATCATAAGCAATCTACTTGTGCGCATTGCTCTAATATTATAAGAAGTAAAAAATTAATAAAAAGAACAACAGAGGAATATATAAAAGAATTGGTTATAAGGAATCCTTTTGTTAAACTTAAAGAGGGGCAAATCTATAAAAGTTGCAATACTAAATCACTTCACATATGTAGTCGATGTAAAAAGGACTGGAATATTAGTCCTATAACTGTTCTAAGAGGCGTAGTTATGTGTAAGAAATGTGCTAGTAAAATGTTCGAAAGTGTTCATGCTACATTGATTAAACAAGTCTATAAACATATTTATGGAGATGATTGTATTTGGGAAGATCCCGTAACTATAGGAGATAATACTTATGAAATTGATATTGTAAATCACGAAAGAAAAGAAGCTATTGAAGTAGATGGCGAACAACATAATAAAATAAATAATTTTCATGTTAGATCAGCTAAAAAGAATAATACCACTCCTGAATATGAATTTGAACAACAACAAATTAGAGATGATAAGGTTGATAATTACTTTTTAGAAATAGGATATAATTTAATTAGGATACAAGTTGATAATAACAAAACGCCTATACAAGCATTGCAAGAAATATTTCCTCAATATGATTATATCCCAAATTGGATAGATTTTTCAGGTAAAATCACCAGACACAAGTGGGATGTTGCTAAAGCACAAGAGATGATGAATAATAATATCAATAGATCTGAAATCGCTAGACAATTAAATATCCATCAATCAAGTTTGAATCAAGCAGTTGCATATGGTAATTTGGTTATTCCAGAAGGCTATAAAAGTTTAAATGTTTTATATTGGGATGTTAATGAAGTTCAGACACTTTTAGATCAAGGGAAAGAAGTTAAAGAAATCTCAAAAATTTTAAATATTAAAAAAACATCTATATGGTCTGCATTATATTCTAAGAAATTACACAGAGTGATATAAAAATATTTTAAAAACTACTGTTTATTATTGGTAGTTTTTTTCAAGTATAATAAATATAAATTTACATATAATAATTTTATTAATTAATTTAATAAAGGAGGTTTCGATTATGAGAGTAGCAAGGTACTTATTCCCTAAAAAATCATATAGAAGACGTAATTCAATATTTGGCTCATTATCAGCATTTAGTCTATTAAGATTAATGTTTAGAATGACATTGTATACGATAACAGGATTATTTTCATTAGGAGTTTTGATCGTAGCTTCATTATATAAGCTATTTAAAAGAGTTAAGGATTATAGGCATTACAAAGATATTGGTATGAATTCATTAGTGCTAACTAAAGCGATAAAAAGAATGGATGGTCGGCAATTTGAATTTTTCATACAAGGGCTTTTTAAAGCTAATGGTTATAAATCAGAAGTGACAAAACAAAGTGCAGATGGTGGAAAAGACGTAATACTTCAAAGAAATGGAATAACTACCTACGTTGAGTGTAAGCGTTGGTTTGGAGGAGATAAGGATGAAGGTGGAAATAAAGATGGATTCCAAATCGGTCGTGTTTTATTACAAAAATTAGTTGGTAGCTGTATTGGAGATAAAGTAACCAGTGCGATATTTATAACAACTTCATACTACAATAATAATGCGTTTGAATATGCTAAAAAAGTACCTTGGTTAGAATTGTGGGATTTAAATGATGTATTAAAGATGTTATTTAAAACTGACGTAAAGAAAATCCCTTGGATAATGAGTAAAGCAATGGAATTTAAGCAAGAAGATTTAATAGATGGAATAGATAGCATAGGAAATAAATTTGATAAGATGACCGAAGAACTTGATGAGCAATATTAGAATTAAATGATATTGCTTTTTTTTATTGCTATTATTTAATTAAATAAATATTGACAATAATATGTAATCATGATATACTATATATGGGAGGTAAAAATATATAAATAATTAGATATTTTGAATTAAATAAATATTAAATAATAAAATAAATAATAATTACAAGGAGATGTTTACTATTTCACATATAAAAATAATAGATAGTATTATGGGTTCTGGAAAAACTTCATATGCTATACAAAAAATGAATAAAGATCATGAGAATAACTACATATACATAACTCCATTTCTATCTGAGGTACAAAGAATTAAAGATCAATGTAAAGAAAGAAAATTTTATGAACCTATTAATTATGGAGTCGGAAAATTAGATTCTTTACATAAATTAGTCTTAGAAAATAGAAATATAGCAAGCACACACTCATTATTTAGAACATCTACGGAAATTACAAAGCAATTAATTAAAAGTAATGATTACATATTAATACTTGATGAGGTAATGGATGTAGTAGAAGAAGTTCCTCTCAAAAAAGATGATTTAAAGATACTAAAAGAAACTAATCTCATTACTGTTGAAGAGGACGGTCTTGTACTATGGAATGAAGACAAATTAGAATATCAAACACAATATGATTACATTAAAAATATGTGTATCAATAAATGCTTATTCATGGTGAATAATGTATTGTTAATGTGGACTTTTCCAGTAGATATATTCAATGCTTTCAAAGAAGTTTATGTAATGAGCTACTTATTTGATGCTCAAGTGCAGAGATATTACTATGATTTATATAATATCGAATATACATATTATTGTATTAAAAAAGAAAATAATTTATATGAATTAATAAATAAAAATGAATTACATACTGACAATAAATTATTAATTAAAAGTAAAATACATATATTAGAGGATTCTATCAATAACATAGGTGAAAATAAGTATTCATTAAGCTCATCATGGTTCAAAAAACAAGATAACGCACCATTACATAATCAAATGAAAAATAATATATTAAATTATTTCAAAAATAAATTGAAATCTAAATCAAAATATAATGCGTGGACTACTTTTAAATCATCTAAATCTAAACTATCAGGAGAAGGATATACAAATGGTTTTATTTCAATAAATTCTAGAGCAACTAACGAATACGGTCATAAAAATGCTTTGGCATATTGTGCG
>Ga0187885_10004262_pt1 | contig 11880 bp, 7 predicted proteins | sample June2016WEW_20_1_3_FD_132970 | JGI IMG/M metagenome (GOLD analysis project Ga0187885, IMG submission 132970) | Peatland microbial communities from SPRUCE experiment site at the Marcell Experimental Forest, Minnesota, USA - June2016WEW_20_100 | ecosystem: Environmental > Terrestrial > Soil >... | reverse complement strand
CTGATAGCTGAAAGCTGGTAGCTGGAAGCTCATCGTTGACCGCTGGTAGCTGATAGCTGATAGCTGAAAGCTGGTAGCTGGAAGCTCATCGTTGACCGCTGGTAGCTGATAGCTGCTAGCTGAAAGCTGGTAGCTGATAGCTGATAGCTGTTTCTCGTGGCGCGCGCTCTCAGCGTGCAGCGTCGGCTTTCCGCTTTTTGGATCCGCAATCGGACTAGCCGACGTTCGTCTGGTAGCTGGTAGCTGAAAGCTGGTCGCTGAAAGCTGATAGCTCGTAGCTGGTAGCTGTCTTGTTATCGCGCACGTCTTGCCGTCTTTTGGCATCCGCAATCGGACAGCGTGCCGCGTCGGCACTCGTGCCGACGCACGGCGAGCCTCGCGTGCTGCTCGGTCACCGGCAAAAAGCCCAAGGCCTGGGGGCCCCAGGCCGATAACCGGCCCGACCCGTAGCCTCCCTATCCCCGTGGCCTGCCCGCCAAGCAACTCGTCTTCAGCTAAGTAGACCTCGCCAAAGCCGCCACCATCGAGGAGTCGTCGAATTCGGTACTTTGAATCGAGCAGGTCACCGATGCTGATAGTCGTAGGCATTCGCGCACGTGTTTCTAGACGCTCACGTTACCACGGGCGCTTGCGGCTCTGCAACGCTCTCCAGCATTGTCCGCACGTAGGTGTCCTTGTCCTCTTCCTGGAATAGGATGTGCCTCGCGGCCATCGCTGGCTTGTCCATGCTCCAGAGCATCCGCATTGTGTGGGACGGCGTGTTCGAGACGATGAACGACTCCAGTCGCACCGTCGGATCGCCAAGGCGTTGCTCGATTTCTTTTATGATCGCGTGGAACTGGATCTTTGGGTCTGTCGGGCCAAGGTGCAGAATGCCCTTCGGGTCCACGAAGGTGATCCGCTGCTGGCCACCGACGAGCAGCCATATGATGAAGTCGGGGTGGAAGTTGCCGGCCTCGAAAAAGCCAACCCCGCGTCCCTTGCTTAGGTTGCGTAGCAGATAGAGCTGCTTGTCGGCAAAGAAGCTACCGGCCGTGTCGTGGAACGCCTTGATGTCCTCGACGAACCGCTGCTCACCTTTGTTGAGCGCCACTGGTGTGATCTCGACGATGTTGCTGTCCAAGTACAGCAGCGGTTCGTAGAGGTGCCGGCCAAACCAGACCGCCTTCATGCCTTTGAACTCCCACGGCTTGAGGTCGCCTCTTTCGATCAGCGCCTTGAGCTCCTCAAGCTTGGTGACGATCTCCTCCTCCGACTTCTCGATCAGGATGCGATAGTAGCCATTTCCCAGCCCATCCTTCGCCCCCGGGAAGTTCGGGTCATCTTCGGCCAACTCCTGGTACTCAAGATGGGGCAGCTCCCACTCCCGCTTGCGGAAGATGTAGTAGCGCTCGGTGTACCTCTTAAGGAGAGATAGCGCAATGTCCTGCCACAGCCGTACCTTCTCGAATGAGTCGAAGGCCAGCTCCTCGGCAGGAATCAGGAGCTGGTACCAACTCTGATCGATAAGCAGCGGCTCAGTACCTTCCCGCGTCAGGTTCAGGTTGTACCAGCCACGCTCTGCCTTGAACTGCTCCAGATCGAAGTACAGGCGGTCGAGGTCGAGGAACGCGATGTGTCTTGCCGCCATGTGGGTCTGATTGCGCGCGGCCTCTGCATCACCGCCCACAACGCCGCCCGACTTCATCGCTTGAATCTTCGGGTACCAGTTGAGCACGACCTGGTTCCTCTGCAGGTACTCGGTGGCCTTGTCCCTCGCTGGGTCCGGCTTGGCGAGCGTCGGTGCCGGCCCGAGCTTGCGGAAGGCGTCGCCGAACTCTGTGCTCACACCGTTGATCGTCTTCTTGAGCCGGATGGTCTTGAGCTTCTGCAAGCCTAGGTTCTTGATAACAGGGAGCAGAAACTCAATCCGGTCGTCGTTGGTAGGCAGACCCTCTTCTTTGAGGAAATCGCGGAACTGTGCCATGTAGTCGGCGCGGATGCCGAAGATGGAGAGCGTCTCCAGCACGCCGATGTGCTTCGGCCGCGCGACGTCTTCGGGAAGCTCCGTCTTGCCGCTGCGCTTGAGGCTCCTGCCGAAACCTTTGAGGCGCACGCCGCGGCCGAAAAGCTGGATGATCTGGGAGCCCTCGGTCTGGCCCATATTCATCAGGCCCATGGTGCTCACGCGCCAGCTATTCCAGCCCTCAGTAAATTTCTTCGAGCCGATCAACAGGTTCACGGTCGAGTGCGGCGTGTTGATCTCGTGGAAAAGCGAACCGGAGAACTCGTGCTCGCCGGTCTGTAAGCCGTTCTCTTCGCACAGCCTCACCAGCTTGGTATCGTCGCCGACGTTGATAACTCCGAAGGGCTCGTTGTCGCCCACATGAAGGGCAATCTCGCCGGTGGCGCCTTTCAGATTCTCGACGTACAGCAATCCGCCACCCGCCGCATTGAAGAGCGTCGCCAGCGTCTCCTCAAACACCTGCGCGGCCGAGAGGCCTGCCGTGTTGAGGTAGGCAAAGCGGCCGGAGAAGAGGTTCTTCCCGTCGGCGGTGACGAGCCCCTGATTCAGCACGCGCTCGATGCACTGGATACTCTCCACACGGTTTGAGACGTATCGCTCGAGGAACCGCAGAATCTCGATGATGTCCGTGGCGTCGCGAGTCGCCAGAGTCTTGGTGACGCTGCCGCCCACAAAAACCCACAGTGGCCTGTCAATGTTGAACGGACGGAACACCGACACCTGCTCGCGGTGCAGCCGCTGCTGTTGAAAGAAGGCCAACAGGCAGGCCACCAGGTAGAGGTCCAGGTTGTTGGCCTGTGTCCCCTCGTCGAGGTTGAGGATTTGATAGTCCTTGCCGAAGCCATCGCCATAGAAATAACGGTATGAATAGTCGAACAGGATATTCTTGGCGTAGAGGTCCGTCAACTTCCGATTGCCCTTCACCGCCTGGCCGAAGGTCGCCGAGTACTCGAAGGAGAAGCCCGTCTCGCAGAGCGCGTTACGGAACCGCATCCAGGCGCCTTCCTCTCCCGCGGATGCGCCCCGGTGGCCTTCATCCACCAGGACGAGGTTATTCCCCTCGAAGGCATCGATGGCGATGGTCTTTTCACCCATCTCTTCCTTGAGCTTGTGGATGTCGAGGATCTCGACGGAATGCCCCGCGAACAGCCCGCGCCCATCCTTGTCGAAGAGCTCCGCGGAGATCCCTGCCGTCTCGAACTCGCGCAAGTGTTGTTGGCTCAGCCCCTCGTTTGGTGTGAGCAGGATGATGCGGTTCAGCTCGCGCCGCCTGCCGTGTTTCTCTAGGTAGTGCTGATACTGAAGGATGTTGGCGTGCATGAGCAGGGTTTTGCCGCTGCCCGTGGCGCTCCAGTAGGCGATCTTGTTGAGCTGTGGCCAGGCTTCGGCCTGCTCGTCATAGGGTGCGATCTGGTCGGCCTCGGGCCTGTCTGCGTTGGTGGCCGATACTTGCACGTTCAGCGCCTTCAGTAGTCCTTGCGGATCGCCGAAGTATCGGTCGAGGTAGATCTCAGTGAAGAGCAGCGTCAGGTACTGGAAGTACTTCCAAACGATCGGATCTTCGCCCCTCGTAATGCGTCGCTCGTTCAGTCGCAGAGTATGCTTGACGATGTTCTGGTCGTACTCGAGCAGCAGCCCCGTGGGGAGCTGCCTCAAGTTGAAGAGTTCGGCCGTGAGCGCGTGGTGGAAATGATGGACGTTGTTCTCGTCCAGACCCTCCAGCTTCTCGTTCCGTAGGTGCTCGGCCAGATCCTCGAAGCGCTTCACATTGAACAACGACAAAAGCCACTGGTTGAGCACCAGCTTACACGGGAAGGGCACTTGTGGGCGGTTGTTGGCGCGGCGGCGCGGCGCGCGGCCTTCAACAGGGGCCGTGTTGCGCGGGCGTCCAGGTGGCATCAGACGCCCTCCGTGTCGAACATCAGACGGTGAAAGTCCTCCTCGATCAACCGCACCTTCCAGGTGTCATCAGGGGCCTTGAGGTTCTCCAGGTTGTTGTCGCCATTCACGTAGATGAGCTGAAACTCATAGTCCCTAGTCGAATAGCCCTGTTTGGTGAACCACTCGTCAAGCACCAGGTTGTCCTGCTCCTGGTCGCCGGTCAGTTTGCGCCAGATGACCAGCGTCCGGCGTCCGTCGGGCATGGTGCCTGTGACCGTGCGGAACCACCACGGCCCGCCGGCATGCTGGCTGATTCGTCCTTTGATGCGCAACCGCCTCTCACTGTCGCGTTCGAACTCGGCGTTGAAGCTCAGCGGCGCGGCGATGTGCTGGACAGTGAGGCCAACAAGCCAGTTAAAGGTCTCCAGCAGATCGACGTTCATCTCGCGGCTCTCGTCCGAGCCCGCCCGCTTGACCTTGAGCTTGTAGGCGGTGGGGTCCTTGAACGCCTGTACGTTGAGCAGCGACTGGCTGCCCCGCGTCTCCACGTCCAGCATGTAGCGAAGCAGGTACTGCTCCTTGAGCCCATTCGTGCCTTGGGCTTCGGCGGCCTCCAGCAGGAGTTGCTGGGTGTCAGCTCGGCGTGTCTCCAGGTTATTCAGTGCGTCTTCGTAGGATTCGAGGCGGATGAGCTTGACCACTCGCGGGCTCCGCCCACCTTCCTCAGGCGTCGCTAGGCGCCTTGGCTTACCGTCCCTCCACTCGGAGCTATAGGTGACCTTCTTTAAGCGCGGCACGAGCACCGTGTCGAAGTAGTCTCCCATCTCCACCAAAAGAAAACGACGCCGCCCGCCGTCCTCGCGATTTAAGTTGATCACCGCGTGACCTGTGGTACCGGAGCCGGCGAAGTAGTCAAGAATGACGGAATTCACCGTGGCGTTTGCCGCTCTCAAACAATCTTCTACGAGATTCACTGCCTTAGGAAAATCGAAAGGCTTATCACCAAACAACCCCTTTAGTTCGACTGCCCCGTAGTTAGCCGAAGCATACTCATTGCTGTCCCACCAGGTCACTGGAGTAGAACTTTCATCCATTCTGGTCTTGAAGTCTATGGTTACTTTTCCTCCGGCATCCCTCCTCACCCTGTATTCATCGGGCTCAAGCGAGACTCTGTTGTGTCCCCTATGCCACCTCTTTTCTATGTGACCATCTTCGGTCTCCACTATTGGAAAGACCGCAATCTCGTTCTGCTTGGTGGTCTCGTGCACGATGTACTCTCCATGCTCTCCGGCCTCGCTAGACCACGTCATCTCCGGGATCCTTAACGTGTCGTTGTCAGCGACGTATATCGGATAATAGAGCTTGGGGCGATCCGCCCTCTTGTCCCCAGCCCCCGTCCGAATAAGACTCAGCCAGGCAAAGCGGCCCTTTTCATCCTCCTTCGGATATCGCGCCAACCGCTTCTGTGTCAGTTCCAGACTGCCCGGCATTGAATCCGTCGACTTGCCGTAGAACAAAGCGTATTCATGTGAAGGAGAGAACGTCCCCTTTGCTTTTCGACTTTGAGGGTTCGAGCGAACAACAGCCACGCCAACCTGTTTGACGAAGAGTTGCCCCAGGACGTGCCGCGCTTCTGAGACCTCCTCGTCATCTATGGCGACGCAAAGAATCCCTGCGTTCGCCATCAGGCGCCACGCTAGGCTGAGCCTGTTCTCGATCAGACTCATCCAAGAGGAGTGTTTGTAGTCGTTTTTATACATGATCGCCGAAGCATCAGTGTTGTAGGGCGGATCAATGTAAATGACATCGCATCCAGACCTGTAGCGGGCGCTTAAGGCCTGGAGGGCCTGAAAATTCTCACCATGAATGAGGACTCCATCAGTTTGCTCATTCACGTCGCTGACGGCCTCCAGTAGCCGCGCCGTAAAATCGGGCATGAAGTTCCGCGTGTCCACCATCAGCGTTGAGTGTGCCCTCAGAAACTCCGGCTTGAGTGGAACGCTGTACCCGGGTGTCGTCAGGTCGCCCTGGATCTCGTCGATCGCAAACAGGCGCACCCACTCCTCGCGCTGGGAGGCGTTGGCGGCGATTGCGGGGTAGAACTCCTCCGGGATGCAGGCGAGCGAAACGCAATACTGCGTCTCGACCACGAACTTCCTCTTGAGCCAAAGTTTCTTCTGGAAGTCCTCGAGCTGGGCAAGGAAGTCGATGATCTTGCCGGCAATTCGGCGAAGGACCCTAATCTTCGAGAAATACTGCTCGGCGCGCGGGGCGGTCTCGCGCTCTACATCGTCCAGATGCATAACCTCGTTCTTGATGTAGAAGTCCAGTTCTCGGCGCAGAAATCCGCCCAGATCTTTGTGGATGAAATAGTCGAAGGTGTTGCGAGCGGTGTAGCGGCGCAAATGCGCTTCTAGCCGGCTGTGGTCCGCCTTCTCGTCGTTCGAGGCGAGGTGCGGCTTGCCGAGCTCCGCGATCCATGGCATGAGTGACGGGTCAGACACAGCTAGCACGAGCTTCGTGGCTGAGCCGATGAGGTCCTTCTGTGCAGGGAGCTTGGTCTTGCCCTCGCGCGCCTCCTCGGGCCAGTCAGTGAGCGTCGCCGGTCGGTACTCAAAGCGAATGGAGAGTTCACCGTCCTCCTCTCCGATGAAGTCGCGTCCTGACTCGCCGGGCATCGCAAGAAGGAAAACGCGGTCCTTGCCCTCAGCGGTTTTGACGTTGCCGTGCTCGCCCTCGGCGGCATCCACCAGCCGGAAGTGCACACGCATTGGCTTCTGGTCGTCGTCAGGGCGCAAGCGGAAGGTGTAATCGCGCAGGTACTCGCTGGTCTTGATGTAGTATTGGTCACGATTGGCCCAGTAGAGCTTGACCTCCTCACCTTCATAGGGGATGGCGTAGACGCCCGGCCTGTAAACACGCTTGGCGAGGAAGTCGCCCTCGGAGTAATAGCGACGGAAGAAGCTGAACAGATGGTCGTAGACCTCGTTCTCCAGTGCGCCCAAATCCACCGCTTCGTTGGCGATCCTGGCCCGCAGTTCCTTGACCTTCGGCAGCGTCTCGGCATCCGCGCCGAGCGCCTGGGCCTGCTCGATAGCCTTGGCCAGCTCCTTTTCCAACTCGGCCTTATCGGCGTTCTGGTACAGAGCGAAAGCCTCCTTCACCTGCGGCAGCAGATCCCTGTCGAGGAACTGCGTCACCTCAGCGCTCTTCGCGTGCATGATGCGGTAGAGGCCGAAGTCCAGGTCGGGCTGGTCGAGCTGGAATAGCTCCAGCAGCAGGGTCTTCAACTTCTCGTATTTCTCGCTCATTGAGTTTCTCGTTCTATACTAAACCTGTTCCGCATCCGACCGGCTACTCGACGGACCAGCAAATGCTCAACAGCGTCTCTGCCTCACTGCAATGCCCGGCCGCCGCCGCTTTCTGAAAAGCCGCCGCCAAACCCCACATCTTCCCCTACTCCGGCGCGGCGGCCAGGCCGGCCACCCAGGCCGCGATCAAGGCATTCGCCGGGATGTGCAGGGTGAAGTCCACCCCGCTGTGCAGCAAGATCGCGGTCAGCGACCCGTGAACCCTGGAAATCGACCTTCAACAAGGTGTTGAAGGACAGCTGAAAGGGCCCGTTTTCTATCTCACCCATTGAGTGTTGACCCCCTGAGTGTTTTCATCGCGTTGAAACCGCGTGAATGAAGGCGTCGGAGGGCGTGAAAAAGTTATCAGTCATTACTCAAAGCTAAAATGCAAGGCGAATTCAGGGGAGAACGCAGAATTCGGAAAAACAGTACGGTAAGGATTCACCAAGGCGGGGATCCAGTGATGCAATGTTGGGACTGACACACCGAGGTTTTTGGCCAGCATCCCCCGGCGGGATCCGCAGGGCGATCGCATGTTACTTTTCCGCTGCTGACAGTTTGTCTCATTTTAAACAGGATTTCCCTTTTGAACATTCTGTGGCGATTAGTCGGCACCGGTTCTCTCGCGGAAATCAAGGGAAACCATCTTGAGAGCGATTTCCCGTATTGCATTAAATCGGCGGCGGGGGCGGTACCCCTTTCGATCCTCTCAACCCGCGATAAGCAAAGAAGCCGACACCGACGAAGCCGACCAGCAGCATCGTCCAGGTCGAGGGCTCGGGGACCGCCCGGACTTCTATGGTCCCTATCAGGACGGGTGAATCGTAGCCGTAGAGAGCATACTGCGGGCCGGAAAGCGCGCCGCAGCCGCCTAAACATGAAATGGGGAAGGGCACATAGGGAGGGGGCGTATATACGGGGGGAGGGGGATAATCGACTAACGCATAACCTACAGGAAGGTACCCCCCGCCCGGGAGGTATACCCCGCCGCTCAACGACCAGTAGACGGTACTTCCAGATGCCGTAATGGCGGCAGCGTAGTTCCATGTCACCCCATCGACCGCCGCCGGTACACTCGCAATACTAAATGGGACATCTAGAACGCATTGAGGGCCGTTTATTGAAGGAACTACTGTGCATATGTCGACGAAACCCTCAAAGGATGAGTTATTCCATATGAGGGGGGGAAGGTAGTGGATTGATACTGCTATCCCCACGGTTCCGGCTTGGGCGTTAGGCATCATGAAAAGTGCTAGCGAGAGGCTGATGAAGAAATATAACAGGAAGCCCCGGGTGAGGTGGGGCTTTTTTATGGTGTTGAATAACTGTTTCATCTGTGGTCCTGATTAGCCGGAATTCCCGTTTTGCAATTCGGGCAGTAGCGATTATACACCCAACCGCCTCCGTTGGACCAGTCTTTTTCATCCTTTCCGTTCCGAGCGGCTTCTGGCGGCCCTGGAAGGGGCCGACTCTGTCTTCTCCGGGCACGGAATAACCCAGAAGTATCTCATTCCAAAAGATTTCCAACATACCTCTCCGTCCCCCTCCTTCTTTCGACCTGTTTGCTTGCCCGCCGTCGCGCCCTATCCGGCTGGCACTGGCAGAGCCTCAATCCGCCGCACCATGCTTCCAAACAGCCGCCGCGCCAGATGACTCTCCGCCAGCAGGACCCAACAATACCGGGCGTGTTTCATCAATCGTCCGCCCGTCTTTACCAAGCGCTGCTGCAAACTCGTCAGCGACCAGTTCTCGATCCTCTTCGGCAGCACCAGCCCCCGCAAGACCCCACATCTTCCCTTAGTCCGGCGCGGCTGCCAGGCCGGCGCCCCAGGCGGCGATCAGGGGGATGTGCAGGCTGAAGTCCACGGCGCTGTGCAGCAACCTCGCGCCCAGCGACCCGAGACAGCCGAGCGCCACAAAACTCGCCGGAATCCTCGCGCGCGCGGCCGCCCGCCGCGCGGCGGATACGATGTAATCGATCATCCTGCAGTTGGCGTTGGTTCATCCACCCGGCGACCGCGATCAGCACGAACCGGAACGGATCCTGGACTCTCGGCCTCAAAGCCTCCGGTAACAAACCAGCACGAATTCAAGCAAATCCAGTTTCCGCACCATACGGGGTCCGGATCACCCCGGATCGGTCCAGACGCTGCCATTGCTGCCTCCAAGCGTGTCTCCGCTATCGCGGTCGCACAAACTCGAAACTCTCGACAATCACCTCCAGCGGTTTGCCGCTGGCGGGCGGCCTTCCGCCTAGCAACCAAAGGTTGATGCGGGCGCGCTCGCCGCCCGCTCGCGGTATCCCGGATGCGAACTCGTGGGCTTTGATGATCCGCCCATCGGGCGTACGACTATCCATCCGCACAATTTCCGCCGTCCAAAGGATCGTATGAACCGATTCGGCGAGGGTTTCCGGTACTTCGAAACGCACGATGTTCTGCGGCACGGTAAAAGGCTGCACGACGAATTGCGCGTTCGGGTTACCCACAACGCCCCACCGGGAGACCTCCACGTCTAGTTCCCGGTGAGCGTAGTCCGGCTCGTCACTCCATGTAAACAGGCCGAGTATGGCGTTCACATCCATACCTGCCACAGGTCCTATTCGAAAGCGATATGTTCCATAGCCGAAGCTGCGCGATAAGACAACTTCAGCGCACCTCCAGCTACCGTTCCTTGACGGCGCGATTCGCATGTGCAGGTGCCCGCTCCGGTCCACCTTGACATGTTCACGCGAGTCCGAGAACTGGTTCGGGCCCGGCCCAACCCGCCCCCTGCCAGCTTTGACCCGCCAGGCGTATCCAGAAAACTCAAGTACTCTTGAGAACACCTGCTCTTCGTCTGTACGGTCCGTCAGTGCTGGCAGGACGGACGCCGCGGCAGCGCAAAGCATGGATCGGCGAGTCACGGCGAAATTCTATCTCCCCGGCTTCCGGTCAATCGCGACCACATCGCCACCCAGTGGCGGCAGGGTGCTCGCAGTGGCGGGCGCATTGGAGTTACCATCTCTTGGAACAGCAACTGGCCCCTCTCGGCGAGCATGCGGCGTTCCAAGCAATGGGTGTCGAGGCGCCAGAAGCTACTTTGCACGGAGCCAGCGGCTCCAATCCCACAGTCTCTGTTCCTCCAGCGGGGTCACCGGGTCGATGAATCGCCAGCACAGCGCCGCCAGCAGGTAGATCGCCGCCATGATGTAGAAGTTCAGCGTGCAGCTCCCGGTCATCTGGATCACGTAGCCGAACACCACCGGCGCGAGCCCTCCGGCGACATTGCCCAGCGTGTTCATCGAACCGGAGAGCGTGCCTGCGTACTTCCCGCCGACGTCCATGCAAGCACCCCAGGCGCCGGGCATGACCAGGTCGTTGGCGAAGCTGGCCAGGCCCATGACCAGCATCGCCCAGAGCGGATCGCGGATCGCGGTGTGCGCCAGCAGCAGTATGCTGGCGCCGCAGAAGCCCACGTAGGCAACCAGCCGCCGCGCCGTCCCCGCGCTGCCGGTCCACCGCGCCACGCGCGGGGAAACCAGCCCGCTGAAGGCGCAGCCCAGCCCGCCGAAAAACAGGGGGAAGATGGCCAGCCGCGCGGCGTATTCCGGATCCAGGTGGCGGTAGTCCTTTAAGTAGGTCGGCATCCAGGTGATGTAGAAATACCAGGGATAGGACAGGCAGAAGTATTGCGCGCAGAGCATCCACACGGTGCGTGAGGCGACCAGCTTCTTCCAGGGGACGTGGGTGTGCGCCCCGGCAAGCTTGCCCGCGTCCGCCAGCAGCGCGAGTTCCGCGGCGTTGACCCCCTTGTGGTCCCGCGGATTGTCGCGAAACCACGGGTAGAAGACCGCCGCCCAGAGCACGCCGAGTGCGCCGAACACCTCGAAGGCATGCCGCCAGGACATGTAATGGATCACCCACACCACCAGCAGCGGGGTGAAGGCGCCGCCCCAGCGCGCGCTCATCCACATGATGCCCTGCGCGCGAACCCGCTCCCGCTGCGGCAGCCAGGTGGTGAACGCCTTGGTCAGATTCGGGAAGCAGCCGGCCTCTCCGGCGCCGAACAAGAACCGCGTGACCACCAGCGAGAGCCAGCCCCGCGCCCAGCCGGTGGCGGCCGTGAAGAACGACCACCAGAGCACCACCCGCAGCAGCACCCTCCGCGGTCCGATCCAATCCCCCAGCCAGCCGCCCGGGATCTCGAAGATCGCGTAGGCCCAGGCGAACGCCGCGAACGCGTAACCCATTTCCACCGGGGTCAGCCCCAGGGCGCGCCGAATGTCCGACTCGGCCTGCGAGATGCACACGCGATCGATATACGTCACGACCGCCAGCACCACCGCGAAGACGATAACCCAATACCTGGTGCGGGTAGGCTTCGCTTGAGTGTCGGGTGCGGGCACGCGAAGGCACATGAGAACACGCCGCGGCGTTCTAACGCAAGTTCAGCTCGGCGTCCATCCACTCCAGGTAGCTCTCCGAGCGCGCGACGATCTCCAGAGCCACGATCTCGGGCCTCTCCTAGGAACGGACCTCGCGCCGCCCCTTCTGGAGCCGTTCCAGCCGGGCGAAGCTGCGCGCGCTGCTCGAAGAACGCGAGGGCATCAATCCCGAAGACGTCATCACGGATCCGGACGGCCTCACGTAGAGCGTCTGG
>Ga0187885_10004257_pt1 | contig 11886 bp, 13 predicted proteins | sample June2016WEW_20_1_3_FD_132970 | JGI IMG/M metagenome (GOLD analysis project Ga0187885, IMG submission 132970) | Peatland microbial communities from SPRUCE experiment site at the Marcell Experimental Forest, Minnesota, USA - June2016WEW_20_100 | ecosystem: Environmental > Terrestrial > Soil >... | reverse complement strand
GGCGCGGACTCGGCCCGCCGTGCCCACCCCACGCCCCGCCAGACCGCCAATCAGCGCTCAGTCGTGCGCTTCATGCCACCCACCACGCCAGGGCTTCGTCATAGTCGGACAGCGGGCGGGTCCTCAAGGCCCCTTGGGGGCACTCCCGCTGTCTTTCGAAGAACGGCCTTGCCGGCGGCGTCCACACGATCTCCTCCGCCTTCCGGTCGTTCACTATCGCCCGATCGTGCGGCGACCGGGGCGAGAGGGTTTGGGGCCTGTTCGCTAGCCGGCGCCGTTGCCTGGAATCGAGGTCTCGATGGGAGGGGCGGCCGGGCTGCTCCATGAAGCGGAGACCTCGGCCCGGAACGTCGCGATCGTTCGACTGATCGCCGACCCGGCGTACAGGGCCGTGTACGCGGCCCACGCGGCAGGCGGCGCCAGGGCGAGCGCCATTGCGCAGACGACGGCCCCCGCGCCCGCGGCCGCCGCCGTGGCGCCGACGAACCGGGTCTGGCAGTGGACACGAGCCTGTGCCGGAGCGAGACGGTACAGGCGCTCGTTGGTCGCCAGGGCCCCGGCGTTGCCCGCGCCGTTGAAGAGCGCCGAGCCGACGAGCAGGAACGCGGGAGCGAGCGGATTCGCCGGGATCGCCGCCACGCAGCATATCCCCGCGACTGCTCGAAATAGGAAACTGGCTCGCAGCACGCGGCTCGACGAGCCGGCCAAGAGGAACGAGCCCACCGTCAGCGAGCCAGCGAGTGCGCCGGCCGCCGCGACCCCGGAAAGAGCGACGGCGAAGCCGGCCGACATCCCTAGAACGCTCAGGGCGTAGAGCGACAGGGAGGGTATGAGGCCCTGCCCGAAGGAGGCAATCACGCTCACGTTCGTGAAGCGGCGGAACGCGGGCGGCATCTCGGTTCCACCGCTGGCCTGGTGGGCGACCAGCACTCGCCCGGGACGGGGCAGCCGCGACACGGCCAGCGGAGTCAGTATCGACGCCGTTCCGCCGACGAGGAAGAAGGCGACGTAGGCCCACAGGCCGATCGCCCGCGTCCCAGCGTCGAGCACGAAGCCGGCCGGCAGGAGAAGGGCGGTGGAGAGGGCCATGGTCAGAGCGCCCATCCGCGGTCCGACCAGACGGCGCTCCGCATCGGGCAGCACAACGGCCGTCCACAGGGTGATGTTTGAGCCTGATAGGACGCCGGCAGTTTGACCGAAGGCGACGGTCACCGAGATGAGCGCGATCCCCAGCAGCTGGCCCACGGTGCCGGCGGCCACTCCGGCCACGATAGCGGCGAGGACGAAGCCGCGGACCTCGGCAATGGCCAGGCCCAGCGTCAGCCGGCGCAGATCGCCTCTCAACCGGCGCAGGATCTGCGGCGCGAACGCCTGCAGTGCTGCGCCTGTGACCGGGGCGGCGCCGACGGCGACCACCAGCGCCGCCGGCGCGCCTAGCCGCAGCAGCAGTGGGACGAAGAGTGCGTCCGAGGCGTAAGACGCGGTGAAGGCCTGGCCGACGGCGATCGCCTGGAAGGGCCGGTAGTGCGCCGAGGCGAACGCGCGCCAACGTGTGGGCCGGGGCAGATGCATCGTCGCCTAGAGTACGCTGACTCCCGGGTCCGCCAAGGGCGCCCTTTCCGCTGGCAGCCGCCGGCCGCCAGAAGTCGCCATCGCTTACGCCAGGGGAATCGTAGCGGTTGGGCCAGATGGCCAGCGCCGACCCTACGGCTTGTTAGCGTGGGTCTTGCGGACGCGGACAGCTCGCGCGGGATCCGGAGCACGGAGCACCTACGGAAAGGCAGAATGGCACTGCGCCATAGTTTCGGCCGGCTCCTCGACGACGTGGATCGTGGCTGCTGGCTGCGCTGGCCGGAGTCCACGAGGAGCGAACGCACCTCCGTCCGAGCTTCGGCAACGCGTTCGACCGCTACCGCGTGCCGGGCCGAGGCTCCTTCCTGTCGCCGGCTGGCTGCCCCTCACGCTGGCGTACGCCGAGGCCGCGGACGAGTACCTGGCAAGGACCGGCCGGCTATGACCCGCGCAGACCGGAGATGAAGTCGTCGATCGGGATGGCGGGCAGGGTCACGATCCGGACCGTCCCGCGGGACGAGAGGATGGCCGAGACACGCGAGATCGTCAGGTCGTCGGGCGCCTCCACGATGCTCACGAAGTCATGGTGCCCCAGCACGGCCCACTGACTGAGGACTGTGACACCGAGGTTGAGGATCTCGTCGTCGACCTCCTTGATCCGATCCGGGCGCTTGATGATCGTCTTCGCGCCCTCGTCCGTCAGGGTCGACAGGAGGATGAACGTCGCCATGGCAGTACCCTTCGCCTCCGCGGTAGCCACCCGACACGTCCGGCCCGCAGCATGCCCGGCCTGTCACGGTGTCGACGGCTCGCTGCAATCGGAGGCGCGGGCGCGCCAATACTTCCTTGGTGGGCGCGACTCTCTACCGGGCCCGGGCCGGCGGCAAGAGGCGTTCGGCCCGTTCGCGGGCGCTGCATGGGGAGGCCGTGGCGGATGCGACATGGAGCTGCGGGCAGTCCGAATCGAGAAGCCCGAGGCCCTGACCGTCACGGCGCTCACCTCCGCAGGCAAGCGCCCAGGCGTGGCTACAAGTCGCAGCGTTCGGCTACCTGCTTGGGCGGGTCTAGGTTTAGCGGCCAGAAGCCTCGCGGCGAGCGCTGCCCACCAGGATCAGGAGCGCGGCCGTCAAGAACACAGCCGCAACAAGGAGCGATCCCGGGTCGATCGATGCGCTCTGACCAGGCGGCGGGGGGAGGCCGCGCAAGGGGTAGGTGGCGACGTAGGCCACGACGACGCCGTAGAGGACGGCGACGGAGACGGCGAAGACGCGAGCAAGACGCGTCGCGCGAGTGACGGCGTAGCCGGCTGCGAGCGGAGGCAATGCCAACGGAAGGAAGGCAACGCCGCCGCCCACGAAGATCAGGCCGACGATCGCGACTGCGGCCGAGCCCGCTCCCATCGCAAGTAGGATCACGCCACCTGCTTTCCACGCTCCCCGGCGAATCGAGTTGACGGTGCCAAGAACCCCGCCGTATGTGCTCATCTGGTGGCCTCCTCAGCACGAACCTTCCGCACGGTGGGGCGGAAGGTAAAGCGCCTGGCGACATGATCGCGCCCCACTCGTCGTCTCCCCAATCGGCGGTTCGTATACAGGCCTTCAGCCTGAGCACCTGCGAAGGCAGGGCGCCCGTGGGCGTCCGAAGCCAGCGAGATGGAGAATGGGGCCATGACAGTGCTGCTGATCCTCAACGACCCGCCCTATGGCACCGAGCGGTGCTACAACGGCCTGCGGCTGGCGCTCGCCCTCGCCACGATCGAAGGTACTGAGGTGCGGGTATTCCTGATGGGCGACGCAATCGGCTGCGCCAAGCGCGACCAGAAGACACCCGACGGCTACTACAACCTCGAACGAATGCTCAAGGGTCTGACCGCCAAGTCGATCCCGATCGGCGCCTGCGGCACCTGCATGGACGCCCGAGGCTTCGCCGAGGCCGAGCTGACCGACGGGGTGCACCGCTCGTCGATGGCCGAACTATCTGCCTGGACCCTTGAAAGCGAGCGGGTGTTGGTCTTCTGAGGCCATCGCTTGACGAGTAGCCCCGACCGGCCAAGGCTCCTGACGACTGGGTGCATTTCCATACGCTGGCCAACGCTGGCGCTCTGTCGCATCGGGTCGGGGCGAGAGGGGAGTAAAACCTCCGACTTCACGCTCAGGGTCGTCGTGCGAGCTGAGCCTCCGATGCTCCGTCACGACGGCTTGATCGCGTTTCCGCGGGCGGTCTTGCGTTCGCGCCCAGGTCAGCCGGACAGACCACGTCCGGCTCGCCGGCTATAGACTCCGGACAGGAACCGCCATAGGCACTGACCGAGTGACAATCTTGACGACCGAGATCGCCCTGAACCCAGACCCGGTGGTCTTGTTCGCCCCCGACCGGCGGCTGAGCAGATCTGGGCGCCGTGTGAGTGATCGCCGCAAGATCTTCTGCTCTCCATCCGGCAGAGTCGGGATTGGCTACTTTGGACTCGCCGAGTTTCAAGGGGTGCAGCATCGGTGGATGGACGAGTGGCTCCGCGATTTCATCGCCAGAAACACGGCGCCCGCGACTGTGGGCGATCTTGCCTCCGCGCTTGCACAGGACCTCAACCGCGACGTCCCCCGCGCGGATCGGGATAAGGAGATATCAGGTTTCCACCTGGGCGGTCTCCGGTCAGGCGACGACGCGCCAGAGTTCTGGTCCGTCAGCAACCTCTGGGCGGACGGAGGGACTATCAACTCAGCGGGGTACAGCGCGAACGACGACTTCCAGGGTCGCGACGCGGCGAACCTGCCCGCGGGCGCGGTCCAGATCTACAGGAACGGCGACCTACGAGTGCACGCCCAGACGTGGGAACAGAGGGACCAGATCTTCGGTCCCCAGGTCCGGTTGCCCGGCTTCGCGATGGGCGAAGGACCGCAGGGTCACATGCGGTGGGTCCAGTTCAAGATGGACACGCTCGTTCGCTTCTACGAGCAATTCGCGACGGTCTCTATCGTCGGCAAGCCGGTGGACGTCTTCGCGATCACCCGAGCTGGGGTCATTTCGCCGCCGGGAACCGATTGCCGCTAACCCTGGGCAAGAGCCGGGCGGTCTCGGCTCTCGAGACTGTGCCAAAGGACTTCTAGCCTCGTGTCCGCGAGGCTGTGGCTGGGGCTCTCAGCAGGATGGTGCCGCCCGATTGAAGCGAAGCAGCGGAGCTCCGCTGGGCACCGACGATCTCGGCCCGGGGCTGCGTGGACGCTATGACCACACATCGTGTCGGGTCTTGCGAATGGGACACAGGCGGGAACCGAGTGGCTCAGTCGCCGGATCTTCCGTGACAGCGCACTGGTCTGAAGACAGCCAGATCTCAGGGTCCAGGCCCGACTATCATCGGTGACGAGATGCTCGCAGGGATCCGCGCCCGTGCCCAGTAATCACCCGGTCATCGGAGCGACGATTGCCGGTGCCAAAGAGCGGCGCGCTGGCCTTGCACGGGAGGCGATCGCGCTGGTGAGGCGTGCACTCCCCCCGGCCAGCGAACTCGAAATCGTGCTCGCCCAGGACGCGGGCCCCGATAGCTCGGCCCCCGTGCGCGTCGTGGTCTCCGGGCCCGATGCCCTGGCTCGGCTGCTCTGGCCACCCAGTCAGGATGGCTTCGGTGAGGCGTACCTCCGCGGGGACGTCGATATCCAAGGCGACATCTGGGCCGCGGTCGATGCCGGAAGATCGTTCGACCTGCGGCGTCTCGCACGCCACGCACCCCGCCTCGTGCGGCTCGGGGTCGAGCTGCGGCGCGGAGCGGGATCCGCGCCTGCGCTGCATCGCGTCGCTCGGTTGAGCGGGCGACGCCACTCAGCGGCGCGAGACCTAGCCGCCATCCGCTTCCATTACGACGTCGGCAACGACTTCTTCGCGCTCTGGCTCGATCGCGGGCTGACCTACTCATGCGCCTATTTCGAAACCCAGGAGACGACGCTCGACGCGGCACAGGAGGCGAAGCTCGATCTGATCTGTCGCAAGCTCAGGCTCAGGCCGGGCATGCGATTGCTCGACATCGGCTGCGGCTGGGGCTCTCTGGTCATGTTCGCTGCCGAGCGATACGGCGTCGAGGCGACCGGAATCACGCTGAGCGCGGCCCAGGCCGACTGGGCTTCGGCCGAAATCCACCGGCGGGCCCTCGAGGCGCGGGCCTCGGTGGCGATCCGGGATTATCGCGATCTCGCCCGGCTCGGCCCGTTCGACGCCATCAGCTCGGTGGGTATGTTCGAGCACGTCGGCCGGGAACGAATGGATGCCTACTTCGGAGCAGCATTCGGTGCGCTTCGTCCCGGCGGACTCTTTCTCAATCACGGCATCGCCACGACGGCCACCCACCAAGGTCTGCGGCCGAGATGGATGCGCTTCGGGGACGGAGGCTTCGTCGGCCGGTACGTCTTCCCCGACGGCGAGCTGGTCACGGTGGAGGATGCGGCCGGCTTCGCGCGGCGGGCAGGATTTGAGCTGATCGACGTTCAACGGCTTCGGCCTCATTACGCACTCACGCTCAAGGCGTGGGTGGAGCGGCTCGAGGTCTCGGCCGATCGCGCCCGCGAGGTCGCCGGAGAGGAGGTTTATCGGGCCTGGCGGCTCTATATGGCTGCCGCCCGGCGAGGCTTCGAGGAAGGCTCGCTCGACGTCGCCCAACTCCTGCTCGCGCGGCCGGGCCCTGACGGCCCGGCAGAACTCCCGCTGCGGCCGTGGTGGTCGTGAGCGCGTTGCACAGTCGAGTGCTGCTCACGGCCTGAGGCCGGTGGTGCGCAGCCGCGCCGGCGTGGGTGTGTTCCCACGGGCCTCCGCGCTAACCTACGCCCAACCTTTGCGGCCGGTCCTATGAGGCCGGCGCACCGGTCCCGTGAGGCCGGGGAGCGCCACCCGAACAGCTACCGCGGCCAGGCTTGGCGGGACTGGCTGCCCAAACGAGTGGCACGACGCACGCGTCGTGTGCACCGGCTTGAGTAGATTGGTGTCCAGAGCGACCCCAACACAAGTCGACATCTGGCCGACCCTCCTCGGAGACAATCACGGGTCGGAGAGGTAGGTAACAAGGGAGGAGACATCGTGAGGGACCCAGAATTCGCTGGATGCTGGGTCAAGATCGACAGGGCACGTCAACACTGCGCGGAATTTGAGCGAGCAGCGAATGCATGGCTGGAGACGAAGCCCTACCGATTTCGGACCGACTTCGACCCGGCCACGAACGTTCGCGTCATTCGGTTGAGCCAAGCTCCGATCGTCCCCCTCGGCCTCTGCGCGATCATCGGCGACGCCCTCCATAACCTGCGGTCCGCGCTGGACCATCTCATCTACCGGATCGCGGCCCTCGAGTCTCGCCAAGACCCGCCGCCCAAAGCCGGCAAACTCGCCTTCCCGATTTGCGTCACGAAAGAGGGGTTCGATCACCGCCGACAGTGGTTAGGAGACATCAGCAATCCGATGCGGGCAAGCCTTGAGGAGTTCCAGCCATTTCGCACCCATCCCGCCAATCCTCGGGAGAGCGCCCTCTGGATCCTCGACGAGCTCGACATCGTCGACAAGCACCAGGATTTCCCCCTCGTATTGATCCAGATCGGGGACAGGTTGGTTCTCAAGCCGTCCGGACCCGGGATCTCGATCCATGGCCTGGCCGCTCCTCGGCCCCTCGAAGCCAACGCAGAATTCCTCGTCTACAGCTCAGAAGATCCGGCCGTGAGCTTGGAATTCGATCCAACCTTCGAGATAGCCTTCGCCAGGAGCGACGTGCTGCCCGAAGGTCATGCTGTTGGAGCAGCTCTCGAGACTCTCGCACGTAACGTGGAAACGGTTGTGGGCTCCGTCGGGCGAGAGCCAACCTAGGTCTCATCCAGCAATGGCTGGAGGACGCTGCAGCAGACGATGAGCAGTTAGTCCTCAGCACTCCGAGAATGGCGTCTGTCATCCCGGCCGCGCTACATACGCCGAGCCAAGGAGCTTGTGATCGCGAGCGTGGATCAAGGTGTCGGGGTCCACCTCGGGCGGCGATTGGTAATGAGGGCCAGCCGGGCACGAAGGGTTCGGGCCCCAAGACTAGCTCGCGGCGACCTTGCTGAGACTGTTCATCAAGGTGGACTATGCTGCCGGTGGCGAGGCCGCGGCCGCACCGCCGCCGGTTGAATGACGACGAGGTTCAGATGACCGGCTTCATCCGGAGGATGAGTTGAAGGTTCGTTTCGACCGCATCGCCCGCATCCAGGGAGCGATGCGCGAGCGGGGTTGGATCGCCATCGTCGTCCTCAACCACGACGACTACCGCTATCTCTTCGGCACGGACAGAACCCAACCGCGAGCACTGATCCCGTTCCAGGGTCCGCCCGAGCTGATCGCCTTCACCGGTGAGGAGCCCGAGCTTCGGGCCTCCCTGGCCGAGGGCAAGGTGCGGGTCTTCGGCAGTGTTGGCGGCCAGATCCACGACGTCGTCGGGCGGCTGCGCGAGCTTGCCGCTGCCGCGCCGCCCTCCTGGGCGAGCGAGGGCCGCTTCAAGGTTGGCCTGCAGATGTGGTTCTCTACCCCAGCCTTCCTGGTGGACATGTTGAAGCAAGTCAACCCCGGAGCCGAGGTCGTTTCCTCGGATCCGGTCATGGACCCGCTACGGATGATCAAGGAGACCGACGAACTGGCCCTCATGACCGAGGCCCAGCGCATCGCCGGCGTTGGCATGGACCGAGCACGCGAACTGCTCCGACCGGGTGTCACGGCTCACGACGTCGCCACCGAGGCGACGTACGCCATGATGCGGGCCGGCGCGGAGGGCACGAGCACGCCGATCTATGTGAACTTCGGCGTCGAGACGTGCATGCTCCACGGCCGACTCAGCCCGGCGCCGCTCGAGCGCGGCCAGCTCGTGCTCGTAGACCTGACGCCCATGGTGGACGGCTACTGCGCCAACCTGGCCCGGACCTTCGTTCTCGGCGAGCCCGACGCCCGCCAGGCCGAACTGATCGCCACGTACCGCGAGATCGTGGCGTCAGCACGCGCGGCCATGAAGCCGGGCGTCACGATCGCCGGGCTCGACGAGAGAGCACAGGGCGTGTGCGAGAGCCATGGGTTCGGTGACTACCACGTCTACGGCCTCGGCCATGGCATAGGCCTGCGCTTCGAGGAGCCACCCGCCTCGACCATCATCCCGCCTCATCGGAACCTGCCACTGGCGGAGGGCATGACCGTCACCATCGGCCACACGGTCCTCGCGATCCCCGGCTTCGGCGGCGTTCGCTTCGAGGATGTCTACCGCGTCGGCGCGTCCGGGCCGGAGATCCTCTTCGACTACCCGATCGAGCCGATCTTATCGGCCTGACTCAGAGCGTCCGCGGAGCGATACAGCCTCGGGGCCGCGTAGTGGCTCATCGACAGGCGCAAGTCTCGCGTCGCAGGTAGTCTCGATCCGGCAACCCGCACCTGGTGGAGACATGGCCACGCCCTACACCTTCTTCGCCGATCTGGCGACAGAAGCGCCCATCCCGGCCCGAGGCATCCTGAGCCAGACGCTCTTCAACGAGGGCGACATCGAGTTCCTGCTCTTCGCCTTCGCCGCTGGCGAGCAGCTTTCGGAGCACACGTCGGCTCGGCCGACGATCATCCACATCCTCGCCGGCGAGGGCGAGCTGACCGTCGGCGGTGACGCCTATCCCGCCCGGCCGGGGACCTGGCTACGCATGGCACCCGAGGTGAAGCACAGCCTGGCGGCACGGACCCCTATGCAGATGGCGCTCTATCTGCTCCCGCGCTAGCGGCACGTCACGAGCCATTGCTCCTGTGTCTAGCTGCGGCACGCGCAAGGCCTTCGATGCCGCCTCGAGCACCTGCATCCGCCTGCAGCCTGCGGAGCACCTCGTCGCTGAGGCGTCGGCGGAGGGCACCGATGGCCTCGGTCTTCGTGTCGCCGGCGGCCAGGCGTTTGGCAACGTAAGCCTGCCCGGGCCCAGCATTGTCTGCCGGCCACTGAGGCTCGGCGCCACCTGTAACCCGTTGCTTGCGAGCCCTCCTAATCCGGCGCCGCCGTGCGGTCGCCCTGCAGGAACGATCAGCTCAGGGGACGATCACCGCACGCCCGCGCAGGCTGCGGGCGTGCATCCGCTCGTAGGCCTTTGGCCCATCCTCGAGCCCGAAGCGCTCGACTTCGACCCGGATCGCCCCCGAGCGGGCCAGGTCGAGCACCTCGAAGAGTTCCGGGCGCGTGCCCCAGTAGGGCGCCCGGACGTTGGTCTCGAAGGGCAGGGTGAAGATCCCGACCGGGACGGCGCCGCTGCCGACTCCGACCATGACGATGTCGGAACCGAAGCGGACCATCTTAGCGGCGAGGTCGGCGGTGGGCTGGATGCCGACGAAGTCGAAGACCGCCTCGGCCCCTTTGCCGCCGGTCAGCTCGCGGACCCGCTCGACGGCGCCGGCGTCGGAGGTGAACGCCTCGTGAGCGCCCACTTCCTTCGCGAAGGCGAGCTTGTCCTCACCGATGTCGAGCGCGACGACGCGCGCCGCCGAGAGCGCCCGGAGCATCTGGATCGCTATGTGGCCCAGCCCGCCGGCGCCGATCACCACCGCGGTCGAGCCTGGCACGAGCTTGGGCAGCGAGGGCTTGATCGCGTGGTACGGGGTGAGACCGGCATCGGTGAGGGCGACGTTGGCCACCGGATCGAGATCGCCGAGCGGCACGAGATGGCGGGGGCTCCGGACGATCATGTAGTCGGCCATCGAGCCGGGCGAGCCGAGCCCGGGCGGGGTGATCCCCATCGCGGCAGCGTTCTCGCAGTAGTTCTCCGCTCCCATGGAGCAGGAGCGGCAGTAGCCGCACCCCCACGGTCCGTACACGGCGACGGAGTCGCCTTCCTTCACGCCGTCGACACCGGCGCCGACGGCGGCGACGATGCCGGCCCCCTCGTGCCCGAGCGTGAGCGGGAGGCCGTAGGTGTACGCCTCCGCGGGCAAGCTCATGATGAACTCGTCGGAGTGGCAGGCTCCGGCAGCGGTCACCTTGAGGAGGACCTCGCCGGCCCTGGGCGCAGGCTTCGGGATCTCTCGGACCTCGGGTGGCTTGCCGATCGCGGTGTACTGCAGGGCTCTCACGGGGACACTCCTTTCGAGACGCGCCCACTTCGACGCGATACCGAGGCGGTCAGCCCATCCGGGGATGGCGGGCGCGACTCGGTGAGGCTCCCCCCGCGGGTGCAGGAGGGCGGGCGCCGGGCCCGGACGGGCATCTGAGTATCGGAGCAGGGACCTTGACGGTCAGGATCCGGTCTAGCGTGGCACACGATGAGCAGATCGTGTGGATCTGCGAGGCCGGCAGGAACGGGCCGGGGGCGCTTCCTCGTCGCCGTCTCGGGAGACTGGGCTGCACCAACACTCGAAGTAGGCGCGGCCTGTCGCGACAAGCGCGGCTGCGTCGAGTTCACTGAGCAACTCGGGGACCGCGGCGTCCATCTCGGTGGACCGCGCCTTGGTCCACCCGAGGCCGGCTCTATGAGCGATTGGCGTCGTTCACTTACGCCGGCCGATCAGCCACCAGATCGCTGCCACGATGATGACGACGACCGCCGCGATGATTGCGAGAATACTGTCCCGCACCCCAAAGATGGCGAGTGGCATCACCCCAAAGATGGCATGTGTCATTGGCGACCGCTCCTTTTGCAATCGGCTATGTAACCCGAGGTGACGGCGCGTGAGCAGTTCTGCTCGATCCACCCTGCTGTGGTCCGGCTGAGGATCGATTGAGTACGGGCTAAACGCTACTCCTCTGGCCGCCGCGATTCCTGCCGGGCCACGAAGGCGGGAACCTGGGTTCGGCGGTCGAGGCCCAGCTTCGCGAGGATCGAGCTGACGCGGTTCTTGACCGTCTTGTCCGAGAGGAAGACGGCCGCGGCGATCTCCTTGTTGGTCTTGCCGTCCGCGATCAGCGGCAGGATCTCTCGCTCGCGCACTGTCAGGTCGTTCGTGTTCTCCGTGTCGGTCCCGCTGGCGATGCGCCGGATATGCTCGAGGACTATGCCCGTGACACCCGGATCGAGCAACGACTCGCCTCGCCCGACGGCCTCGAGCGTGCGCACGAGTTCGGCGGACCGCGATTGCTTGAGCACATAGCCGCGTGCTCCGGCAACGATGGCGGCGAAGACGTCAACTTCGTCGGGCGAGCTCGTCAGGAAGACGATCGGCATGGCCGGGAACTCGTCGCGCAGCATCCGGCAGGCTTCGATGCCCGATGCGTCCGGCAGGCGGACATCCATGAGGACGAGATCCGGGCCGAACCTCCGCGCCTGTGACATGGCCTGGGCGCACGTGCCGGCCTCGGCGACCACCTCGAACTGC
>Ga0187885_10004256_pt1 | contig 11887 bp, 10 predicted proteins | sample June2016WEW_20_1_3_FD_132970 | JGI IMG/M metagenome (GOLD analysis project Ga0187885, IMG submission 132970) | Peatland microbial communities from SPRUCE experiment site at the Marcell Experimental Forest, Minnesota, USA - June2016WEW_20_100 | ecosystem: Environmental > Terrestrial > Soil >... | reverse complement strand
TTGGCTTGACCCAAAACATGGGTGGCACCGGCGGCAGCAGCGTCGTGCACATTTTCGAGGCTGTGTAGCAATCGCTCTGCGGCACACGGAAACTCGGATTGAGGAGGCTGACAAATCATGGCGAATCCGGCAAGATACTGGCGAGAGATCCCGCAGCGCTATCGTATGGAGGCGGGGAAATGCAAATCCTGCAACGCGGTTTACTTTCCGCCACGGCTCGTCTGCGCCCAGTGCGGCGCGCGCCAGTTTGAAACCGTGAAGCTCAGCGACCAGGGCAAGATCTTGACCTACACCGTCATTCGTGTCCCCACCTCCCAGTTCGCGGATCAGACCCCTTTTGCGGTAGGCATCGTGGAGCTGGATGGCGGCGTGCGGATCACCTCCCAGATCGTGGACGTCGACTTTGACAGCCTGGCGATCGGTCAGCGTGTGCGCCTGGAGTTTCGCAGAATTCAAAAAGAGGGCGACGCAGGACTCCTCCTTTACGGGCACAAGTGCGTGCCTGCTTAGCTCTTGCGTGCGGATGCACCGGCTGCCTCGGGCCCTCGACAGCCTCTTGCTCTTGGATTTTGCATTTGAGAGTCAGCATGGCGGGCGTGGCGTCATCTTCGCTCCCCTGAACACAATCATCGTCTGGATTAACGAGGCCCGGGCGTTCTTATGTTTCGTATTGAATCCAAGATCAATTCGCAGTCCAGGGAATTTCAGGACAATTCGGCAGCTCTCCGTGCACAAGTGGAAGATCTCAAGCGCCGCCTTGCGGAAGCCAGAAAAGGAGGGCCTCCCGCAGCCCATGAAAAACACAGGGCCCGGGGCAAGTTGCCCGCGCGCGAGCGCCTGGATTTGCTCTTTGACCGCAACACTCCCTTCCTGGAATTCAGCCCGCTCGCCGCCTCCGGAATGTATGACAACGGGGCCCCCGGCGCCGGGATCATCACCGGAGTAGGAGTCGTGCACGGCAAAGAGATTCTGGTGGTGGCCAACGATGCCACCGTCAAAGGCGGGACTTATTTCCCCGAAACCATCAAAAAGCATGTGCGCGCCCAGGAGGTTGCGCTCGAAAACCGGCTCCCGTGCATCTATCTCGTGGACTCCGGCGGCATTTTCCTTCCGTTGCATACCGGCACTTTTCCCGACAAGGAGCACTTCGGGCGGATCTTTTATAATCAGGCCAGATTGTCGGCGCTGGCGATCCCCCAAATCTCGGTGGTCATGGGCTCCTGCACCGCGGGTGGCGCCTATGTCCCGGCGATGAGCGATGAAACCATAATCGTAAGAGATCAGGGGACGATTTTCATCGGCGGTCCGCCGCTCGTCAAAGCCGCAACAGGAGTGGACGTCACTCCCGAAGAACTGGGCGGCGCCGACGTTCATTGCCGCATCTCGGGTGTATCCGATCACCTCGCCGTAAACGACCAGCATGCCATCGAGATCACCCGCAACATCGTACAGAATCTGCCGACAGCGCAAAAATTCCCTCTGGAAGTTTCGGATCCGGAGGAGCCTTACTACGATCCCCAGGAACTCTACGGGATTATCCCCAAAGATTTGCGAAAGTCGTTCGACATGCGGGAAGTGATTGCCAGAATCGTGGACGGCAGCCGTTTCCACGAATTCAAGGAACTCTATGGCCCCACGCTCGTATGCGGATTCGCCCGCATCATGGGGTATCCGGCCGGAATTGTAGCGAACAACGGCGTCCTCTTCTCGGAGAGTTCGCAAAAGGGCGCGCATTTTGTTTCCATGTGCGCGGTGCGCAAGATTCCGCTCATCTTTCTCCAGAACATCACGGGCTTCATCGTCGGCAAACAGTACGAGCACGGCGGCATCGCCAAGGACGGCGCCAAGATGGTCCACGCGGTCGCCAATGCGCAGGTTCCCAGGTTCACGGTGATCATCGGAGGATCCTACGGTGCCGGAAATTATGCGATGTGCGGGCGAGGATACTCTCCCCGTCTCCTCTGGATGTGGCCGAACGCCAGGATCGCTGTCATGGGCGGCGAGCAGGCGGCGTCGGTGCTCCTGCAGGTGAAGATGGAAGCCATGAAAGCCACAGGCCAAACCTTGAGCGAAGAAGAGCAAGATAAGATCAAAGCGCCCATCCTATCCAGATACGAGGAGGAATCCAGCGCCTACTTCAGCAGCTCCCGCTTGTGGGACGATGGCATCCTGGATCCTCGGGACACTCGCGCCGCGCTGGGTCTCGGAATATCCATGGCCTTGAATGCGCCGATTCCTGAGCACAAGTTTGGCGTGTTTCGTATGTAGAGGACAGCAAATTCTCGTTGCTGCGGCTAGACAATTATGCCCGGACGAACGGACCGATGTTCAAGAAAATACTGATAGCCAATCGGGGTGAGATCGCCCTCAGGGTGATCCGTGCCTGCCGGGAAATGGGCATCTCCACGGTCGCTGTTTATTCCGCCGCGGACCGGGGCGGACGGCACGTGCAGGCAGCCGATGAAGCCGTGTATTTAGGCCCACCGCCGGCGCTGGAAAGCTACCTGAACATCGATGCCGTCCTTTCCGCCGCCAGGAATACGGGCGCGGAGGCCATCCACCCCGGTTATGGTTTCCTGGCTGAGAACGCGGAATTTGCCCGGCGTTGCGAGGAATCGGGAATCGTGTTCATCGGGCCGGATTCCGCAGCGTTGTCCCTGGTGGGGGACAAGGTTGCTTCGCGCAGGGTTGCAGAAAACATCAAAGTACCTCTTATACCCGGAATGATGACGCCGGGCGCATCGCCGCGCGATTTCGAGGAAGCAGCCGCCGCGGTCGGTTATCCAGTCCTGATCAAAGCATCGGGCGGTGGCGGCGGAAAGGGGATGCACATAGTCCGCGCAGCCGCGGACCTGCCATCCGCCGTGGCAACAAGCCGGCGCGAAGCGCGCTCTGCATTTGGAGAGGATTCCGTCTACCTCGAAAGATACATGGAACAGCCCCGCCATGTGGAATTCCAGGTGCTCGCGGATCGTCAGGGCAGCGTTGTGCATCTGTTCGAACGGGAGTGCTCGATCCAACGGCGTCATCAGAAAATCCTGGAGGAAACGCCCTCCGTCGCACTGGATGATGACTTGCGCAGGCGCATGGGAAAGACGGCGGTCGCGATCATCAGGGCCACGAACTACACCAATGCGGGGACCGTGGAGTTCCTGCTGGATCAAGACAAGAACTTCTACTTTCTCGAGGTGAACGCTCGTATCCAGGTGGAACACCCGATCACCGAGTTGGTGGTGGGAGTCGACCTGGTGCAGCAGCAAATCCGGATTGCGAATGGCGAGAATCTTCCTTTTCGACAGCAAGACCTGAAGCAGCGCGGCCATGCGATCGAGTGCCGCATTTATGCAGAGGACCCGGCACAGGGATTCCTGCCGAGCCCAGGCAGGATCTTGCTGGCCGTCGAGCCTGAAGGTCCGGGAATTCGCTGCGACTCCGGCATCTACTCTGGAATCGAGGTGACTCCGCATTACGACCCGATCCTCTCCAAGCTCGTTGTTTGGTCTGGAGATCGCGAGAGCGCCCGGCGCCGCATGATCGCCGCGCTGGAGAGCTACATCATCCTGGGGATTTCCACCACCTCGGCATTTTTGGCCGATGTCCTCCGCCATCCTGAATTCATGGCCGGCCGGCTGCACACGCAATTCGTCTCCGAGCATTTCTCTCAGTGGAAACCGGACAGCGGCAACGGCGAGTTGCTGGAGATCGCCCTGATTGCGGGCGCACTGGCGAACTCTGATGATTCCCAGACTGGTTTCCCGGCGAGGAAGTTACAAAGACCAACGCCGTGGCAAACCACGGGCAAATGGGAAATCGGCGGAGCGTGACATGGATTACGAGTTCCTCGCAGCAGGCGAAATTCACAAAGTCTCCCTCGATCGCACGGAGGGGAAAGTCATCGCCATCCTCGATGGCAAACGACTGGAGCTGGATGTCTGCCGCGTTTCGCCACAGACTTTCTCCCTGGTAGCCGGCGGCAGGTGCTACCTCGCACATGTGGCCCGGCAGGGACGGAGGCTCCTGGTGGCGGTGGGCGCGAGCCGCTTCTGCCTGGAAGAGCCGGAGGAACTCGGCGCGTCAACTTACGCGGGCGCGGCTCCGTCGCTGGAGGACGGGAAAGTCAAGGCGCCGATGCCCGGGCTTGTCGTCAAAGTGGATGTCACAGAAGGCGCGGAGGTGCATCCCGGCGATGTCCTGGTCGTGGTTGAGGCAATGAAGATGGAACACGAGCTGTGCGCGGCTTTCAAGGCAGTTGTCTCGCAAGTGCACGTGAAGGCAGGCCAACAGGTGGGCGCGTTTCAACCTTTATTGGACCTCACCCGACTTGACTCTTAGACTGAAGTAACTGTTCAGCTGCAGCGAAGAGGATTATTCCTTATCGACATAATGACGAAGACAACCTCCGTCGGGACCTTCACCCGACAACTCACATCAGCTAGTAAGTCTCCACGATAGTGTCAATGCTGTGACGGTACAGACGGCCTTCAGCCCCCCTTTTTATTTTGATTTATCAATTTCTCTTGACTGATAATGATAATTTATATAGATCCTTTCACCATGCCCTATGAATGACGCCAATATTGGTGGTTTTCCATCTTGAAGGAGTTGCACTTGCAACACAGGGAGCGGCTGAATGCGCTGCATTACATATCTCAATTTTTGGAGATTGGTCTTCTTAAGTTGCCTAGGCGTAAAGAGCACGCAAAAGAGTATGAATTTATCAAATTCAACGAATCCTGTGTATTCAATAAAGGGCAATTCCTTAGCTTCATAAATTCGCACGCGTGTCTCAGAGCCCTTTTTCTCAGGAGGATGATCATCGTAGGAAATGCTAGCATCTGGATGACGCCTTCGCATATATTTTTCCTGAAACTTCAAAAGCCCATCCAGATCGGATGCGACATTATCTTTTCTCCAAAAGTTAATATACATCCATTCGTTTGCTCTCATTGCTTCTTCAAGTGTTAGTCCGCGTTGATAAATACTAGCCAACCATACATTTCCTTGAGTGGAATCAACAATCCAGCCTAAAGGTGCGGGAATCAAAGCTGCATTATCCCCCGCATATGGAATGGTATAGACTCCCTGATAATCTTTCAATTCCTTGAAGTTTAACACTTCAAGGATTAAGTCAGTATCATTGTTATATGCGCGATTGATTGCTGCTTTGGTAAAACCCTCTGGTGAAATTAAAACACCAATATGTGCACCAACATCTTCTAGCAATCCTAAATAAGCCTCCACATCCTTAACGTCCAGTTTTTCGCAATAATGTTTGGCATCAATTATGATCTTGATGCGAATATCGACAATATGTTCTTCGACAAGTAGATCTATCTGTCTTTCCGTTTTGGATAACCTTCCTATTATCCTCGCATCTTTGGTCATTTTGGCATAAGGATATGCTCGATGAAAGTAATCCCAAATCTCTTGCTCGTATTGCTTCCAGTCCATTTAAGTTCGTTTTAGAGATGATTCCATTTGAATCCGCTAATACTACTGTGTCATATAAAACCCTTGGACCTGCATGAACATTGAGTTTCTAATGAATTAAAGAACTCTTTCAGAACGACACAAACTCAATGGTTACAGCGCCTTGCCTCATTTATGACATAGTAGTAATCTCCTTAGCGAAAACGCCTCGGATCGAGATCGCCACTGAGCCCCCAAAGTCTGCCCCGAGGTGTTTTTGATCAAGCCTAGCGACAGTTCGCCCAGAAGCTCACCCCCGATTAAAGGGATTTAGGTTGTTGAGGTGCTCCTTTGTTACTTTGGTCTTGCCCAAGAGATCTTTACGGATGGCGAGGAAGATGAGACTCACTAGCTCGCCTTCCCTGTTAAGATCGTGTTCTTCCATATCCGCATATCTAACCCATGCATCATATGCTTTGATGACATCGTCGCTGCCATAAAGCAGCAGCTGATCTCTGGCTAACAACCGGTTCCGGTCTGCCTCCTTTCCTGAGACATCCTCGTCATGCATGACAGCCACCGATATCTCGGTGAAGTTCCTCAGGAAACTGTTGTATGCCTCGCGTTTTTGCTCGGCAATTTTGAGGTTCAATTCCTTGTTCTTCTGAAGCAGGTAGGGAACGACAGCTCCGAACACGGCGATGAGAGCGACAATGATTTCCTTGTATTCGGTCATCATCTAACTCTGTTTTTGTGATTTCCAGACAAAGCTGCTTCCGGGTTGCGCCTCCAGGCAATGCGCGCTCCACCGATCCCTACTATTCACAATAGTGAAGAAGAGGCCGACCGCGCTCTCATCTTTGGAACGGTGGACGTTGCTATGGAATTTTGGCCAGCGCATAGCCCGTGCTACAGTTAGTCCGAACAAACTGCAATTGTTTATGATCGGGTCTCGGCTCCAAGGGGTCGTTCAGTTTCCGGGTTGGGGTCCTATATTGACTTCGTGCCCCGGTGGCCGCGACTGCCCGGAACCCAAGGCCGATTACGAACGCGATTTTACGCCAAATCAATGTCGGCAGAAATGGAATCTTTCCACACTTCCGCCGGGAGCAACGGGTTTGATCGCTCCTGCTCAATATTTCAGGTATGGGATCTCCCTATTCGTCGCCGGTCGCTGGCGTTCCCCTCCGATGCAGGACTATCTCGATGCGCGTGGTTTGGGGGCATCCCAGAATGATCACCGCCGTTTTCACAATTTGGATCGCGTCCCACGGGCGCCCCCCATTTTATTGGATGGCCAATCCATGGAAACGGGCTAAGGGAGGCGATTCTCGCCGCGCCGTGCCTCTTGTTTCAATACTCCGAAAAAACGATCCGCGTGGTCTGACGCTCGCCCAACCCTGGCGGGATCAATGAGCTTCAGAAGGGCGAATCCGTGTTGAGTCTTGTGATACTTACCCTTCTGCGTCCCTCTTGAGGCGCATTCCAGTGCCGGCACGAGATCACTCTTGGGTATGTCTTCGACGTTCGGGCGTCGGGGTAAGGCATTCGCCAGGAATCTCTGGCCATAGTAAGTGGCTAGGGCCTCCTTGTCAGCCAACAACCAAGCCTCCATGGACTGGACCATCAAATGAGCCTGCTTGGCCGTTGCCTTGGGTGGCTTCTTCCAACAATCGGGGTTGGATCTTAGGTGACCCCAGGGATTCGAGGCACCAGTGTTGACCGGACGTTCGGAATCAACGAGAAGCAGAATCACTTCTTCCTTGTGGTCCCGCAAAGCGTCACGGAAATCTTCGAATGCGTTTTGGCGTCCGCCCGAAGCTATGACTTTCGGCGTATCGCCACCGCTGGTGATTCTCTCGAACAGCGTGCGAAAACCCTCGCGGCAACTGGATTTGGTGCTTGCAGCGTCGCCTCCACCTTCGACGTATACACGCACTCTCAAAAGCGATTTCCTCCGATTTCTCCGGTCCGCCAGAGCTGACCAAGGCTGTAGCGCTCAAGCCACGAGGAAAGCTGTTTGCCATTGAGCCGCTTAAGCACCGTAGATCCTTCCTGCTTCTCGAAGACCACCACTGCTTCAGGGATTTTAGTGAACTGGTCTACTAACGAATCGGAGTGCGTCGTGACGATCAACTGCGTGCGCTTGGAAGCTTCGATCAGTAACTCACCGAGTAAGCGAATTGCATCGGGATGCAAGCCGAGCTCTGGTTCTTCTAAGCACACGACCGGCGGCGGCGCCGGGTGGAGCAGGATTGTAAGCAAGGCCAGCCACCGAAGGGTTCCGTCTGACAGCCTATTGGCGGGAATACTGATTCTTTTCTTTTCTTCGAGGCGAATGTCAACCAGCCCACCCACGATAGACATACGAAGGTCTTCTGCGTCCTCGTAGAATGCCTTTAGATCCCGCAGCAGGTCCTCCTTGACCTCGGGATCGGAAAGCCATCGGTTCAGCATTAGACCAAGATTGCTAATGTCTTCTTCGAGAAAATCGGTCTTCGCATCCGCTTGGTACGAGTCCCGAACCTTAGAGGTTTGGCCGAACTCCCAGTCCGAGTAAAGCCGAAACGCACGGAACAGGCGGCCCAAATATGTAATTTCGGGGTAATTCTTAGAATCCTGCAGCCGAGACAAAACTGACTGCTGGGAGTCTGTTTCATCCTCAACCAGAGTCTCTCCGTTGGACCGGTAAAGAATCGACTCGCCGTTCTTATACTCAAAAAGAGGGCGGGGCTTTCGCTCGCCGTCGGACTTAAGGGATTCCGACACGATCGCAAACTTCTTCGATTTTCTTGCAAAGCTCACCTGGTAGCGAACGGGGATCTTGAGATGCGGAGGGTTAGCAACGACCTCCAGAAGGGCGGTGGGAGTTTCTAGGCCTTTCCAAAGACACTCAGAAATGCCGCCGGCGTCAGCGATAGCGTCAGCAAAATCCCTGGGAATTCCCTTCAGAAGGTTGAGCACTCCGATGAAATTTGATTTTCCAGAACCATTGGGGCCAATCAGGATGTTTAGCGGTCCGAGTGCGATCGGCGAGGCCATTTCCCCAAACGAGAACAGGTTCTGTATTCGCAAGCTCTTGATCGCCGGCTTCATTGGCATTGACCGCATCCCCTGGGCTCCGAGTACTGCATTATAGGTCAGATGCTGTTTCCAAAACCATAGCAAGCGCAAACCTGTCTTCTACGCCTGCGGCACGAAAGTCCAAACAAGCTGCAATTTTTGTGATCGGGTCTCGGCTCCGAGGGGTGGCTCAGCTTCCGATATGGGGGCCCTATGTCAGCTTCGGCCCAGCTGCCGCCACTGCCCGGAACCCAAGGCCGAGCGCATTGCTTCTGTCCCGATTAATGGCATATTTAAGCGGACTTAGAAGCGGACATATTGTAGGACATACTGTGTCTTTACAATTAGACAAGACTTTGATATACATCATCTTAGCAGAATACATGATTAGGACATAAAAGCGGACATGAAGACAGACATTGGAGCGGCGGACGATCGGGGCGAACCGGTTTCGCTGATGGAGCCTTTGCTGATTGGTGAAGGCTCCCGTCATCGCGGCGAGCTGACAGACGTTGCTCTGGAGCTGGCGCAAAAATCTACCGGGTTTCGCCGTAGTCTGCCGGAGAGCCTTTTGGCCTCCCTTGCCGATCTGGTGCGCGCAATGAACTGCTACTACAGCAATCTGATCGAAGGGCACGACACTCACCCGGTCGATATCGAGCGCGCGCTAAAGAACGAATATAGCAAAGATGCCCGCAAGCGCGATCTTCAACTCGAAGCGAAAGCTCATATCACCGTCCAGAAATGGATCGACAGAGGCGGCCTGAGGGCGCGCGCGGCCACAAGCGATGGCATTCGCGAAGTCCATCGCCGATTCTGCGAGTTATTGCCCGAGGACCTGCTGTGGGTGGAGGACCCGGAAAGGAAAGAACGTGTACGGGTTGTCCCCGGCGAACTGCGCAGGAAAGACGTCAAGGTCGGTACTCATATCGCCGTCAGTCCCGGCGCCGTACCGCGCTTTCTGAAGCGTTTCGAAGAAGTTTACGGCCATCTCAGCAAGACGGATTCGATCCTGGGCGCTGCAGCGGCGCATCATCGCCTCGTGTGGACTCATCCGTTTGTTGACGGCAATGGCCGCGTTTCACGTCTGATGTCCCATGCGATGCTGCTGGAGACACTCGATACCGGCGCCGTCTGGTCGGTGGCGCGCGGCTTGGCGCGCAATGTTGATGTGTATAAGGGGCACCTTGCCGCATGTGATAGCACCCGTCGTAATGATCTTGATGGGCGCGGTAATTTGAGCGAGGAGGCTCTCGCGGGATTCACGGACTTCTTTCTCAGAACCTGCATCGACCAGGTTGAATTCATGGAAAGCCTGATGCAGCCGGATCGCCTGCGGGCACGCATCCTTCTCTGGGCCGAAGAAGAAATCAGGGGCAATACTCTGCCGCCCAAGTCAGGCAGCATCCTCGAAGCCGTGCTCTACCGGGGAGAGCTGCCTCGCGCCGATTCCGCCGGCGTTGTGGGCGCGGGCGAGCGCCATGCGCGCCGTATTGTCTCGGCACTGATCGAGCGGGGGGTACTCGCGTCGGAGAGTCCGCGTGCGCCGCTGCACCTTGTCTTCCCGGCGGCGCTTGCTTCGCGCTGGATGCCGGGGCTGTTTCCTGAGAGGAGCTGAATTCGGCGGCCGCTACTTCCCGGCCGGCAGATACTCCTTTGGGATCGGCAGGTCCGGCCGTTCGTCGGTCCAGATCGCGTTCGAGATCCACCATCGCGTGCCATCCCAGAAAAGCTCGATCGAGTTGATGCCCCGCATGGTGATCGGCCCGTTTTCCGTCCGCCGGGACTCGTACGTGCTCCAGACGTGCGCGATCGGGCCGAAGCGCTCAGTGACGCGGTGGATTTCCTTCTCGAAGAAACCGTCCTTAGCCAGGCTGTCGGAGGAGTCCACATAGGCCTGGTGATCGACGATCCGAGGCTCGATCTTGCCCTGCTTGTCGACATCGACCGCGACGAACCGGAGGTCCTTCATATAGAGCGTTCGGTCCCGCGCCCATTCGCGGGGCTTGCCGGCCGGTCCGGAGATGACGTCGTAGTAGGCCTTGATCATGCCGTCGATCGTCGAAACGTCCTCCGCCCTCGGAGCGACCGTCGGCACGGTGACGTGCAACCGCGTTGTTTGCGCGGCGACCGCGGCCACGACCAGCGTAGCTCCCGCGATCGCCAGAAGAGTCCTTTTCTGTAGCATCATTCCTCCCTCCTCTTCTTCTTTAAACCCGGCCACCGGGGCCTGGCCACTGCGCTCAAGCCCTCAGCATCGATGCCGGACGATAGACCCGTGGACACAGTAGAATGGCGTTTAATTAAGAGTGACCGAGATCACCTCGTAGTGCCGCTAAATCGAGTGTTTAAGCGCCATTCTATTGTGTCCCCAGATTTTTGTGTACGCAGATTTCTCCCCGGATTTCACACTCTCACATTAATAGCGCATACCTGCCGTAGCACAAGGAGAAATGGGAAGCTATTAGCGTGCCAGTTCCTTAAGAATAGCTTCACGTTCCTCCATCGCCTGCCGGGTCGTGGCCTTGATTCCCGTGCGATACACGGCGAGCGCGGCTGCGCTCATGGCAGCCAGAGCAACCGGCACAAACCAGATGTCCGCCAGCCAGCCCACGATCGCGACCACTGCAGCGATCACCGCCAGAATCGCCAGAAGGGCACCCAGCGAGATGAGCATCGATAACTGGGATATCCTCTGACGGCGCACGCCAAATTCAAAGCGCCGCGGATATTTGAGCGAAAGCCAGTTGTTGATCGTGAAGTAGATCAACAGGCAAAACCCCATCCCTGTCCAGGTGGCAAGAAGAATTGGAACGCGCGGCGGGAGGCCAAATACGGTGACAATGCCCCAAAGCAGCAGCACTTCGACCGCAATCGTCAAAGCGTGAAAGAGATTCTTGCCCAGCATCACATCGCGAAACTTCACGGGCGCGGTGAAGAAGAGCTGCACGCCCGCTTGGTCGAAGGCCAGGCTGTTTGGGCAGATTTGCATCAGCCCCAAAAAAATGTAACCAGCGGCCGCCGGATACAGCCATTGGCCCAACGAGAAGATGCGGCCCGCTGAGAGAGAGCCGTTTGCACCCACGCGGGTCAGGCAGATAAAAACTACAAAGATCAGCGGGAACCCGAATTGCCACAACAGAATCGTGTTGCGGTAGAAGTAGCGAATTTCCTTCATGAACACGGCGGCCACAGGCCCAGCCACGAGTCCCGGCCGATCGGTTGCGGCCGCGGGCGCTGCTGTCTTGGCCTGCACGGCGGGGCGCTTGACCTTGACCTTGCGAGCAGCTGGAGCGGGGCTCTCGCCCAGATCCTCACCGAGATACTGCGCCCGCAGCCGATAGGCAAACAAACCCCCAAACACGGCAGCGTACAGAGCAAGGATTGCCGTCGCTGCGAGTGCGTCGCCGATCCG
>Ga0187885_10004255_pt1 | contig 11888 bp, 10 predicted proteins | sample June2016WEW_20_1_3_FD_132970 | JGI IMG/M metagenome (GOLD analysis project Ga0187885, IMG submission 132970) | Peatland microbial communities from SPRUCE experiment site at the Marcell Experimental Forest, Minnesota, USA - June2016WEW_20_100 | ecosystem: Environmental > Terrestrial > Soil >... | reverse complement strand
TATAATCAGGCAGTCGGCTGGATGTCGCGTCATGCGGACTGGATTCTTCTCATGAGCCGCTATGCCTTCGGGTTCCGGATCATTATACCGGCAGCTTGCGGAGCGTTGGGAATGCCCGCCGCACGTTTTTTCATCATCAACATCATCGCAAGTATCCTTTGGGCCATCCCGGTGGGCTTTCTGGGGTTTTACGCCGGGCATGCGGCATTTGCATTTTCAGGCGTACAGCATTATCAGTGGTGGATCATCTCCGTCCTGCTGGCCCTTGCAGCAACCGTGCTGTTGGTCCGTCATCTGCACCATACGGAGTGGGTGGAAGACCTCAAGGCTGTTGATCTGCACACCCTGGCCCCTTTGCTGATCGGATTCATGGGATTTGTCAACATCGTCTCCGCAATTCTTCCGCGTTCGCACTCATACATTCAGCGAATAGCTTCCTGGCTGCCGCTTGGGGTCACACAGGGCAGCAGGCCGTTGATGCTGCTTTCAGGCATCGCCTTGCTACAGGTGACCCACAGCCTTGCGAGGCGCAAGGCATTGGCATGGCATGTGGCGGTGGCGGCCCTTTCCGTCTCTTTCCTTGCCCATATTGCCCGCGCCTTCGATTTTCATCATTCAGCCGTTTCAGCGTTCCTTCTGGCCTACTTGTGGACCAATCGCCGCCGGTTCTATGCCCGAAGCGATCCCGGATCGCTGCGGCTAAGCCTGCTGATGATCCCGGTTCTTGGATCCGCGGTTTTCATTTATGGATATGCAGGTTTGCACCACAGGCACGATCAGTACAGGTGGAGTCGGGAGACAACGCCTTTTAGCGAATCGTTCCAATCCGGAATATTGATCGGGAAACCGGGGGTTGAGGCGACTACGCGCGGTGCAGCCCGCTTCCTGGAATCGCTTCAAATCGCGGGCTGGCTCGCCCGCTTGTACTTGATGGTGCTGCTGCTGCGACCGGTGATCCTGAAAAAAAGGGAATGATCAAACCACGAAACCCTCGGAAGAGGTTTCGGCGGTTTTCATGTGTTTCGTGGTTAAGATGGTCCGCTTGTGGCCCCGCTGTTCTATTGACTTTGACGGATGGAGTTCAGGAAGGATTCAAAGCTGGATTGCCATTTGGCGACCGTCCGCTCAGGCCCTGTCAGCTTGAAGAACCATGGGCCCATCTTGGATTCCGCAATAGCGCCCAGCATGCGAAAACCGGGTTTAGGTTTCTCGCCCGTTTGCATCGGTCCCATCGAACCCGAATATGTGCCGCTTACATCGACAATTGTCAGGGCGATGTTGTTGACAGTTTTATGATCGATTCTTGATGCGTCAGGAGAAGGCTTGCCGCCGGACCCGGTGAATTGCCCGATCCAACGTTCCACATTTGCCTGCGAGGTTCCTCCGCCTCCCTCAAAGTAGTAGACTACCAGTTCCACATCTTCCGGATCGCCCTGGACGCGCGGAAGCTTGTACTGGGCTTTTCGGTTTGAGGAGGATGGCGCTTCCGTGATCCATCCTGGAGAGGGAGTAAACCTCAGGCCTGCATTGGAGGCGGAAGCGGAATCGCCCGCATGGTGCGCGGATTCCGGTTTCAGTCCCTCGGATTCCGGTGCCTTGCCATTCTGAGGTTTTGGAGAACAACCGGCAATCGCAAAGCAGATAAGAAGAAATACCCAATAGCGCAATTTCATTTTTCACAGCCCTCATTTAGCCTGCGACAATGTTGATCAATTTCCCATGTACAACAATCACCTTCCGGACCGAACTCCCTTCCAGATATTTTTTGACTCTGGGGTCGTTCAGTGCGGTTTTTTCTATTTCGGCATTTGCGGCGTTGACCGGGACGGTTATTCTTCCGCGTACCCTCCCGTTTATCTGGATCGGTATTTCAATTATGCTCTCCTGAACGTATTTGGAATCGAATGTCGGCCAGGCTGCGTGGGACAGCGACTCCGAATGGCCGAGAGCCTGCCAAAGTTCTTCAGAAATATGGGGCGCCATCGGCGAGAGCAGAAGCACAAAACTTTCCATGCAGACCAGCGGCCGAAGCTCCTGGCCAGTAAAATAATTGACAAATTCCATCAGGCGGCTGATCGCAGTGTTGAAGCTCAGGGTTTCCATGTCCTGGGTCACGGATTGGATCGTCTTGTGTAATACTCTCAACTGCTCTTCCGCCGGGTCGTCCCGTGTAAGCTTGGAGCTGAGCCGCATAGAATCCGCGGCTTCATCCACAATCATCCGCCACGATCGGTTGAGAAAACGGCTGATTCCTTCCACTCCCTGCATGCTCCAGGGCTTTGTGGATTCAAGCGGTCCCATGAACATTTCGTAAAGGCGGGTCGTATCCGCTCCGTAGCGTTGGAGGGGTACGTCGACCGGAATGACGTTGCCGCGCGACTTGGACATTTTCTCGGTTTCTCCCGCAAGTTCTTCGTCGGTTTCTGCGTGGAGGGCTTTCCCCTCTTCGAACCTGATCTGACGATAGGGTACGATTCTGCCTTCGGAAGTGCGGTACGTGATCGACAGAATCATCCCTTGATTGACCAGTTTCTGAAAAGGTTCCATGGTGGAGACATAGCCGCGGTCAAACAGTACCTTGTGCCAGAAGCGCGAATATAGTAGATGCAGAACGGCATGCTCCGCCCCGCCGACGTATAAATCGACCGGCATCCAGTAGCGTTCCTTTTCGGGATCCCAAGCTTTCTCTGAATTCCGGGGATCGCAGAAGCGAAGATAGTACCAGCAGGAGCCGGCCCATTGAGGCATCGTGTTGGTCTCGCGAGCGTATTCCCGGCCGTCCTTGCGCACTCTGACCCACCCGGTTGCTTTTTCGAGCGGGCCGCCGGGCCGCCCCGTGGGCTTGAAGTCTTCCATTTCGGGCAAGCGGACCGGCAGTTCATCGGGGCTCACGGCTTTGGTCATGCCGGTCGGTTTCCCATCAGAATCCAGTTCGTGCAGGATCGGAATCGGCTCTCCCCAATACCGCTGTCTGGAGAAAAGCCAGTCGCGCAATTTGTATTTGATCGCGGCGCGTCCGATGCCGGTGTGGACGAGCCATTCGGTAATTTTTGTCTTCGCCTTCGCAGTGGGCAGGCCGTTCAACGATACTTCATTGTTTGCAGATTGCATGCCGATTCCGTCTTCGGTGAACGCCTCTGCCAACTCGCCGATCTTTTTTGAGTAATGATCGAGGATTGCTGCCAAGCCTGCATCCAGCAAGGAATGCCTTCGACTCAGCCATTCTTCGGGAGGAGTCACAACAGCTCTGACGGGAAGACCGAACCTTTGGGCAAACTCGAGATCCCTCTGATCGTGGCCCGGCACAGCCATAATTGCTCCCGTGCCATAACTCAGCAGAACGTAGTCGGCGATCCAGATTGGAATCTGCTCACCGTTGACCGGATTGACAGCATACCCTCCGGTGAAAACTCCGGTTTTCTCGCCGCGCCCGGCTATCCGGTCTTCTTCGCTGGTTTCGGCAACTCTTTGACGGTACGCCTCAACCTTCTCCTGAGGTTCCTTTGTTGCGAGCCGATCGACCAGAGGGTGTTCCGGAGCCAGCACCATATAAGTGGATCCGAACAGAGTATCAGGCCGCGTCGTGTAGATCCGGATGGCATCCGGCCCTGCATTTTCCCGAAAACCTGTCTTTTTTCGACGGGCGATCCAGCCGTCGAAGGCTTCCGATTTTCCGATGTAGAAATCCACCTCGGCGCCTTCGCTTCGCCCGACCCAGTTCCTCTGCATTTCCTTGATGGGTTCCGGCCACTGGAGAATTTCAAGATCTTCGAGAAGGCGGTCTGCATAAACGGTGATTCGCAGCATCCACTGGCGCAAGAGAATACGCTGGACCGGATGATTCCCTCGCTCCGAGCACCCGTTAATCACCTCTTCATCCGCGAGCACGGTTCCTAAAGCAGCGCACCAGTTCACGGGCGATTCGGCCTGATAGGCGAGCCGGAAAGAATCCTGGTATCGGCGCAGCTCCTGCTCTCCAAGAGTTCGAACGGATTCGGGAATCGGCAGATCCGAGATCGGTCGTCCTTTGCCGATTCGTTTTTTGCCGGAAGTGTCCATCCATTCATATTCGCGGTCAAACCAGGTATCGAAGAGCAGCAGGAAAATCCATTGCGTCCAGCGCATGTATTCTGGATCGGTGGTAGCAAATTCCCGGTCCCAGTCGTAACTGAAGCCGAGTTCTTTGATCTGGCGCCGTATATTGGCGATATTGCGCTCGGTTGTGATCCGGGGGTGAGTTCCCGTCTCGATTGCATACTGTTCCGCGGGAAGTCCAAAGGCATCATAGCCCATCGGGTGCAAGACATTGTAGCCCCGCATCCGCATGAAACGGCAGAACATGTCGGTCGCACTGTAGCCTTCCGGATGCCCCACATGCAGTCCTTCTCCGGAGGGGTAGGGGAACATATCGAGGACGTAAAGTTTCGGTCTGGCGCTGATATCAGGGGCGCAAAAAGTTTTGTTTCGATCCCAGGATTCCTGCCATTTAGCCTCGAGTGCGCGGGGGTCGTAAACCGGCATCTGCAATCCTCCTCCCGTAAACGAAAGAGAATAGCGAGCTTTGCTTCATATTTAAAGAGAAGAAAAACGGTGACAGTCCCCTTTTTACTGAATGAGTCGATAATTTCCATGCGTGCGCATTCAAGCGCAGAAAAAAGCAAACCAACCTTCTGCCATTCAATTCGCGACAGTCGCTGAAATCAATGTTCGAGTGATATTCAAAAAAATCACGTGACAATTAGGTGATTATCACCTATAATCATTGATATTGGAGGTGGCACATGAACTCGCCTGTACACAAAGCTGTCCTTGGTGCAGCGAATCGGATTGCAGCACACGGAGATGGAACCTTCACTCCCGAGGAAGTAGTTCGCGCCCTCCCGCACTTGAATGAGAATACCATCCGTACCCATATCGTAAGTCGTTGCTGCGTGGGGGCACCGAAGCACCATACCACCGTTTGGCCTTACTTTCGCAGAGTGGGCCGCGGGCGATACAGGATTGAATCTAAATACAGGTGTGAATCTGCACCAGAGGTGCAACGTGGAGCGCAGGCCAATCCGCAAATGGACAGTCGCGTTTCTGAAGCAGCCCCTGGCCGAGCACCGATTTTCAAACGAGAAACGATCCATGCCATCATTCAGAAAGGCGAATCGGCCTACTTTGCCGAATGTCTGGAGGTTGCTGTCGTAACCCAGGGAAAAACGCTGGACGAAGTCGTGACAAACCTTCAACAGGCGCTTGCTTTACACCTTGAGGACGAGGAGATGGCAACGCTTGGGTTTGTCGATCATCCTCGTGTTCAGATCATCTATGATATGGTACTGGCATCATGACCAACCTTCGACGGTTGTCGGCAAAGGATGTTCTGCGGGCGCTGGGCAGTTTCGGTTTTCAGGTAGTGAGCATTCGCGGCAGCCACGCCAAGCTAAGACGCTTATTGGGGTCAGGGGAACGACAGACGCTCACAATCCCGCTTCACAGGAGTTTGGATCAGGGAACTTTGCATGCGATATTCCGACAGGCTATGCGGTATATCCCGGAAGCAGATCTCCGGCCCTGGTTCTTCACTCAAGACCATTAGGCAAACTGCGTGCTCGGAGGGTGTTTTTCTCTGCAGTGTGTTGGAGTGCAAATTAGCACCGGCCAACCGGCGGCTTTCTTCGGCGACGCATTCACCGCTTGCTGACTCCTGATCGATTCTGGCGAACGCCGTTTATTGCTTCGTTACGTCGCGCGCAACGCTGGATAACCCGTCTTCCCAGTTGCTCCATCCGGAATTCATCCCGTAGGGCGACTGCAGAAGAATGGCTTCAATCCGTCTGATCTTCCCCTTTTCAATTTTGAATAACTCGGCGATTTCCCAAGTCCAGGGAGCCACGGGGCCGCCGGTAACGGTACGTCCGTCCTTCGTCTGGAAAGTTCGGTCCTTACCCAGGGCATGATCAAAAAAGCCGAATGCAAAAGCGATGCCTCTCTCCTGATCCACGGCGACAAACCGGCGATCCCGAATTCGCCATACAAAGTGGATCAACCCGGATTCGAACTGCTCCTTACAGCTCCAAGTCGATGAATAGGAATTGGAAGTCTTTGGATCCGGCCGGGTCTGCCCCTCGCGCACGGGAACATTGGTACTCTGGGACCCGTTCTCAATCCGTTCGCAATCGTCGGTGAAGGGGTACTCGCCCTTGCCATCGTTCTTTTCCATTCCGGAGAAGTACATATTTGCTACCCTGATCAGATCCGCACGGGGCATCCGTTCCGACGGCGGAATCGCCTCGGTAAACAGGTGATTGGGGACACCCAGCTTTTCCAGGTTTGCGGCCGGTCCCTGCAGCACTGGAGGAGCAGCTCCGGCTCCGCGTCCAGGACCTGTCGGCGTTGACGGTCGAACAACCAGAGTCTCGATCTCCGTGATCTGACGATTCTTGACCTTCAACCGGAGGGCGAGCAGCGCACCTGTCCCTTCCTTCGTGTTTGCCTCTTCGCGGATTGTTCCGAAAAATGCCACCTGCCCCGCTTCGGGATCCGTGACAAACAATTTGTAATTGCCCTTGCCGATCATCGTCTTCCAGTGCGCATCCGGCAACACTAGCCGTTGGCCGTTTTCCGTAAATTTCGCGTCCTTTGAAAGGGGCAACAGGCTTGGATCGTGGGCAATTGCCGCATCGAGATACCGGTCTACCAGCCCTTCCAGACAAGCCCGGTCGCAATTCTGTGAACTTTGTGCCCTGGCGTGACTAGCCACAAACACCGTCAATAGAAGCCCCGCTGCCAATAATGCCGATTTCCTCACTATCCACCTTCCTTTCTCAATGCCGTAAACGACGCGGATCCCAATAGAAAAATGTTCTGGTTGGGCAGATTATGTATTAACCTGCTGTAGATCTACAAACCTTTTCAGATAGCACTAATTCGAGTTTCTAAACTGTGAGTTTTGTTTGATCATGACCACCTGGTTCACCCGGCACTTTCAAGGAGGAAACTGAAATGGCAACAAAGAAGGCAATGACAATAGAAGAATTGGCGGAAGAAGTAAGGAGCCTAAAGGCGCAGGTGGAAGAGAACGCATGGGCAAAGGACTATCTCGAAATCTGGAAGCTGCAATCGCTTTATTCTCATCTGTACCACATCGGCAGAAATTCGGAGGTGCCTGCGCTCTTTGCCCGGAAGACGCCCGGCGTTGTGATGGAAATCGAAGACAGCGGGGTCTATGAAGGAATTGAGAGCGTCACGTATTTCTGGAACACAGTGTTTGATGTGAACCGGATGCACAGAACCCCGGGATTTCTCGCCATCCATATGACCTGCAATCCTGTTATTGAAATAAATAAGCGGCGCACAAGGGCAAAAGGAGTGTGGCACTCCCATGGAGTGTGTTCATTGGCCGTAAACGGCGTCATGAAGCAGTTCACCTGCCTCGGCAAATATGACATCGAGTACGTAAAAGAAGATGGGAATTGGAAGTTCCTGAATTTTGCTTATCGCCTTGCTTACATGGCTCCGTATGAAAAGGGCTGGATGGAGGAACCGGTTGCCGCCAGCATTGCGGGAAATCCACTGAACAGGCCCGACAAGCCGACCAGCTATCACATGCCTTATTCCCGCTACCGGATCAACGTCATGCAGCCACCACCTCCCGAGCCGTATAAGGACTGATGATTCGAGATTCCCCGGGAGCGCGGCCGTCCCGGCCGCCGTGGCTTCATCAACCGATTTCTTGGTTGATGAGAAAGCGTTGCGGGCGAAACGCCCGCGCTCCCGGGGAATCTCGAATTTCGAATCGAAAGAGAGATTTTGTTGAATGAATAATAGAGGGGTTCTCAGCGCGTTTGGCGCCTATCTCATCTGGGGATTGGTTCCGGTATACTGGAGGCTGATTAAGCATGTTCCTGCAATCCAGTTGATTGGTCATCGCATCATCTGGTCATTCATTTTTCTTGCCGTATTCCTTCTAATTACGCGGAAGTGGTCGGAATTGTACTCCAGGGCTTTGGACCGCAGGGTTATGGGCATTTATTTTGTTGCCGCTGTCCTGGTAGGATTCAACTGGTTCATCTATGTCTGGGCAGTCATTTCCGGATTCATCGTTGAGGCGAGTCTCGGCTATTTTGTCACTCCGATTTTCATTGTGCTTTTGGGAGTGGTTTTTTTGCGGGAGCGCCTGCGGTTGTTCCAGTGGGTATCGGTCGGATTGGCAGGCGCAGGAGTGGCCTACCTCACGATTGCTTATGGCCGTCCGCCCTGGATTGCCCTCGGGCTTACGGTCACGTTTGGATTATATGGGCTGGTTAAAAAAACGGCTCCACTTAGTTCGATGTATGGACTGACGCTCGAATCAGGCATTCTTTTTGTTCCGGGCCTGCTTTTTCTGGGCTATCAGAATTGGATCGGCCGGGGTGCATTCCTTCACACCGGTTTGCAATCGGACTTATTGATGGCCGGCGCCGGGCTGATCACGACTGTTCCTCTGCTGATGTTTACCTATGCTGCGCAGCGAATTTCACTCACGATCATTGGCGTCTTGCACTATATCACTCCAACCTGTCAATTCCTCCTGGGCGTGTTGGTGTATGGAGAGGCTTTCAGGTTTACGCAAGCGCTGGGATTCGGAATTGTCTGGATGGCGCTGATAATTTTTTGCGTGGAGGGAATCCTGTTCCGTCGGGCAGCGAATCCCAAACTGCCTCCCAAGCGTTAAAACGGGGACGCCTCCCTTTTCGCCAGAACAATACCGGTTCCAGGGAAAGCTAAACTGGCGAAAAGGGAGACGTCCCCAATGGGCGCCCAATGCGCGAGCTCTAATTTATGTTGTTATGACGGCAAAAGAGGAATATACGTAAGTGTTCCCTGATTGATGAAACAGCCAATCCGGAAGGAGGAGGCGTGGCGCTCAAGAAAGACGCCCCTGGGAAGGAAGCCGGCAAGCGCGTCTATTTAGTCCCTGCAGTGGACAAAGCACTTGAGATACTTGCGTTAGTCAAGACCAGCGGACACGAAATGAGTCTTGCCGAAATTGCCAAAACGACCGGCTGGCATAAGAGCAGTGTCCAAAGGATGCTTACTACCTTGTGCTACCACAAGTTCCTTCAGCGCGATGATGCAACCAAGCGGTACTCGCTGGGAATCGCCCTGGCGGACTACGGAAGGATTGCACTCGACAATCTCGACATCCGTCAGTTGGCGAAGCCTTTTTTGCAGCAGCTCGTCGATTTCAGCGGGGAAACTGCAGTCCTGGCTCTCCTGAACGACACGAAAATGGTCATGGTAGACAAAAGGGAACCCATAAGCCATCTTCGCGCATCTCCATTCATCGGCACGAGATTCCCAGCCACCGCCACCTCGAATGGAAAAGCCTTGCTGGCGTGGCTGCCTGAAGAAAGGGTGAGCGAAATCCTCCAAATCGAGGGGCTTCCCTCTTCCACAAAGCGATCCATCACCAAACCGGGACCGTACCGGGCGGATTTGGCGGTAGTGCGTGAACGCGGGTACGCCACTGATAGAGAGGAGTTTCAAGAGGGGGTCAGCGGAGTATCGGCGCCTATTTTCACTCCCAAAGGGCAGGTGATCGCCACGATTTCCTTAGTCGGACCCGCTTTCCGGATGACGGAAGAAAGCATTCGCGATTACGGCGAAAAGTGCGTCGAGGTGGCGGCTCAGATATCGACCAAGCTGAGGTAAATTCCTTCCACGGTTTTTTCTTCTTAAAAGAGATGCAGGATACAGGATGCAAGGTACGGGATTTCCAGGATCCTGCATCTCATTATTTCCTTGATCGATTCCCGGAACACAAACTAGCATCCTTCCCGTATGAGAAGCGAGCTTTTGTCAGGCATTGTCCTGATCCGGGGTGGTGGAGATCTGGCCAGCGGCGTCGCCCTGCGGCTGCATCGCTGCGGTCTGCAGGTCATCGTCAGCGAACTGCCTCAACCTCTTGCGGTGCGCCGCCGTGTTTGTTTTGCCGAGGCCGTATTTTGCGGCACTGCAACTGTGGAAGACTGCACCGCCCGCAAAATCGCCGATCCCGGTGATACCCGCCTCGCAGAAGAGATCATGAATGAGGGACATATCCCCGTCCTGGTCGATCCGGACGGGGAAGCAATAGGACATTTTCGACCGGCGGTGATAGTTGACGCACGCATGCTGAAGCGATATCAAGACCACGTTCCGCGCCCGGCAAAGCTTCTGATCGGATTAGGCCCGGGTTTTGTCGCCGGAGAAAACTGCGACGCTGTGATTGAAACCAATCGCGGCGTTTCTTTGGGACGCGTTGTCTGGAACGGTTCGATCGAGTCGAACACGGGCGTGCCGGAGCCGATTGCCGGACGATCGAAGGAGCGGGTTCTACGCTCTCCCGCCGATGGTGCTGTCATAGCTCACGCCAAAATCGGCGACCACCTGGATCCCGGAAAACTCATTGCGGAAGTCGGCGGGCTGCCCGTGCAGGCGCCTTTCAGTGGCGTCCTGCGCGGATTAATCCATCCCGGCGTAATCGTGAAACGAAATATGAAAATCGGAGACGTCGATCCGCGGGATGACCCGCGTGTATGCATTCAAGTCTCTGATAAATCCCTGGCAGTGGCAGGGGGAGTATTGGAAGCAATTTTTTCATTCGCCGGGAGGGCCGGCGTCTCGCCGGCTCTTTTGCAGCGTTTCTAACACTGCACGTTTCGTATACGCTGAGAATAGAGCCGGCGAGACGCCGGCGCTCCCGGCGAAAACCTTCTGTCTCTGTCTCGTAGCTTCAAAGAGGTGAGCAAAATGGCGGCAACGAAATCAGTCATGATTACAGTGAATGGCAATCCTTATGAACTGGATGTGGGCAACAGACCAGGACAGATTGACCCGTCTCACACATTGGTATACACGCTGCGTGAAACACTCGGCCTGACGGGGACGAAGATTTCCTGCGCGCAGGGTGTTTGTGGGGCGTGCACGGTCATTATGGATTCCAAGGCTGTTCCGGCGTGCCGGGTTTTGACTATAGAATGCGATGGGAAAAACATCACCACAATCGAAGGGCTCCGTGATCCAAAGACAGGGACGCTTGACCCGCTGCAGCAGGCTTTTGTGGACTACACCGCTTTTCAGTGCGGCTTCTGCACACCCGGAATGATCATGACTTCGAAGGCCCTTCTCAACGAAAATCCCCATCCTACTGAAGAGGAGATAAAGGAAGCTCTTTCGGGCAATTTCTGCCGCTGTGTCAGCCATTATCAGGTGCTGAAAGCCGTCATGTCGGTGGCGGGGAGGGGCAAATAATTATGGGTGAGAAATATCGATACATCGGCAAACCAATGCTCCGGCGCGACGCGGGCGAGATAGTCACGGGATCCGCGCAGTACCTGGACGATCTGAGATTCCCGAATCTCCTTCACGGAAAAGTGCTGCGCAGCCCGCATGCACACGCCGCAATCAAGAAGATCGATAAGAGCAGGGCCGAGGCATTGCCGGGTGTGATGGCCGTGGTTACATGGGAAGACATCCCCGACTGGAGAGGCGGCACTCCCCGCAATGTTCGCGTGCTGGACAAGAAAGTCCGTTTCGTCGGGGATGCAGTCGCGCTGGTCGCGGCGACGACGGAACAGATCGCCGAGCAAGCTTTGAGCTTGATCGAGGTGGAGTACGAGGTTCTTCCGGCGGTGTTCGATATCGATTCGGCCCTCAAGCCGGACGCTCCTCTGCTTTATGAAGAACTCGAAAGCAATATCCTTCCCGGAGGCACGCCCATCTACGGTCCCAACTGCCTGAAAGGGGTCGTGCACGGAAACGTGGATCAGGGATTCGCCGAAGCGGATGTGGTAACCGAAGGAACTTTCGGATATGAAAACATTCCGAATGCCATTCCACCGGAATCGGTCGGCGCGATTGCTGTTTTCGAGCCGCCC
>Ga0187885_10004250_pt1 | contig 11906 bp, 9 predicted proteins | sample June2016WEW_20_1_3_FD_132970 | JGI IMG/M metagenome (GOLD analysis project Ga0187885, IMG submission 132970) | Peatland microbial communities from SPRUCE experiment site at the Marcell Experimental Forest, Minnesota, USA - June2016WEW_20_100 | ecosystem: Environmental > Terrestrial > Soil >... | reverse complement strand
CTCATCGCAACCGTCCTCCTTCTGACCGTTCTTGGGCTCTAACTCACAGAACAACTGTCACAACCTCGATTATAAGGCCGCAGACCGTGCCGGAATGCGTGGTGCAGGCCTACTGCAGAGTGCTCGCCTGCTGTGTATCCATTTCGCACAGGTAACCTAGTTTTGACAGGTAGACTTCAGAAGTAATTGAGAATGGAAAGCCGCCTGGCCGTCAGCTGGCGCACGGCATTGCGGCTGGCGGGATTCAGGCGTGGAGCGGCGTAATCCTGCTTGGGTTGCGAGGAGGTCTGCTTTCGTCGTCTCCAAACGCAGAATTTGCCTCTTGCCACCTTAGCTCTCCAATAGAGCCGAGAGGCCAAAATCGGCGAGTGCTTTCCGGGTGCGCCATCATCCACGCACAATTGCCAAAGGTGACAGGGGGGCCACGTCTACGGTTTGCGGGCTATGCGGCCAGTGGTTTTGGGGCGATTTGCGTGCATCCTCCAACCCGCTCAAATGCTGTGCATCGAGCACGGTGGCGGGTCTCCTCGAAAGCTTTGCGCGTTTGGCGCGGATGCAATTCGGACGCGTGCGCGTGGAGCATCCGCCCCGTTCCGGCCACACTGCTTGACTCGGAACGCACGCGGAGGTCTAATCGGACATGCCCACTGCGCCAGCGAGGCACGGTCGCACTCAACATACGAACCTGCGTGGCAAACCGTCGAGTGCGCGTACGTGGGGCTGTTTGCCCGCACGCTCGACGTAGGCAGGAACCATGCCAGCAAAGGCAATCGAAGATCTGGCTTCGAGACAAATCGCTGCAGAAATCATCAAGGCCGTAGGAGGAGGGAGGTGCGTCGCGTGGGTGGGTTCGGGGCTCTCAAAAGAGCTCTACCCAGACTGGCCTAGCGCCGTGACCGGGCTTTGCTCTGCATGTGCAGTGGAGCCTTTTGACAATTCGCGACCGACACCTACGGCAGATGAGTTGCTCGACAAGGCCGAAGAATGTAAACGAGCGAATGCAAACGCGTATGAAGCCACATTGGCCGGTTATTACGGCGGAAACGTGGTGCAGACTAGGCAAGCATATCTGTGGTTGATGCAGGCACCGTTCAAGGCTTACGTAACAACTAATCTCGACCCTCTTCTGAGTGAGGCAGCTAACGCACTCGGACATAGGTATCTATTTTCATATCCATTACTCCCTGCCCCAGAGCTAGAGCGTTGCACGAAACCCCTGTTCTACGCCCACGGGCACGCGCGACGGGACGGGATGCCCACGGGACGCGACCTCGTTCTGGCTCGGAGTGAGTTCGACCAGGCCTATAGGGGTGTAGTTCGGCTCTTTGTGGAAAATCTATTACTGAATTATCCGATTGTGTTCATTGGTTGTCGACTTTCTGAACCGGACGTACACCAGGTGTTTCGTAGAGTTCACGAAATGCACACACAAATCAAGAACACCTACCCCGGATATAAGATGCCTCCCAGGATCGCAGTACTTCCTGCTAGATTCAAAGAAGTGAAAAGGGAGATGAAGACCGAGGAAATTCGGGATATGACTGAGGAACAAGCCGAGGCAAAGCTTTTTTTGGAGTTAGACACGGTCGTTCTCCGGTATGCACCTGTTGACCGGCGAAAACACTGGGAAATAGAAGACGTCTTGGAAGCGGTTTGTCGACTTTCCGAAGCCGTATCCACAGTAAGTGATGGAAAGGCAGCACCACGATGACAGAATCGTTTTTTAACAAATTGAAAAGAATCGATGCGTTAATTATTTCTGGACCCTCGGCCTGCAATTACGCTAAGGATCTTGCCCCTCTCTTGGTTGATGAACCTTCTCAAAGGTATTTTTATGACAATCTTAGTTCACCAGGTTGGCTGAGGCTTCTCGCTGACGCAGGAGTGTTTACTGAACCTCCGCGTGCAAAGACGATCCCAGGCGAAGGAATCATTTTTCCATTGTGGCCAGCAGGTGGATACCTGAAGCGTATGGCGCCGCTTGCATCGGAAGCTGTGTCTCAGATTGCTCTTACGGTCCCGAATACGAACAATACTCGCGTGCACGAAGACCTGGCTGAAGCTTTGACTTCAGTTCCTGCGGAGTACAGTGCCGGTTGGGCTGTCAAAGAGGCCGATTGGATTGTATCACGCCCCAACTTGTACTTTGGGCTTCCCGCCAAACTGGCCAACCTCTTTATCGTTTTGGCGAAGGGGCAACAAGTTGGCCCTGCACTCCAGTTGGCTGCATCGCTGTTGACGGTCCTTGAAGATCCAAGGCACAAAGAGGCGAAAGCCGATGAATCACGGTTTATTAACCTCCTAGAGCCGCGGGCCCAATTCGACCTTTGGGAATACGAGCAGATTTTGAGCAATAACATTCCGGAGCTTGTGGAGGTCGCCCCCCAGCAAACACTCAACCTACTTTGCGACCTCCTAGACCGTGCTGTTCTTCTTTCCGACCGCCGCGGAGCTGAGCGCCGCCCTGAAGACCTGTCGTACATCTGGCGCCCCGCAATCGAAGAGCATCAGCAGAATCTCAACCTAGGGCTCAAGCACCTTCTTGTAAGTGCCGTGCGCAACACTGCTGAGAGAATCGCTAGGAAATCCCCTGATTCCTTGCCGGCTCTTGTGCAGCGCCTGGAGGAGCGCGGCAAATCGTGGCAGATCTTTCGACGATTTGCGTTGCACCTCCTGTGGTCATTCCCTGATTCGGCACCGGACTTGGTGCGGGAGCGCCTTCTCGATCGGCAGCTGTTCGACGATGCGGCGATGCGTCACGAGTATTTTTTGTTGCAGAAGGAGTGCTTCGACTGCTTACCCAGCGAAGATCAGAACAGGATCCTGATGTGGATTGAGGCGGGACCGCCCAACCGGGAAGAACATAGAAAATCTTGGGAGAAGTTCATCGGTAGGAACGTGACTGAAGAGGAAGACGAACGTTACGCCAGACAGTGGAAGCGTGACCGCCTCGCTCCATTGGAGCAATTTCTCGACGAGTCGTGGAAGGCAGTCTACGCCGCTTTTGCCGCTGAGACTGGCGCACCAGAGCATCCGGAGTTTGTTTCCTACACTCAGCGTGCCTGGGTTGGGCCGCACAGCCCAGTAGCTCGCCAGGAACTGAAAGCGATGTCGCCCAAGGAGGTCGTTGGCTACCTTCGTGCCTGGCAGCCCTCAGGCGATCCGATTCATGGTGCAAGCATGGAAGGGCTTGCTAGGGAGCTCACATCGGTGGTGACGGAAAAGGCCAACGAGTACGCTGAGGCTGCCGCCGAGTTCCAGCACCTGACCGAACCAACTTATATTCGCGCTCTCATCGAGGGGATTCAGCATGCGCTAAAGGAGACACGGCAGTTTCCGTGGAAACCGGTGCTCGACCTTTGTGAATGGGCCGTGACGCGCGCGAGAGACATCGCGGGTCGCACGGCTGAGTTCTTCGAAATGGATCCCCACTGGGGATGGACAAGATCGGCGGTCTGCAGGCTTCTGACTGCTGGGTTTGTTTCCGACGAGAATCGCATCCCTTTTGAGATGCGCGAACAAGTTTGGCGGGCGATCGAGCCAGTGACCTACGATCCTGACCCCACACCTGAGCAGGAGGAGAGATACGCCAAGAGTGGCATTAAGGAGGAGCATCGCGATCAAGGCATCAACGTTCAAAGCAATGATCCCCTTACAAATGCCATTAACTCCGTACGGGGCGTGGCAATGGAAACCGTTGTGAGGTATGCCGATTGGGTGCGGAAAGGATTTGAAAGGTCGGGCGATGGAGGCGTATTGCTGACGCAGGGATTTGATGCCATGCTCGATGTGAAGAAGGTTCTTGAAACGCATTTGGACTCGAACGCGGAACCCTCAATCACGATCCGCGCGGTTTACGGTGAGTACCTTCCGTTCCTGCAACATTTGGACCGGAAATGGACCGAGGAAAACACTGCGCGCATACTTCCCAGGAATGAGCTTCAGTTTTGGCATGCCGCCTGGGATACCTACGTTTGCTATTGTGCTCCTTATGACGACGTGTTCGAATGGCTCAAAGAGGAGTACGCGTTTGCGGTCCAACGGATCGGCACGCACAAACATGAATGGGGAAACCCGGAGGCTCCGGACCATTCCCTCGCCCAGCACCTGATGACTTACTACTGGCGAGGTAAACTAGACGATCAAGGTGCTCTCCTTGACGCCTTCTATCATCGAGCTGATGGCAAGCTGCGTGGGCAGGCACTCAACTTTGTGGGATGGAGCCTGCGCAATACCAAAGAGCCAATTCCAGGCGAGATCGCACAGCGACTGAAGACCCTGCTAGAGAGGCGGGTGGGCGCGACCAGAGAACGCCCCGAAGGTGGTGCCGAGGAACTAAGGGAATACGGGTGGTGGTTCGCGTCCGGGAAGCTTGACGACGAGTGGGCTGTCAATCGCCTGTTGGACGTGCTTCGGCTCGTCAAATGGGTCGAGCCAGACCACATGGTGGTAGAACGGCTTACAGATCTATCGAGGGCCATGCCACTTCAGTGCATTCAAGCGTTGACCATGATGGTGGAAGGCGATGCAAAGGGTTGGGGCGTCCTCAGGTGGCGGGATAAGGCGAAGGACATAATTCGGGCGGCACGCAGGTCTGGCAATCCGGAGTCGCGCAGAATGGCAGAGGATCTCGTGAATTTGCTCGGCAGTCGAGGCCATTTTGACTTCGGAGAACTACTGAAGGAGCCCATCGCGTAACGGGGGCTGGCAACTGAGCCGCTCCAATCCTAGCCGCCCACCATCGTCGGCCCAGATGCCGCACCCCCCACGAGGAACTCGAGGCGGGTTCGGGCGCTCAGCCGGGCGCCTTACCTGTACAAGTGGCCAACTGAACCCGCCAGCCGCCGCTCTGCCACGCACTGGACTGCTTCTGGGCGAATGGTCGCCGACACGAGGGTTACTCTCCACTTGTTCGCGGAAGGTTTATTCACTCGCCTCACTGCAAGTTACGGCCGGATGGATTCCGGCGTGGAAGGGCGTTTCTCATTCCAAATCCCGCTTAAGTTGTGGGTTGGGCAGTTATCGACAGCTATTGGTAAACCCTTCCCGGCCTACTCGGGAGTAATGCCGAGGCTGATGGGAGTCCCGCCCCCCTTCAAGGTACGGGCGTGGCGTTTTCGGGGCGGTACTGTCCTGGAGGGACACGCGCACGTAGTTGGGCTACCGGGCGGTTAGATTCGTTAGAACATTCCGTGCACTCTGAAGTATCTCGTCGTATGTTGCGATGTGTATTCTTGGACGAAGCAGATCATTAAGCTGCTTCAACATCCGTTGCTGGGCAGCAGTCATTTCCCGTGTTCTGCCAATAATTACTAGGCCTCTCGGAGAGTGTATGCCCGGGTATCCGTGGGAATGGGCATACGCGATGTTGTCTTCGACCCAACTGAACCAAGAAAGCACCTGCGCCAAGGCATGTGACAATGCGGCGGTTGGTTGTGGATAGTCCGTGAATACACGGTCCCGGGGCTTCTCAATTTCCACGAAAATGTACTCATCGTCCAACCGCCTCACCACGAAATCGGTTGCGAACATCTCGCCAAGCACCTGCGAGGGGATAATTTCTGCCGCGAGCGGATCAAGTACCGCGGGGTAACCCTCGAAAAACGATTGGTACACATTCTCATCTTCGTCCCGCACGATGATCTCCGAAAGCTCGTCACAAATCCCGTCGCTGATGTTCAATACGGACTTGGAGATGATTTCCCAGAGGAGAGCGTCTCCTTCGGACCTTAACGGACCCAGACTCGAGCTGGACAAGATCTGGCCTATTGCTACCCTCCGGCGGGCAGATGTCAAAAGCCCTCGGATTAGGCTGGTGAGGAGTCGCTTTGCCTCGGCTTGCGTTCCTGGATCTTCCAATACTTCCCGTATTCGTAGTTCGAGCCGGTCCTGCACATGATCATCCAGGTATGTCCGCGCGAGCTCTACCTGTGCCAATCCCACATCAGCCTTTCCAAGGGCCGCAAGAAGGAGTGCCCGCTGCGCATCCCATGCTCCGCTTGAATTCCCGGAGGCAATCTCGAACAGCGATCTCACGCCGGGAATGCCGTACGCGAGAAGCGAGTACACGCATGGGACTTGGAGGTGCATGTCGTCCATAAATCCTGAGGGCGCATGCTCCGCGAGCTGCTTGTGTTCATTGATGAGTCCAACGTCAAAAGCGGTGATTATGTCTTTCAGCTTCTCGATAAAAGATCGAGTCTTTGGGTCGAATCGCTTCAGGTCCAGTTTTTCCATGATTGCGATGTTGACGGTGAACACCCGAGCCGGAGCTTTACCGGTTGAAGATTCTCTTCTGGAGCGGTTTACTTTCCTGGAAGCTTGCCCTCCCATCGTGCTGCAATTGCCTCAATGTCTGGAAGCGTCGGTTTAGCGTTGGCCCACTCGCGCGTAAACGGAGGATCATCGCTCCGCGGACGCGGGTAGACAGTGCTGATGCGGACCTGCAACGGCAGGGCCACGCAGTCGCCCAGCACTATGGCTTGTTGCTGCGCCAGCGCGGGGAGCTGGTCCAGGAGTTCGCGGTTGATTCCGCTGATCACGCTTTTGAAGTATTGCTGGTCGTCCGGGTTCTGGATACGGTGGACGATAAAACTATTGCATTGCGCTAGCACGGTCCGAGAAAGCTCACCGGGGCGCTGGGAAGCAACAACTAAGCTTAAGCCGTACTTCCTCCCCTCCTTCGCGATCTTTTCGAACACGTCCCGGGCACGCTGCTGACGCTCAAGACGAGCATCAGCGGGTATGTAATGGTGGGCTTCCTCCAAGATAATGACGACAGGAAACTTTCCCCGTTCGGGGTTACGCTGCATGAATTCTAAGACAAGTCTCCCGACCAGCGCCGTAACGTTCTCGAGAACTTCGGACGCGAGCTGGCTGAGGTCGAGAATTGTGACTTGGTGAGAGGCGACAGGATCCGGGTTCTGTTTCAAATAGGAATCCTTCCAAGGTGGGGGGGCATCCGTGAAGTGCTTATGAGGTTCGAGCCCGAAGAGAAGCCTTAGAAATGAGGCAAGTGCCTGCGCGAACGGAGGAACCCGGAACAGGAATGCATAACGAGGGTCCTGGCGGGCCTGCTCCAGCCGGAGTTGCAAAGTCCCGACATAATTGCGCAGGTTGGGATTTCGCTCGGCCTCGCGGCTTAAAACATCGTTAAATACTGTGGTGACGAACTCGTCGAAGTCAAAGTGAACAGGCGAGTCGACACCCACTGGCGTACTGCTATCCCCCTTAAGCGCAGTACGATCATTTACCAACCTTTCCTGAGTTCTCTGAAGTTGCTCGCGAATTGCATTGTTTGCAAGCGCGTCAATCGGTCCGTCTCCCTGTACACTGGTCAACATTATCTCGGTGGCACTCGTATACCCCGCCCAGCTCTCGGCGAAGCCCGCCTCGGTGAAGACTGCCTGCTTGTTTGCCAACAGTTTTCTGAGTGGCTCCAAATTGCGCTCACGCATGTTTTTCCGGGCGTAGAACGCAGCGTTGCCGGCCGGTGGGTTTTTTAGCGAGGAGTCGATCTGGTTCAACGAGTCCTGGATCGTGCTAAAGATGTGTAATTGCGACGCCTTTACTTGTCCCGTTGCACGTGCAGCACTGATCGCCGTAAATAGAAGCGGCGCCTGCGCGCCCTCGCCCGGACGGAAGAAAGCGTTGTAGTCGACACTGTTCATGAACCAGTGCGGTATCCACAAGCCGCTGGGTTGATCGCCATCATTTCGGAGAACCAGCCTCTTATAAAGCGGTGCCCCATCTATTCCCGTAAAGGCCCGCTCGTACTCGTTGTTGGTGTCGAAAATGATGAAGTGCGCATTTGGCATGCCGCGGTCCAGGACTGCCCGGATCAGGGCCGTGACTGTGCAGCTCTTGCCCGATCCTGTGTTCCCAAGGATTGCGGCGTGCTTACCGAAGAACTGGTCAATATCGATGTTAACGTCGTAGTCTGTAAAGACCGGTGACTTACCAATTGTGACGTGGTGCGGATCGTGCGTGCGAGCCTTATCGAAGATAACGTCCAGATCTTCCTCGCTGGCAAACCAAACCGGGTTATCAAGTTCGGGGTACCGCCTCACTCCGTACTCGAATTTCTTACCGTCGGACGTCTGCATGAGAGTACCAACCATACTGACCCACATCGTCCGTCTCGGCCTCGCAATGACAAGCATTTGGCGGTGCTGCAAGGTCGCTTCGGCATCCTCCGCCATGTCCAGGCTGGTGACGATGGCTACGACGCGTTCACTCCCCACCGGAATGATAACGAAACTGTTTATCACAGCAATCGCATAAAGGCCGCCCGAGCTGCTCTTGACGTAGCTGCTCGTCTCAGGCGCGAGTTCCACAAGGGCCTGATACGTTTTGACCTTGACAGTCCGTCCTATCGTTCTATCTGTTGACATGGGTCACGCAGGCGGTTGATCCAGCGGGAACGCCTTTCGTACCTCCTCGCGCGCGTTAGCTTCGACATTTAGTTCGGTGATATCAGGCAACCATTTTGTGCTGAAATCTTGAATGGTGCCTGCGCCCCCCGTGTAGTTCCCCTTGGAGTCCTTTTCCGCCCCAACAATTATTACGATGCGCTTGCTCCCAATTTGCCTGAGCCGCCACACCTCATGGCGGGCATCGAGGGATTCACCTGCGTTCGGTGAGACGATTTGCGGAGTCACAATTATCAGTACGAAACTCGGAATGCTGAGGGCCTGGTAAATGAGACGATTAATATGGTTATCTTGGAATTTGTAGCCAACAGTTAGAAGTACGCTTTGGGGCTGATGGATGCTTGCGCTAAAGTGGCGAAACATCTCTGCGTATGGATATCCGTTCATCTCGGTTAATTTCAGCGGTGAAGGGTAGATCATCACGTCGCCGTATTCGTTTTCTTCGGGGATAGTATGGCTGATGACCACGTCCCCAGCAGCCGTAAACCGACGACGCCAGTTGATGCTGCCGTGGAGTTTGTAGAAATGCAGAACGCGATCCACCCGGCTCACGCGTCCTTCTGTTGTTTCCCCTGGGTAATACAAATCGTAATGGTAGCACTCCGTTCGGAGTGTACGGTTAATGGTTCCCAAAAACCCATCGAAGTACAGCACGCCAAGGTTGTCCAACGCACGCTCGAGCAGTAGGTCGTAGTTGATCGTGAAGACCTTGGCCCGGGGAAGGTTTGTGCTGCGCAGGAGGACTCGGCGAAGAAGTTCTTCATGAAATTTAAGGCTCTCATCGGGAGTCGCGTTGAGTGCCTTGCATTTGTGGAATAGCCATTTCTTTACAAGGTGTTCGAGACATTGCGCATCTGTCGCCGACACTTCCATTCCTTGGAACGCGGTCGTTTTTTGCAGAATCATCTCGTTTGCCTGGACATTAGCTAGCACCGTGAGGAGCGGCTCAACTCCAAGCACACCCTTGTCAGGAAGAAGCTGGGCCAAGAGAGTTAGCGCCCGCGTCTGGAGGCCATCGTCGTTAAGGCGGTAAGGTGCTGTGTCGAATTCGGGTAAGAGGTTCGACACGTCATCGATCCTTGATGAGCCAAGTGGAATGCTGCAACCGTTGCCTATCAGGAGGGTCAGGTTGCGTAATTCGAGGTATTGACGGAGACGCTGGATAAGCCGCGCCTTTTCCTCTTCCTTGTCCAGAGGAAAAGCTTGGGCTCCAAGGTAATATTCATTTGCGCTCATCTTGGCAACCTTCCAACATCGAACAATGACTGAATAATACCAGCGTATTTAACACCTTTGCAACAAGTTGAACCTCTCCGATTCGAAGCACGCAGGCCACAAGTCCTGGTTGCGAGGGAGGGCTTAGCACAACCGGGTCTTTGTCCTGAAAGGTCAGCCACCTGCAATATGGCCGCTGCCTCAGATAGACCCTGTGTGACGGCGCAGCGTTTAGTATTACCGATTCCTGGCGACAAATCCCCTTCCGACTAGTCATTCTCAGGTGATGGATATCGCCGGCAGCGGATTGGGCCTGAAAAGTCGCCTTCCCATCGACTGACCTACCGCTGGGGTTGGATTCCGAGTTGGAAGGGTGGTCGTTCCCAATCCGGTGAATTACCGCCTGCGAGCACGACCGCGTCCGCCCGACCCGTGGCCCCGCCTGCCGGAGCCCGCACCCTGCCCGGGCTCAGCCACGGTCTTGACCCGAAGTTCACGCCTCGACACCGGCCTGACGCCGGGCATCATCCCGTTTCGCCTGTCAGTACCCGAGGCATTCCCCGAAGTCGTCCATTCCGGCCGGGTTGGCATGGAGCATGGCCAGCATGCCTGCCATCACGCGGAGCGTGACATATTCACGGAATTGCGCCGACCTGCACCCCCAAGGGCGCATTGGCGGGCGGAACGGGTACATGTCGAATATGTCCTCAAGACCAGTGGCGGCGAAATCAAGGAACATCACGATGAGGTCCTGCGCCATGTCGTCCATGTCGTCGTCCGACAAGTCAAGTCCCAGGCGCTTGGCAGCCTCCCCGACAGCCCGCCGCATGCCGTTCGGGTAGCGGGCCAGATATTCCCGTAGGCTCTTGGGCGGGACGAAGCCCGGCTCGGCGTCCTCCTCCCAAAGGACTCCGAGATCAAGGAGCCAGCGTGCATCCTTCTCCAACAAGGCGGGAATCACGGGTCCGGGGGGCGGTGGCGGCGGGAGAGAGCTGGGGAACGGGTCGTCAAGGTGGCAACACTCTATGCCCATTTCTTTCAGAAACTGTTCATCACGGCGGGTCATACAATTCCCTCTGACCATGACATACATTGGCCGGCAGGGTCCCTGGCGGAGATTATTAAGGAAGAAACGCTGCATGGCCCTTTTGGAAGGCACGGCACCTCGTCACCCAAGCTCCGCTCGGACAAGTCCAGCTCGGACAAGTCCAGCGTGCCGGGTTGAATTCTAAGGCGTATAATCTCTCGGCATAACCACTGGGAGGCGACGAGATGGCCAAGACCAAAGTGTTGACAATCACGGTTCAGAATCAGCCCGGCGCAGTCGCGGCGATCGCGAAGGCACTGGGGAGCTCGAAGGTGAATATCCTGGCGCTCTTGGGAACGGCCCAAGGGGCAGCCGGCACAGTCCACCTTGTGGTCGAAGACGCCAAGCGAGCAAAGAAGGCCCTCGACGAAGCCAAGCTTGCATACCTGGAAACCGGGGCGGAGCAACACGAGCTGGCGAACAAGCCCGGGGCGCTGGCGCAGCACTTGGAGAAGCTCGCAGCAAAAGGCGTCAACCTGAGCTCGGTCCATGCCACGGCCGTGAAGGGTAAAAAAAAGGCGGTTGTGGTCTACACAGTAGAGGCCCAGGCAAAAGCCAGCGAGGCACAAGCCGCAGCTCCGGCCGCATAGCCGGGCTTAACGCCACGGCTCGCATGCGTTTGCCGGTTGAGCCCAAAACTCCTCGGACTCAGCCGCGAAGGGCGGCGTGTGTCCGTCAGGAAGGGACTTTGTTTTTGCCTGTTTGCCCTGTCGACGGAAGCTTGTCGTCCGCAAGAACTCGGGACGGGCCAAGATGTGACGGTTACGCCCCAGTCGCCTGAACCGTTATTGGATTCCTCTTTCCTCGTCTGCGTAGCGTCGGCAACCTCTGGGCTTGATGGTAAAAGTAATGAGCTCGCCGGGGTTCGCCCCCATACTGTGCCCGGCAGGCTTCCTCCCACGCCGCATAAAAATCTTCGGTATTTCCCCTCACTGCGCCGGATTGTTGGACCGGAATTCGCGGGCGATTCGGGAATCTGAGTACATATTCCCCAATTTCATCCCGGATGATCCCTGTCTGCTCCATCCATCACCTCCGAAGTCATAGCTTCAGGATCTGATGAACCAACAATAGCAGCGGGGTATGACAGGGTTGGTCATCACATGTGGCCAAGGCCTCTACGGTGGTCGACCAGAATATGTACCCACACAACAAACGGGAAGACGTCCATT
>Ga0187885_10004247_pt1 | contig 11913 bp, 10 predicted proteins | sample June2016WEW_20_1_3_FD_132970 | JGI IMG/M metagenome (GOLD analysis project Ga0187885, IMG submission 132970) | Peatland microbial communities from SPRUCE experiment site at the Marcell Experimental Forest, Minnesota, USA - June2016WEW_20_100 | ecosystem: Environmental > Terrestrial > Soil >... | reverse complement strand
CAATAGTTTATTACTTAATTAAGAATATAGAGAAAATGGTTTAGCGAGGACAATGAGCTACAGAAGAGTCAGGAATTGGCAGAGTCTCTCTGTGAGCATAGCCAGGCAATTTGCACTAAAGATCGTTGAGAAGGGTTTGGAGTCAGCTGATCCTTATCCCGCTGTGCTGGAAGCGTTGAAAGTGCGGTCTGGGACCTTGGGCGGATCCGGGAAGAAGATTGTTATAGGCTTCGGCAAAGCCAGTTACAGAATGGCACAGGCATGCGAAGACTTCCTTAGGGATCAGATCAGTGCCGGTGCAATAATAGTGCCCAAAGGATCATTCGCTGATGGCAGCCTTAGCAGGATCAGGGTCTTAGAGGGGACGCATCCAATCCCAAGCAAACTCAGCTTAAGCTCAACTAGGCAGGTTCTTTCGCTGGTACGCAACCTTGCCGAGGAGGATGTTGTCATATGCCTGATTTCTGGAGGGGGATCCGCTCTTTTTGCTTTGCCAAAGGAGGGGATAGCGCTCTCCGACAAGCAGGAGATGACAAAGCTGCTCCTTGCTGCCGGAGCATCTATTCAAGAGACAAACACTGTGAGGAAGCACATATCGGCTGTAAAAGGAGGGCAACTGGCGAGAATTGTCGCACCAGCGAAATGCTTGAGCCTGATATTGTCAGACGTTGTTGGTGACGACATCAGTTCGATTGCATCAGGACCGACGGCTCCAGATAGCTCCACCTACGACGATGCGTGGGCTGTGCTTGAAAAGTACAATCTTGTTGGCGCGGCGCCGAAGAGCATTATCGAGCATATAAAGTCGGGGTTGGCAGCGAGGGTTCCAGAGAACCCCAAGCCTGAAGACGGCATTTTTATGAAGGAGGAGAACTTCGTCGTAGCGAATAACACGGGTGCGCTCTCTGCAATGGCCAAGAAGGCGGAGAGGCTCGAACTCAACACACTGGTTATGACATCGCGCCAAGAAGGGGAAGCCAAAGAGGCAGGTAAGAGGATCGGCGTATTAGCCAGGCAGATCGTCAAAGAAGGTAAACCAATCAAGCCTCCGTGCGCTGTCCTTTTTGGTGGCGAGACGACTGTGACAGTGAAAGGGAAGGGCAGGGGAGGTCGGAACCAAGAGGTTGCCCTTTCTGCAGCAATTTCATTGAAAGGAATGCAGGACGTTGCATTCATCTCGATAGGAAGCGATGGCATAGACGGCAACACCGATGCTGCAGGAGCTATAGTGGACGGGGGCACCGTCGAGCACGCCCTCAGCATAGGACTTGCAGCAGATAAGTTCCTTGACGAAAATGATAGCAACACATTCCTTGAGGCTAAGGGGGATTGTCTGGTACGCACGGGCCCAACTGGCACAAACGTTAATGATCTCGCCGTCCTAGTGGTGCTGCAGTGAAGTTATCACGTTGCTGAGGCTTTGTTGCCCTTCAGAACCTTGAGAAACCTATCACGTACCTGACAAAGCGCTGACTATTACAGCTATGCCGCCAGCTATCAGGACCCCCAAAGTGAGGAGCACAATCAAGATGGCGCTTCCCTTTAGTACCTTCTTTTTATTGCCCTTCATCAGGAGGCTCAGGAATGGCAGACTGCTTATAATGAGAGCGATACCTATGATCAGATCGAGTATAGATGCAGTATCCATCCAATCCAACCCGTGCGCTGAAGCTTCTTGCAGCAGGCAGGATTTATTCCTTTTTGCGTTTGCGTTAAACAGTGGTCTCGTCCCGCTTCCAGTAGTATTCGCAGACAGGGATGCCTAGCTCAAGCTTGGAAAGCAGTTGGAAGATAAAAAATACAGCAAAAAAAGTTATACGACCCCGCTAAGGGAGGCTCTTATTTTTGGCATCTTTATAGATTTCCAGCAGGGTCTCCAGCGCAACTATCTTATGGTCTATGTTATCACTCTTCAGAAGTTCCATCAAATATGGAATGGCAGGCGAACCCACATTGCGCAGGGCATCCTCGGCACTGGAATATTCTGTCCCTGACCTGCTCTCGAAGTGAGTGGTTGGGTTTGACGCCTCGCCCACAAGGAACTTGATTCCCTCCTCCCCAGCGTTTTCGCAGCACTTGTACAAGGGCGTCGGGTGTGTCCAAAGGAGTGCCTTAAGCTTCTTCGCATAGGGCATGATAGATGGGCCTATCGCCGTCCCATTTATCTGGTATGCCAGCAAGAAAGCGGCTGCAGCCACCCGAGCGTCTGCCCCGGGCAGCATGTCAACAAATACGTTGCTAACCCGTTGCTTCGCTGTCGGATCGATTCCTTCGAGTATCTGTGGGGACAGCCAGAGCTGATCCCAGCCACCATCAAGCCTGTGTGTAAGCTGGAGCTCAAGCAGCTTGAAGGCAACAGTGTTTATTGCGGGAGCGCTAGCGATTTTTGTGAGGACCTTTATGATATTGACCATCTTCGTCTTGGGGCCTATTGAGGTTTCCTGCAACCCATCGAGGATGTTCGCAAGTAATGGAACAGCTTTTTCCCCCATGGAAACCAGCTGGTCTATTGCTTGGTTGCTGCCGATGGTTGCGTCGATCTTTTTGAGGGCCTGGTTGACCTGCTTCTCCAGTTCCTTATCATCAGACATAGTGATCATATCATAATTTTAGCTTTGAGATAATAACCTTTATGTAACCAAGTTCAAAATGATGAAAAAAGGATGCACCATCATCAGCTTCAGAATGTTGCTCCACAAGACACCTAATTGGCGGGATGCATTTCAGCCTAAAGAACTTTGTCAGTACTGGACAACACCGTGGGTTATGGGTAGAACCGCCTGAAGATCCGGCAAATCGCCAAGCTGATCCAGCGTTTCTGATCCAAGTGTCTGTCCTTCAGCAGTTTGAGATCCCAAGAGCCGTCAGGCTCCTGCCTGTTGGTCAGCCATTCAAGCGCACCTTTTATGTCGCTATCATCGGCGGTGTAGCCCATGAGGGACAGCGAATCAAGCGACGACACAATATCCGTGAACCAGAACGGGAATGAGACGCTTGACCAGAAAGATGGGGCTCTCCGATCTGAATATTTGTCGGGCAGGAAGAACCGACTCTTCAGCAGGTCTCCGGCACGCAGGGCTTCCTCAGACCTTTTATACCTTGGGTGTGCTGCGAAAGCCCTTAGAACAACTCCCGTAACCAAGTGGGAGAACGGTCTTGATCTATCCGGCAGGAGGGGCTGAGACTCGAGAATTTTTCTCCACTTCCCCTTGGCACGCCATGTCCTCAAGGGAATGGCCCAGCCACCATCATCCTGCATCACTGACAGAAGCCATTCGAAGCCCTTTTGGATACCTGGATGATCACCGTAGCCTGCCTTGATCATTAGTTCCATTATCCCTGCGGAATAGTTTGGGGAGTACTGTTTTCCGTATATGCCTCTGAAATCCCCTTCGTCAGTCTGGAGGCGAAAGAGGTAGTCTACTGCCATAGCAGTAGAGTGGTGTTCATAGTCCATGCCATACTTCTCAACTAACACCCCAAAGTTCCGGTAGGTCTCAAGGTAAGAATAATCTTCAAATGGTCGTTTCTGTTGGGCCCTTGCATTAGGGTATTTCCAAGATCCATTATCCCGCTGTTTAGCGACTATCTTCATGACTTCAGGCAAAGTCCACAGGTCTCTGACATCCCTCGATGCATCGTTACAGAGATCGCGTCTGACGAACAGCTCGACAGCTTTACTCTCGGACTCCCCCAAGTAGCTGAGGGGATTGTATTTCAATGCCTTCAGCCAGTTTTCCATCTTCAGACACCATTTTATGTATTATTTGGACTGGGGGGACTTTTTATCCAATATGAACCGCTTTTTTTCTCCGCAGACCAAGCAGGTAACCACGACGTGCGGGCTCCTCTCCTGGGATATCCTGACGCGTGACCTGCTGCCTGGGTAGAGGAAGGAGTGGCAGGATTTGCAGACGAAGTATTTCCAGTGCTTTGGGATGCGCACACGGGTCCTCTTGGACAACTTGAGCGCCATCTGCACGTAACGATCTGAGAGCTCAGGCTGCAAAGGGGCGTACTCCGCTGCCAAACCAAACAGGTGGTCTATCCTCTCTCTTGCGAGGTCCCTGACAATCTCGTTGTTAGGCAAGCGGTTCCACCAATTGAGATTCTGGATGTAGGCTAATAAATGGTAAGCGGTGCGGGGGCGAGATTTATATGGAGAGAAGCTTGAAACTCAGTTTGGTGTTCCGATGATCAGCATCGTCATAGCGGAGGCGGCCTTGGAGACGGTGCCCAAGGAGATCGCAGACCATCCCTCGGTCAGGAAGACAGCGGACCGCAGGGGGAAGGAGCCTGGTCAGACCCTCCTTGACATATCATACCACTACACGGCGATGAAGGACCTAAAGGACTGGGACAAAAGGGGTAGGCCAGACATCACCTTCATTACCCTCCTCAATCTCCTTGAGAGCCCGCTGAACCTCGAGGATAGGCTGAGGATCTACGTACACACTCGCAATGATCTCATAATCACGATCGACTCTAGGACAAAACTCCCAAGGAACTACACAAGGTTCCAGGGGTTAATTGAACAGTTGTTCGAGATCGGCAAGATTCCTCCTCACGGAAAACCACTAATGACCCTTTGGAAGGGGACGCTAAAGGATGTCATTGCACAGGTAAAGCCCTCAAAGACGTTCTTCCTGACCGAGAAGGGCAGGAAGACAAAGTCTGAGGATTTTGGATCGAAAGTGGTCAAAGAAGACTCTCCCCTCATTGTAATTGGCGGTTTCCAAAGGGGTGAGTTCAGCAAGCAGGATCTCGGGATGGCCGACGAGAAGGTCTCACTTTACAAGGATCCGCTCGATGCGTGGATAGTTGCTTCGATGGTGACTCACGATATTGAAAAAGCACTGGGCATAATCTAGCCATATTGACAAACTCAGTCAGTCTGATTCAAATGTCAAACGACCAAAGGAAAAGCATTATCCCCAAGAACCTTAGAAAAGGGCAGATTTTGATAGTCGTGCCCATCGTCGTGATTGTGGTGATTGTGTGCCTATTTTTTTCTTCTGCAATACCAGTCTATGTGCCCCCCACAACATTCACTCTGCAGATTCTGTTCCTGGCACTGGATTACCGTTCCACCAAAGCTTTTTTAGCGCTTGGGTTTGAAGAGAGGAACAAGATTTTTGTTGCTCTAATGAAAAAGACGAGAACGCTAGAAGAGGCTGTTATCATCTTCTATGTCTTTATCGAGCTGTTTCCGATGCTTGTAGGCTTGGTGGTATTGCCGCTGCTTGGTATGACTTTGATAGCAGTAGCTACGCTTTTCACCTCAGTCCCTGCGATTAGCCATGCCTTCGCTTACTCCTACAACAAGACACATGTCAAAGGCTCGCAGTAAAAGAAATTCTCGCATTGAATGCCCAATAAATCCTTTTAGGATAAGTTGCAACTTGAGAAATTTATTTTGATTTCAAGTCGAGTTACTATATTATAATAACCTTTAACGTATAGTTGACTGCCAAATTAATTTTTAACCCATTCAAAATAGTAAACCGAAAAGGGTGCATAGATCGGGTCTTTGCGCATTACAAGCTTTTTCCCCATTGTTATCGCTTCCTATTTCCATTTTAAAAAAAAGGTGAAGTGATTATTTCTTCATCATTTGAACCATTTGTTCCAGTGCTTGCTTGACTGTTTCTGCTGACCATGCGAAGTCCAATAGAGGAGTGACGGTGAAGTTTAGGAGCGGGGCAAAGGGGTTGCCCAGCATAAGTTTGTGGAGCTCTTCAACCGAATCTGCCTGATAGATCTTCATTCCTTCTCTGCATCCGGGGAAGGCATATGTTCCTAGATGCTTACCCTTCGCTTCAAGATCTTTGGTATATTGGATTTGCATAGGTATCATCTTTATCGCAAGTTCAAACATATCTGGAGTGATAGGTGCCAATTTCCACTGAACCATATATTTCATTTTAAACAACTCAATGTCACTATATATAAATAGTTACTTAAAAGGTTTATTTTTTTCTAAATATATTAATATTTATTTTTTATAAAATTACTATAACTTTGTATTTAAAATAAGTAAGTTACTTAAAAAGCATTTCTTTGATGTTTATAACGAGAGTATTGGAGAATGTTCATAAAAAAGAAAGGTGCAAGGGCAAAAGACATGGCCCAGAAGACCTTTCGGATAGGGTCTATGGTGACTGATAAATCACTAGAGCATGCTCACACAGTTTCAACGGTGTGGGGAATGAGGATAGCGGGGGTAACCTCATTCTTGAATACTAGTGCCAAAGACAATTTCACTCCAAGGGTGCGTAATCTGCACCCCTGCCCCCCCATCTGGCTAACAAGAAAGTCAAATTTCAGATATTCTTATTATTAAATTTCAACTTATGATTACAGCGGTAACATATGGAGTCATCTGCTGCCAGACTGAGAAGAAATTATGGGTATGATATTCTCATAAATACGTTTGAATCGATATTACGAAAATATATTTCAAATCTGTTCATCATAAATTATGGTGACAAATGGTTAAGCCAAGTGCCAAAAGGGGTACTAAATGAACTTGCTGAAACGAAGCAAATATTGACGCCAGAAAATTATCCTATTGAAGATTTTTTTGAGGAGTTATATTTCTTAAATCTAAAAGATATCCTGATGGCATTTAACAACTTCAATTTAGCAAAGCCATTTTTTGGGGAACTAAATAAAAACAAATTTGGAGAAATCATGGATCGATTAAACAGCTATCGAAGAAAGATCACCCATGCTAAATCGACTTTTAGCGAATTTGATTTGGTTAATTTAATTGATGATATCAAAATGCTTTGCCAAGGGGAACAAGGCGACGAAATACGGCAGTATCTAAAAAATGAAGCATACAAGAATGCGAAAGAGATACCTGCAAATTGCTTTGAAGATTATGATGTACCAAACAATCTGCCCTCAGAAAGCTACGATCTCGATGGAGGTTTTGTAGGAAGGGAGAAAGAAATAAGAGCGCTCATGAATTTTATAAATTCTGGTCAAGATAGGATTATCACTATTACTGGTGCGGGCGGTGTAGGGAAAACTGCTATTGCACAGAAAGTAGCATATTCCTTTTTATCAGATCAAAGGAATCAATTTGAGGGAATTATTTGGTTTAGCGCAAAAGCGAATAAACTTACTGACGAAGGTATAATTCCGTTAAATCCAGATATTACAACTTATAAAAAATTAGTCACTGATATACTAGATATTCTTGACCCAAATACATTAGAAAGCTTCAGACAAGCGAATGTTCCGATAGAGTCTTATGCTGTTTATTTGAATACTTTTTTTTCCACTCATAAATGCCTGCTTATCGTCGATAACCTTGAAACTATAATAAAAGACATTGAATTAATCAGATTTATTGAGGAAATCCCGCGTCCGTCGCAGGTTTTAATTACGAGTCGGAAAGGCTTAGGAGCATTTGAAAGACCATTCCCGATAACAGATTTACCTGTAAAAGATGCAATCGTATTATTTCGAATCATTGCTAAAGAACGAAATAGAGAAGATCTCCTCCGATTGTCAGAGCCTACTATTACATCTTTTGTTAAGAGAGTGAAATGCTATCCCCTTTTTATTAAATGGGCAATAGGACAAGTATGCCTCGGAAAAGAGGTTAATTCAGCATTTTCCCAGATTCTCGATGGGCAGAGCGAAATAGCAATATTTGTTTTTAACGATGTTTTTAATCTACTATCGCCAAATTCTCGGAACATATTATATGGGATGATTGTTTTTGGAGATAAGCCCGCAACAAGTTACGTATTAATGCACTTGGCTAACTTAAATGATGATCAATTTGAGGATGCGATGAAGGAACTCACTTTAACATCATTTGTATTCCCAGAGATTAAAGAAAGTGAAACTGGGCCGCCTATTACTGAATATAGCATGTTGGAATTGACTAGAGGTTTTATAGAATCAAAACTTAAAGACGATGAAAAAACTAGACAAATACTAAACACACGATTATATCACTTGTCTGAACAAATACATGATTTTGAAATATCACATAGCAGCTATTTCCAATCGCTAATTTCTTTAGGAATAACGACTTTTGAAGAACGCATTGCATTTGACTATGTTAAAGCTGCTAAGAATTTCTATTATCAAGGAAATGCAGAAGAAGCTGAAGTGAATTTTAAAAAGGCAGCTAAAGTCGCTCCTAGATTATCGTATGTGTGGACAGAATTTTCAAAATTTGAATTCTCAAGGAATCATATTTCAGAAGCTTTAAAATACGCACAAGAGGCAATCGATGTAAAACCAATTAATTACCATGCCTGGTTTAATTTAGGCATTATACTCTCAAGAACAAAGAATTATCAAGGCGCTATTAGTTGCTTTGTCAAAGCAAAAGAGTTGAACCCCGAACATCTTCCCATTTATACAGAGCTTGGAAGAGCATATAGCTTTTCGGGAGAACATAAAAAAGCAGAGACAGAATTCATTAATGCGTTAAAGAATGAAAAATATCCAAATTACAAACATCACATAATAACACTACAAAGCACAGCTGAAAATTATAGACGATGGGCAGAATCGTTCAGGATAAGGCGAGATCTTGATGGAGAAATTATCAAACTTGAAAAAGCGTTAGAAGTAATAACCAAAGCAGTTGAAATAGCCAAAAACGATAGGCTTGTTTGGCGAAGTTACTATCGTATATGTATTGACCTTGGAATTGCTCACGCAAAAAGGGATGGATTCAAAGTAGGTAAGCCTTATTTAGAAAAATGTGTTTCATCATTGGACCCTGGAGAAAGAGGAATTTTATCTGAACTTGATGAAGCATCTGTAGCTTACTATTATCTAGCTGCGCTTGCTTTGCGAGAGCAAGGTATTGATAAATCACAATTTGCGCTTTGGATTAACCAAGGTCTATCTGTTTGTAAGAATCCAAAAGTACAAGCAGATTTAGAGGCTCTCAAAAGACAATTGATAGAAAATGGGTTAATTACTATTCAAGACTCTAATAGAATTGATGGTCAAATAAGATTTTTTAATATTTCACGTCAATTTGGGATTATTGATTCTAATAATAATACTTATTTATTTTTTGCCAATGGATTTCGATGTCTACTACCACCAAATACCTTTGTCGAATTAGAGGGGAAAAAAGTTTCTTTTGCCCCAATAAGAAATCCAAGAGATAATTCGAAATTTATGGCCACTGATATATTACTTATGTCTGATTCGCAATAGGCTTTTTATTACTGCAAACCCAGCCGTGCAAATACATGGCCCAGAAGACCTTTATCGTATAGTGAAATTTCTTACCAATCAAAGATAGTCTATCAACCCTAACTTATGCAATCTAGAACGTATGGCACCTGAATTTCTCTGGAAATAAAGAAAACAGAGGATATTCAACTGAGAGCACAACTAAGGATGGGAAGAACAGTTATCACTGACAGATATGAAAAATGGCAAGAAAAAGTCGATGAATTGATGTTAAAAGGAGACTACCGCTCAGCTAATGATCTATGTGGTGCAATATTTTTCATATACCAAGTTGATAAAATATTCAATCAGGCCATCAATGGATCTGAAGTTTGGTCAAACGGACTATATGTGATGTTAACTTATTACACTGATTGCTTAATGCAACAAGGATCTGCCATACATCCTGAGTCTCAGGTACCCATGTGGGTGAGGAGCCACTCGATGAGCCCAGTACCCTTCGCACCCAGCTCCTCACATTCATGGGTGGCCATATCCTCAAATAATTCGGTGCTACCACCCGGGAATAGCCTTGCAAATCTGACAAAGCTGGTTGGCGAGAGAAGCGAGGAGTGTAAGGTATAGCAGCTCCGATCGAGTCCGGGTATGCGGGTCGTCGCACGAATTAGCGTCTTTTTTTCAGCCTCCGCAAACTCGTTCTCAAGGTATACCTTTGATATAGGGTAAAATTGAGGTTCTAACTATATCCCATTTTAATGGTGCGGCCGCCGGGATTCGAACCCGGGATCCAAAGCTTGGGAAGCTTTTATCCTAGACCGGACTAGACCACGACCGCACCGCTTGATAAAACAATTTTCCATGCCTATATCTATTACGATTCGCTGAAACAGGCACTGATCAAGAAAAATAAAATGAAAGGAAGATGTTTTTCTTCCTTTACATTGACATGAACTCTTCTGGCTTCGGCGGCTCAGGCGAGAGACCCTTGCGCTCACGGATCTTTCGGATGGTCTCGGCCGTCAAGCTCTGCGGCACCGGAGACCACCTAGCGAACTCTGTTCCCCAGAAGGCCTTTCCCGCGGTGGCGCTTCTGAGCTCGTCGGACATGTCGAATGTCTCTGAGACCGGGATCTCCGAGATCAGGTGCATCACGTCCCCCGCTTGATCCAAGGATATAATCCTGCCACGCTTTCCAGCGACTATCCTCGTGACTCCGCCCAGGTAGTCCTGCGGGACCTTCATGTCGAGCTTCATGATTGGCTCGAGCAGTACGGGGTTCGCCGAAAGGAAGCCGCAGAATATGGCGTCCCTTATGGCGGGCATTATCTGTGCAGGTCCCCTGTGGGCCGGATCCTCGTGGACGGTAGCGTCGTTCATTGTGACCTTCATGCCTCTGATTGGCTCCCTCGCAAGCGGCCCTTCTGCTACGTCCAGCCTGAAAGCCTGCACTAGCGTATCTTTGATCTCGCGTATGTACTGCAGACCCTTGGTAGCATCGACGAACATGTTTACAAAGGAGTCAATTGCCCAGATGCCCCTTGCCTCGTCGGTTTCCCAGCTGGCCTGCTCGCGCAGGATCCGCGCGCGCTCCTTGGTGTCCATGTCCTCGTAGATAGTTCCGTCCTGGATGAGTTTGACGGTCTGCTCGCTGAGCGGCGCCACCGACGCGTAGAGTCGGTTATGCTTGTTCGGTGACTTTCCTTCGAACGGGCCCAGTGCCTTCGTCAGGCTTTCGCGGTAGACAACGATCGGCGGCGTTGTCGTAATCTCGATTCCACCAGTCCTTTGCTTGAGGTCCCAGAGCGCTATCTCGAGGTGGAGGCTGCCCATACCTGCTATCAGGTACTCGCCTGTCTCCTGGTTGATCTTCACCGTCAGGGTCGGGTCCTCTATGGCCATCTTATGGAGCGAGTCGATGAGCTTGGGCAGGTCCCTGCTGAACTTGGGCTCGATAGCCATCGTTACGACCGGGTCGGAGATATACTTCATCTTCTCGAACGGCGACATTTTCTCCTTATCTGCTGGCCTCACCAACGTTTCTCCAGACCTTACATTTTCCAAGCCCAAAATGGCGACGATGTTGCCTGCCGCCATCTCTGGCGTAATCTCGCGGTACGGACCCATGTATAGACTGACCTGCTGGACCCTGCCCTCGGTTTTGCACATAAGACCGTAGACCGTCTCTCCCTCGTGGATGGTGCCGGAGAACACTCTCCCTGTAACGACTGGCCCAGCGTGCGCGTCGACGATGACCTTGTTGACGCAGATCACGAGGGGGCCCTTCTCGTCGCAGTTGTTCATCGCCTGCCCGATGGTGGAGTTGATGTCACCCTTCCAGATCTTGGGGATCCTGTACTTTTGGGCGTCGACTGGGTTGGGGATGTGATCCACAACCATGTCGAGGATCGCTATGTCCAGGGGGAACTCCTTCTGCAGCCCCTCGACTTCTCCTTTGGTGTATGCGTCAATGATGTCTGCAAACTTCATTTTCTTTGCCGCGATGATTGGTAGGGTGAAACCCCACTTGTGGAGGGCGGAGCCGAAGGCGACCTGCCCTTTGTTCGGGTTGACCTTCCATTTCTCCTTGAACTCCGGGTCCGCGTAGGCTTCGATCATCGCATTGAAATCTTGGATGATCTTGAGGAGCCTGTTCTCGACCTCCTGAGGGGAGAGCCTCAACTCCTTGATCAGGCGGTCGATCTTGTTGATGTAGAGGAGGGGTCGTACCTT
>Ga0187885_10004244_pt1 | contig 11924 bp, 7 predicted proteins | sample June2016WEW_20_1_3_FD_132970 | JGI IMG/M metagenome (GOLD analysis project Ga0187885, IMG submission 132970) | Peatland microbial communities from SPRUCE experiment site at the Marcell Experimental Forest, Minnesota, USA - June2016WEW_20_100 | ecosystem: Environmental > Terrestrial > Soil >... | reverse complement strand
TATCGCGACGAGAACATGAGGTGCTCCCACCCCGGGCAGGACCGTGAACCTCCAAAGGCGGCTACCGCGGACGTGAAAGCGCCAAAGCGGAAGCGTGTACATCCGCGAATACCGCGCGCCGGCCCGCGCCCTCACATGCGGAAGGAACCAAGGGGTGAAAAGGAAGCCCTCAACGGCGAAGGACTCCAGACCCTCCCCGCGGAAGTAGACGTCCTCAGGTTCGAAAAGAACGAGCGACGAACGGGTCTTTGGGCGAGCTTCGGGGAAGTCTTGAAAGCCCCACGCCAAGACACCAAACGTGGGACCGCTGTAAATGGGTGTTGAAAAGGGGTTGGACATCACCCCCAATCCCTTGATCACTCCCGTGGCCGGATCCCGCCCCGAGAAAATCGAAGACGACGTCACTCCGGAGAATTGCACGAAGCCGTCTGGGTGCAACGAGAGCTTCACCTCGTCGTTAGCGGTGTACCGCACGGTATCTGACCAGGCAGTCGTCCATGTTGCCTTGGTGTAGTCGCACTGGTGTTTGAAGGCCCACCCTTGGCGCGCCGAATGCTGCGGCACCATTACTGCGAAGCCGCCCGACGGATAGGGCACGATCTTGGTGATCCGGCGAGGAACGCCAGCAGAATCCCTAATGGCGATGTCGTAGGGGGCCCATTTCGTGGGAGCCGTGGTGCCTGGAAGAGGCCGATAGAGGTGGTAGAGGCCATGCCACAGTGCAATGTCCTTCGGGTCGTCGGCAGGCGTCTGCTGCTGCATCATGACAAGAACAGGGTGGACATCGTTAGGGAAGGTTGAACGGATTAGTGCTGGGCATGCGACTGCAGAAGAGATGGCCTTCAACGTTGCCTTCGGCCCACCGGAGCGGACTCTCCGTGACGCTCTCATGACTGACGGAATAGTGCAGCGAGCCATCCCAGCCCTCACAGTTCTCCACGCTATAAGGGGACCCCATGGCGGAGTCCCCGACAATTCCGCCTGAGGCCCAGTGAAGAATCTGCATGACGTCGTTGGTCTTTGAGTTGATGATGTCTTGACAAGCGTCAGCCGATCCCCATCCTTGAAGCGTCAAGCTAGCACCGCTCGTATCGACCGTGCACGTATCCGAGTACCAGGTAATCGCCCCGATTCCCCCGCCGATGACGACGAGCAGGAGAAGAGCGGAGGCCAGGCATCCCACCGCTTTGAAACATCCTCTCACCGCTCGCTTCTCCACGACCGTCGAAGCGGATGAGACCGCGGAGCACTCATCGCAAGATCACGGCGTGAAGAGTCGTTTGCGCTGTCGCTGCGTGATGTTCAGGGTTCATTGAGCCAAGCCCTCTGCTCCCACATGGTTGCTTCGGCCTGTAGGTAGTGAGCGATCTGGCGAAGTGCTGCAGCGGTGCGAGGCCATCTCTCCTCGATCCGCCCGGCAGCGTCAAGATAGCCGGCAGCACGGCCTCGCTCCGCCTCCCCGCCAGCCTCGATAGAGCGGCTGATAAGCCCCCTCGGCGAGGCTGCTGTCTGGCTGAACCCATCCGCGAGCTCCCTGCTATCCACCTGCTCAATCAGATCGCGAACTGGTTCGTCAGGCCACATGCCGTCACTTCCAACACGACAATTAGCCAGCGTACAGCCGATGTAGTAGTCGGCGCGCGGTAAGAGCCCAGCTCCCTGGGCAAGGCCCCTGGCCGCACGGACCCAAGTATGCAGGTCATCGGAGTCGAGCGACCCGTCTGCTCTCGTTCCGGGAGGAACCCGCCAACGTTCAAGAGCTCGCCACCCCCTCAACCTCACCTCTCTAGTCTGGTCCTCAGTCTCTCCGCTCTCCGTCTTATGCCCAGCCGCTCTGAGCACCTCCAGGAAAACAGCCGGGTCGTGGGACATGGCGTTCAGGAGAGCGACAGGCTTGCGATCTAGGGCAGCGAGAAGGGGAAGGAGTTGCCACTCAAGCCGGCCCACGCGGACCAGGTCATTGCCCTGAGCCAGCGTCTCCAGGAGAAGCCCGACTTCCCAGCCCAAGCGGGGCCAATCAACCCGGCCAACATTGCCTGGCGCAAGCGCGGTTTCAAAAGTGCTCAGGATCATCTCCGCTGACGCCCGGTCGCGGCGGAGGGCAAGGAAGTCAAGGGCCCGGAAGTAATTGCCCGTACTGAGGAACGATTCGGTGACCTGGCCCACCTGCTCAGAATCGAGCTTCCCAACGGGTATGACTCTCGTCCAGTATTCGGTGTAACGGGGCTCTCCCGCTCCGTAGACGGTCTGCCAGGTGCTCGCCTGGAAGGGGAGGGCCAACAAAGGGAGTGTCGAGTACTCCTTAGGCCATGCTCCGAGGCGAGGATCGGCCAGCGCACCGAGAATCCAGTCCTCGCCACGCAACTCGAAGGCACGGAATATGAACCCTTCAACGAGGGGAGACAGCGCTTTGCCACCGCGCTGGCTTAGATGATCCGCGAAATCGATCGGATCCGTGTCCGAGGTGCCCTCCGCGAGGGCCCAGCCGAGGATCCACCTATTCTCCACCCGGCGAGCGAGAGTGACGATCGCGTCTATGCCGCCCGCAGCAAGGATGACTCGTACGGCGTCCATTCTCCGCCGTTTTAGGTCAGCCTCATCACCTTCGGCAGTTGCTGACACCGGCACATCCGGCGCGGCGGTCGCCGAGAAGAGCCACACGCTCTGGAGCAACAGCGACTGAGGTCCAAGGCGCTTTTCCTGGGCGGAGAGCCGACCGAGGACGGCGTCAGACAATCTCCATCGAGCCTCAGGGAAGCGCCGGTGCTGTGCGATCAGGTCTCTCAACGGAGTCCAAGCGACCAGGCGGTCCTCGTCGGTCCAGACTTCCGTGTTGAGTTGCTCAAGCCCGGTCAGGATGGCCTCGAACGCGAGTGGGTGGAAGTGCTCCAGATCACGGACGAGGTCCGCCCACCTCTCGGGCCGCGCGCTGGCCTGGGCGAGTAGACGCGCCGGAAGGTCCCGCGCAACCAGCTCACGGGCTCCGTCGTTTGCCGGATCAGGCGTTGGGCTGAATTGCGGGCGACTCGCTGGCACCAACGGACCGACACCGGCCGTCACAAGACGGCGGAGCAGCTTCCATGCGAGCTCTGGCTCCTCAGCCCCTAGGCGATCAACGACTTCCGTCACTTCTTGGGCTGATAGGCACGACTCACGCCGCTCGGGTAGGAGCATATCTACCAGGCTGGAGATGGGCCGTGGGCTGGTGTTACCTCCCGGGTCCAACTTATCGAGCCGGCCTAGGGAAAGGGCGGCCTCCTGAGCATGTCCCCGTATCCAGCCTAGGCGCTGAAGGGACCAGATGAGACCGACCCAGGGTGTCCCGCCGAAGAACCCCGGTGCCGAATCGGTGAATAGCGGCCCAAAGATGCCACCCGCTAGACCTCTGGTGACAGCACTGAGGAAGACATCAGGGCATGCCTCCGCGAGAAGCGGAAGAAGACGATCCAGAGAGGCCCAGACCTCCCAGTCGTCCGTGCCAAAGATCTGTTCGATTGCGCGACATACATACCCCGAAACTCGCTCTACGCTCAATCGTCCCGCCGATGGTAGCGACGACACGAGGGCACAAAGGGCTTCAGCCAGGGCATCGCGTAGGTGGTTGGAGTTCGCAGTGCCCTTACCACTCAAGGCGCCGGCCCACCGAGCGTCGGCCGGCAACGTGAAACGTGTATCCGGTGCGGCAAGAACGTCAACACAAGCCACCACAAAGCGACCGAGGAGCTCGTCATCGACAAAAGGGGCAGCAAGTTCCTGCGCTAGGCCGATTGTGCTGACACGCCAGACGGAACCAACCTTCGTGAGGGGTGAGTTGTCCACAAAGCGCCCCAGGCGCGCAATCCGCTGAACCGTCGGATAATCGGTGCCCACCACCGCGGCAACGATTTCCCGATCTGTGGAGATGCCCTCGTCCCATGAACCCAGGAGGAGAATACCGGCCAGTTCCGGGCCGATGTGCGTCCCACCGCCCGCACGGTACTCGTTCATGCGCTGATGGAGAACCCGAAGGCTACCGTCAAAGGTTCTTAGCACGCGGGACAGTTCATCCTGAGTGACTCCAGCTGCGGATAGCGCCTCTGTCAGGGGACGGCGCCCCAAGGGTGGAACAGTGATGGAGTCCGCTTGTTCGCCGTGCTCCTCTGGAAGGGGGACGATGACGATGTGCCCGCGATTGCGCGCTTGTGCGAAGGCCTCAGGGTTCTCGTCAAAGTTGGGGATGAGCACAAGAGGATGGTGACTGCGAGTGAGTTCACGCCATTCAGTCACATCGCCAACGACCAGAGATCTCGCGACTAGTTCGTCTCTGGCGTCGGGGTCCGTGCTGCTAAGGATGGCGGCTACGATGAAGGCTACGGCCAAGTCACGGGTTTCGGCAACGACCGGCACAATTGCTGGAACGCCTCTGGAAAGAACCGCGAGGAGGTGTGACACCTCAAGGTCGCGCCCAGCCAAGGCGATGCCGTGAGTCAAGCTTGGCCGTGTGGTGACAGAAAAGTCATCCCACCAGCCTGGCACGGTGTCGGCGCTGGCCCCAGGTAAGCTCAGAGTACGAACAAAGGAGGCGCACACAGCCGGCGCATCATTGAGCCATCCCGCGATGTCATGAGCATCCAGCCCCACAACATCGCGCCACTTCGCTTCTCGTCGCTTAGCTTCGACCCACTCGAGCATCCCAGTCCAGTGTCGCGCCGTGGCCGCGATATAGGTAGTGGCTCCTCGATACGCGGGGTCGCCCTCGTAGTCCTCATAGCGGTGAGCGAAATCTTCGTTGGCCTTCGACAGACAGTCATGTCGGACGGATACCTCCCATCCAGCACGACCGTCGGGAACATTGAGAGACGCCGACCCGGCGTCTGTCTCTCCATCCCAACCCGAGGTGTAGATACCCCTGCCCGTCAGAAAGCGACAGCGCCTGAGGTCTCGGGCGCTTGCCATGACGAGGTCTGCGAGCAATGCAGCGAACCCCTCCTCGGAGCCGAAGTGATCGGCCCAGTCATGGAGGTCATCGGAGGTGATGCGCGGGCTCATGAAGCCTCCGACGCATGGAGGGTCCCTGTGGAGTCCAGCGCAGATAAGAACCGGAAGTAGGCTGTCATTCCTTTCCAGCGACGGGCGGATGGAGAGCCGGTCGGCTCAGGGTCGAGCGCAAGAGCGCCCTAAACAGCGGTCCGTGATTCCGGACCTTCAGGTGCAGAAGCTCGTGGACGATCGCCTCTCGCCTGAAGTCCTCGGGCTGCTGGAGGAGGGCGGTGTTGAACGTAAGGCGGGCCTGTGGTGAGCAGGACCCCCACTTCCGCCGCATCCCGGTGAGGTGAACCTCATTGGGCTCCACCTCCAACTGCCTTGCCCAGCTCCACACCTCTGCCTTGAACTCGCCCCGGGAGATGGGGGGCACTTCGCCGTCCGCAGATCCTCCAGCGCGCCTCTCCACCCGCGCGGGGTCCGACCGCCAAGTTCGCTCCCGGTCAGGCAGTTCCTTCGCTAGGCGACGAGCGAGCCTCTTGGCCTCCTGGAGGCTAAGACGGTCCGTTTCGACGCTCTGCCGGTCAAGGCTCATGGTCTGACCTCGCGGAGCATCCCGAGAAACCCATCCACCAAGCCTGCCTGATCGCCTTCAATCCCAGCTCGAAGGAGGATCCCGTAAAGGCGAAGCCGGAGGTCCCTCTCCTGTTGCCCCGATGCGCGCCACTCTGGGTAGGTGTAGAGCGCTTCTCCAATCTGGGACGCCATTCCCTCTGCTACGGACCTCGGTACCCCTCTGCCGGTCAGGAAGAAAAGGGCCGCCAGTGCCTCCGGGCCCAGGCCGCTCTTCTCACTCGCCTGCTTCGTCTCGACGATCTTCTCCACCTGTTCCACCAGCTGCTTCAGAGCTTCCCCGGTGGAGAGCAAGCGATCATGGAACGCCTCGGCGATCTCCTCGGCCCTCTCGCCGATCAGGATGAGAGCGGGTTGCAGGGCCTTCTCCCTGGCGACATAGTCATGGACCAGTTTGGCAAGGTCAATGACCTTGGCCAGGTCGGATCGCTCTGGGTCGCTGACGACCGCCTCGATCTCGTCGGGGGTAAGGCGCTGGGTCGTCGTCAGGATCGGGATGGGGCTGGTCTCGGTGTTGCGCTGCACGAGTTCGGCCGTCTTGCGCAGGAACGAGCGGTCAATATCCAACCCCGCGGAGAATGCCGCCCGGACTACCGCGGCGATCCGCATCAGCGCCTCGTAGTCGGCAAGGTAGGGCCTGAGGAAGGCATCGGGTGAGATCACCTCGTAGAGGCCTTCCAGCTCCGAAACGTACTTCTGAAGGCGCTGGCGACGCTCGGGGTCGCGGAAGTACTCCACGAGCGCCTCGACCTCCTTGTCCCCCTTGAGACCCGCGCTGATCGCTAGGTACTCCGCCCGACCCTCGGCGAGAAGAGCGGCAAAGCGCTTCTGAACGTCCTCCAGGTTCACCAGCACACCGGAGATGTCCTGGGAATCGAAGAGAAGCGCTTTCTCCAGGTTGGCGAGGATACCGACGAAGTCAATGATCAAGCTGGCTGTCTTCGGCCGCCCATTCGGATCCTCGTAGGGCCGGTTCAGCCGGGCCACCGCCTGCAGCAGGACATGATCCCGCATCGGCTTGTCCAGGTACATACACTGCAGGATCGGTGCATCGAATCCGGTGAGCAGCTTGTCGGTGACGATCAGGATCTTCGGGAGGGCGTCCGGCTTTCGGAAGGCCTTGCGGATCCTTTCCTCCTTAGCCTTCCCATGGTCGAACTTCTTCAAGCTCTCGGGATCGTTATGAGCAGGGCTGATAATCACCTCAGAGTATTCGGCCGGCAGATACCGGTCGAGCGCCTCCTTGTATAGGGCGCACGCTTCGCGGTCCACCGCGACCAAGAACGCCTTGTAGCCCGACTTCTCGACATTGCCTCGGAAGTGCTCGGCTACCCGCTTCGCGACGGCGTCCACCCGCGCTGGGCTCTTCATCTCCTCTTTAAGGACGACCGCTCGCTCCAAGACCTTGTTGAGGGTCTCAATATCGGTGACCCCTTCTAACTCGGCGACGCGGAAGAACTCCTCCTCCAAGGTCTCCCGTTTGACCAGCAGCTCGTGAGCTGCCAGCCCATAGTCGAGGGGTATGGTCGTGCCATCGGCGATGCTATCCCGGATCGAGTACTTATCCAGGAAGCCTTCGGGGTCGTCGCGCCCAAACAACTTGAACGTTCCCTTACCCTGGGCGCTCTTGTCCACAGGTGTACCCGTGAACCCGATCAGTGTCGCATTCGGAAGCGCCGCTAACAGGTAGGTCCCGAGGTCGCCTTCGGTGCTCCGGTGACTCTCGTCAATAAGCACGATCACATTGTGCCGAGTGCACAGTGCTGCCGGCATCTCGTCGAACTTGTGGATCATCGAGAGGATGATGCCCCGCCGATCCGACCGAAGAACGTCCTCCAGCTCCCTTCGTGACTTCACCACCTGCGCGTCCTGGAGACCCAGGGCGTCCAACTGCCCCTCCATCTGACCTTCAAGGTCTACCCGGTCCACGATGATCAGGATCGTCGGGTTAGCGAGGTCCGGGTCGGCCTGCATCAACTTGCCGGCAGTGATCATCGTGAAGGTCTTACCGGACCCCTGAGTGTGCCAGATCAACCCCCGGCGCTTCTTCGGATCCTTCCCCCGCGCCACCACCTTGTCTACCGCCCTCATCTGGTGCGGTCTCAGGACGAACTTGGAGAGTTCGCCGTCTACGGTCGGAAAGACGATGAAGTCATAGAGGATGCGAAGCAGCCTCTTCCGATCTACGAAAGCCTTGACCAGGTCCTCGAAGGTTCCAGCCGCCTCATCCCGCCAGTCGTAGATATTCTTGAGGTCCGTGTTCCAGGTAGCGCCGTAGAAGAAACGGATGATGTGGGTGACGCCAAAGAGCTGAGCCAGCGCAAGCTGCTCGGGCCCCTCCCTGTGATACCGACGGATCTGATCCAGCGCCTCTCCCATGCCCTGGGCCTTGGTCGCCGCCTTCGTCTCCACCAGAAGCACCGGAACTCCATTCATGAGGAAGACGACATCGAACCGGATCGCTTCAACCTCGGGCCGCTCCCGATACGACCACTCCTCGGTGACATGGAACGTGTTGTTCTCTGGGTGCTCCACATCCAGAAAGCGGACATTGAGCTCTCGCTTCTCGGCCTCGTCATATGTCGTCTTCAGTCCCCGAAGGAACTCCCACCCCTCGAAGTTCCCGGCGAGCGTCGGCGAGACGCGGGTGAGACTGCGGATGAGCTCGGCCGCCCGGGCACGACTGACCCGGCCGGGGTTCAGTCTCTCCAACTGGGTAGCGAGGGTGTCGGAGAGGACGACACCGCTCTCACCGCCGCGGAGGGCGAGAGCTTCATCGCGGGTGACGTAGGTCCAGCCGGCGTCAGTGGCGTACTTGATCAGGGGGTGCTGAACAGAGCCAGCCTCACCGCCGAGAGTCATGACACGCCGCCTAGAAGCGCCTTCATCGCGCAACTCATGACCCCCTCTAGGGCGGCCGAGCGCTGCCAAGCAGCCACAAGAGCTGCACCGGCGGCTCCCACTGCACGGCAGACGCGCCCTTGCTCCCTGAGGCTTGGGACATTCAGAACAATGCCACTCAGCTCCTCTCGGTTGATCTTAGGTATCCCGGTGCGATTCTGATACGAGACAGCCTGGGTCAGGAAGGCATCTGACAAGAGAAGGAGATGAAGATACGGCTGGAGAAGGCGTGAGGGATCAGCCCTCAGCACGTACATGTCCGCACTGCAAGTGCCCGCGAAAGGCGCAATGACTGCCTTGTTCAGATATGGACGGATCTTTGAGTAGATGACGTCGCCCGACTCGAAGGCATACTTCCCGCTAACGAGCGCAAGCTGCCGCGCCGACTTCGTCTTCAGTAGTCGTCCGGTGCCTGTCTCAACATTGTTGGGAGCAATGTGCGGTAGATCTACATAGGGATGCTCTCGTGGGTCAACCTGTCCGCTAACGATGGTCACCAGATCTGCAAACGCATGCTTTTGACTCCGACCTTCGCTTCCTTGAAGAAGGGAAGTGGCACTCGCTGCTCTGAAGGCTCGCAGTGCAGAAACTCGCGACGCCTCGACATCGCGGGAATGCTGTATGGTTGAGAGGATTGCTGCGACACGCCGCTGTTCTTCCAGTGCAGGTAGCAGAAGACTCTCCGAGGCCAAGAACCTATCGAGCTTGAAGTTGCGAATACCCGTGGTGCGATTCTCATACACGCGCGTGACACCCTGAGAGTAGAGCCACTGCCAGTAGAATGCGAAGAAAGCAGGTTCCACTCCGGGACGAACTCTGATGCGCTTGACGAAGTTACTGAAGACCACCGGTAAGTCCGAAGTGAGCACCGGAACTCCGAACAGCCGCCCCGTTGGCTGGTCAGCGCTGCCGCCGGAGAGCTCAATTAGGAAGTCGTTTGCTTGTAGCGATCGAGCCTTGACACTTGAGGACCTCAGGTAGCGCCTCGGCGCCGACGAGAGGTCTCCGATGGTGGCCTTCTGGAAGTCGGTCGCTCTCAATACCACGGCTTGCACCAACCCGCCCGCCTGCGAAGTTGAGCCCCAATCCCCGGACTGAATGTCCTCGACGAGTTCCGCCAGAGCAAGGGTGCTCATCCCACCCCCAACTCCCCAATGACCTTCCAGAGCGCCTCGTCTGCGGTGGCCCTCTCTGCCTCCGCCTCCTTGAGCCGGGCGACGGCCTCTTCCAGTGTCATCGCCTCCCCATTGGAGACCCCTGCGACATATCGGCTGGGCGAGAGATTGAAGTCATTGTCAGCCACTTGCTCGGTAGTAACGACCGCCGATAGTCCTTCCTCTGGTTTCCACCCGTGGTAGACGTCCCCGACTTGCGCGATCTGGTCGTCGGTTAGATAGTTCTTGGGGCGGCCCTTAAGGTAGAGCTGCGAGGCGTTGATGAGAACCACCTCGCCGGGGTGGCGCTTCTGCCGGTTGAGCACCATCACAATGCCCGGTGACCCCGTGTTGTAGAACAGGTTCTCGGGAAGCAGAACCACTGCCTCGACTAGGTCCTTCTCCACCAGCGCCTTGCGGATGTCCCGCTCCCGATTGGCCCCCTGACTTCCGCTTCCTCGACTGACCGATCCCGTGTCTAGGACGATCGCCATCCGACCCTCTGGCCCCAAGCAGGTCAGCATGTGCTGCACCCACCCCCAGTCGGCCGACGACGAAGGAGGGATGCCCATCGCAAACCGGTCGTATCCATCATTCCGATACACGGCCTCGTCGAAGTCCTGGTTCCACATTGGATTAGCAGTCACCAGGTCGAACTTCCGGAGGTGCCCGGAGGCGTCCACATTGGCCGGTGACCGCATGGTGTCCCCAAGGTGGATGTCTGCGTCCATATCGTGGACGACCGCATTCATGCGCGACAGTGAGTAAGTAGCGGGTGTCATCTCCTGTCCAAAGACCCGGAGAGGAGCCACTGTGTTCGGGAGCTCGCGGTGGCTGTTCACCGGCACCCCATGAGTCTCCAATAGCCGAAGGTGACACTTCAGGAGAAGCCCAGCCGACCCGCAGCAGGGGTCGTATATCGACATGCCGGGCTGAGGGTCGAGGATGCGGGCCATCAGGCGGGCAACCTCCGGTGGGGTGTAGAACTCGCCGGCGCTCTGCCCCTGCCCCTCGGCAAACTTCCTAAGCAGGTACTCGTACGCCCGCCCCAGAATGTCAGGGGCAACATCCTTCAACCCCAGCCGATACCGCGGGTCCCCCAGTACGCCAACCAGGGCTCGGAGCCGGTCGTCGTCGAGGATCCGCTGGCCGGCGGTGGTGGCGTTGAAGTCCACCGTGTCAATCACCCCTTGGAGGCGCGGGTTGAACCGAGCAATCGCTCGCACCGCCGCGGTAAGACCCTCCCCCAAACCTGTGGTCTGGACCGCCAGCTGAGGCCACCGGGATTCCGCAGGGAGAAAGAAGCGAACCAGTCGGTGGTCACTCGCGACCAAACTCAGGGCTGCGTCGCGGCTGCCCACGGTCTCAACCACGCGCTCAACCTCATCCTCGAAGACATCGTTGAGTCGCTTCAGGAAAATGAGGGGAAGGATGTAGTCCTTGAACTTGGGGGCGTCGAGGCGTCCGCGGATCTGGCAGGCCGCGTCCCACAGCCACTGTTCGAGCGCAGGAATATCCAGCGTTGTGGAGGCCCCGCCATTGGGTGGCCGCCGGCCCCGTCTCCTCGCCGCCACCTTAGCGGGAGAGGCCGTCGCCTCTACTCCATCCGCGCCCCGTTCGAGCGGACGTTGCGGGAGCTCCGCAGCGGCTCCCTCGCGGGTCCGCCGTTGGCGCCCGGACATGGATTCACGGGGAGCGCGCATTGATGATGGAGTCTACTTCACCTCAATAGTCCCTGCAAACCTTTGTTCGTCCAAACTAGCCTCGCGCCGAGGAGGTCCGGAGGCTTCTAGCCGAACCTCTCAAGGGGGTGAATGGGACGAGACACCGAGAAGGTTATCGTACACATGTTCTATGATCCATCTCCAGGAGCAACGGAAGGGTGGAATGGCTCACTAGCCCGGAGGCCCGCCAGGCAGTAGGACAGGCCCTGAGCCTGCTGCTCCGGGATGTCGGCCAGGCGTGGTCGGCTGGGAGATTCTCCGCCGGGATCGGCTGCCTCGTGCTCGCCGTCGCGATCGTGGCCGCGTTGGGTCGAAGTCTGATCAGGGACCTGGGTCCGGCCGTGCTTGGCTCCAGCGGCTCCCGAGAGGTCCTGCGCGTGGGCGCCAAGGCGACGACGGCCATCACGCTCCTACTCGTGGGACTTTGGTGGCTCGGCCAGGCGCTTGGGCACTAGGGGATGGGGCAGGCGCCGTAGGGCCGCCGAGCGGCCAGGATGCCTGACGCGCCAACGACCCCGACCCATTTGACCTCCCCAGAGTCGTGTCGGCG
>Ga0187885_10004241_pt1 | contig 11943 bp, 17 predicted proteins | sample June2016WEW_20_1_3_FD_132970 | JGI IMG/M metagenome (GOLD analysis project Ga0187885, IMG submission 132970) | Peatland microbial communities from SPRUCE experiment site at the Marcell Experimental Forest, Minnesota, USA - June2016WEW_20_100 | ecosystem: Environmental > Terrestrial > Soil >... | reverse complement strand
GCCTACTGACTCCGCCATCCACCCGTTAAACCGATGATCGCTTTGTCTTTCGTAGCCGCCCCCGCTCGCCGCCTTCTGCCAGTCTACCGCCTACTGTCTGCCGTCTACCTTGCCTCAGCGCCGTCCCGCCCGGGGTAGCGCCCCGTTTCATCGGGGCGGCTCTTCCTTAATTCATTAACAAACCTCGGACCTGCGAATCAGCTCCCCGCTATGCTCGCTTGCCGCTCAGCCTTCTGCCCGTCCCGAGTCCCCAAACCCGAGTCCCGCGCGCGTATCTCCGTTACTGTTGGTCGGAGCGCGACGGGTATGCTATTCTGAGCGGTATTGACGCTTCAGGATTTATAGATGAGCATACCGCTGGACAACCCCGCTATCACCGCTGAGACTCTGGAAGAGGTCGTGCGCCGCATCCTGGCGGCGGGCTCGCCGTTGAGGATCGTTCTGTTCGGATCGCAAGCCTGCGGAGAGACGAGGCCCGGGAGTGATCTGGACGTCTTGATCGTTGAGGATTCGAGCTTGCCACGCTATAAGCGGGCGTCGCGTTACTTGCGCGCGCTGGTGGGCGTCTTTCCGGCCAAGGACGTGGTCGTGTGGACCCCGCAGGAGGTCGAAGCTTGGTCGGGAGTCCCTAACGCCTTCGTCACCACTGCCCTGCGCGAGGGGAAAACACTCTATGCCCGATGAATTCGATACTTAGTTCTTATGCGGTCGAGGTACGCTACGACTTTGAGTTCTGGCCCGACCGCCAAACTACGCAGGAAGCTATAGGGCTGGCTTCGGAAGTGCGCAGATTGCTGCTGGGCACCGTTCCTCAAGCCGCCCGGCCTTGATAAATGCTTACGGACAGAAGGGCGCTGTCCGTGGCTACCCGCCGTTGAACCCGCTCTTCTGCAATTTCCCTTGCCCGGATTAAATTGGTTTGCCCTGCTAACGACGGCTACGCAGCTCTTGGATAGCGCAAATACCTATCTCCGTCCCAACGGCGATAGACAAACCGATGCGGCGCGATTCCGTTCATTTTGTCTATGGCATCTATGAAGGCTTGGCGAGTCATGCCACGTTTCACCAGTTTGATGTAAAGGATTGGCCAGCTCATGCAGGCCCCAGGAAAAGTGAGGGCATGTTTTCCCTTTGCCTCGGCACCGAAGATCACTTCAGGCCTCCGGTTGCACTCCTTAAAGGCGCGAGCTATGCCACCGTCACTACCAACGCAACAGGAAAGAACGAGCGCGGCTGGCATATGGTCCGCCTTTTGGAAACAACCGGCCAGGTCCTCCCAGGAGATGTCTTCCGCATCGGTCAGTTGGATTCCTCTTTCGTCGCCATGGCACGACAGGTGAAAGATGTCGTACGCGTTTTCCGATGCGGTCCTGATTGCTCTACGAAGCAGACGCGCATTCATAACGATCCTATAGGATGTCTTACCGCCAAGCAGCCGAACAATTTCTTCCACCACATAGCCCTCCCATCGACGCTCGTAGAAGTCTTCAGGAAAGACCGACTCCGCAACGAATGTTTTCAATTTAATCATCGTCGCCAAGATAGTGAAAAAGCGGCAGTAACCGTGCCACGCCTCTACCCAGCGGTCCCCTGGGACCTTAAATCAATCCAGAAGTGATATAGTATGAAAGGCGATATCTCAAAAGGTCGTTCGAAGCTATGCTCAAGACGACTTGTTCCGCCGGGATTCCAAGCTCCTACGAGAATCAGGTCTGGCAAAGATTTGTTGCGGCACCCTTCGTTGACTTCGCTTAGAACCTCATTTGCACGCATGCTCTGCCAGTAGCCAACCATTGCGCCAGTCGGAAACCGTTTCGCATAGGCATGTTCAGGTTCCCGGAACCGTGCAATGCCATTATTGGTGTAGTTCAAGTTGAGAATCCACTTAACACTACGTGATTTGCCCAACCGCTTGCATTCGACAACGAACTGCTTGCTGCTGCGCTGGGGATCTGATTCATAGCGATCCAGATAAATCCATTGAAAATCAGGTCGCTTTTGTTCGCGCTTTGCTCGCGCCTCGTCGTCGGGATCGGGCTGATTATTGCACTCAGGTATTGGTGCGATTTCATCGTTTGGGTACAACTCACGACTCGCCGCAAGCAAACAAAAATATAAGTGACGGTTTAGGTCAACTTCCGCCTCGGGGAGATCGTGAATTTGACGGAGGAGCCATAGCGCCCGCTCGATGGTGGAAAGGCACTTAGCCACACGGGTTGCCCACAAATTACGTGACTGGAGCCGTGGGCCAGACTGTGTCATCGTTCGCCGCCCCAAGTAACATCCTCTAGATTCATCAGGTAGGTCAGCGCGGACTCGGCATCCTCGCGGGCGGCGGTACGTGTCCAGAAGCGCTGTTCGTTGCGTTTGATGAAAAGAACCTCGCGATCAGTCACATGACGGAAAAAAGTGTCGATGAAGATTCGAGAGCTATTCACATGAACTCGTGAGGGTTGTTCCAATCTAGCTAAAACCTCATGCCATGCCGCCACCTCGTCTCCTGCCACATTCGGAAGGGGGTCTTTCTTGTAATGTGTCGTGAAAGACACTGCCAGCAGTGGCGCACGGGATGGAGGAGATAGTACCTGCCAGACAAATTCTCCATCTGGCGCTAGCTCTTTGTTCCAGGCTTCGAGGAAAATGCGGAGATATGCAGATAGTCCGTCTTTGGCCTGGGACAAACCAGCCAGCGTGCCACTACTGCGCTTCGGGCGAACCACCTCACGCAGTGCGCTGCTCTTTTGGTTTCGGTAGAACAGATCTAACCCAACGGTGCACATTTCATGCACCAGGTCCCGCTCGGCGGCATTCAGTTCGTAAAGGTCAAAGACGGCGTCGTCGATCTGACGCTCCAGATCTGGCAGTCGCCGTTGTGCTTCTACGCCCGCGAGTTCCAATCCTCCTGGTCTTAAGTCAAGGCCTTGAAGTTCTTCGACAATCCGCACAATGCGGTCACGGAGGCTTCTGTCCTTGGGAAAACAAATTGGCATGTCCTCAATGTTTTTCAAGTGAATCTCGTCATGCCACAGCCCCCAGGAACCGGTCGTGGTGAAGTAGTAATAGCGCGCAAGTGAAGACCAGAAAACCGCTATTACAACAGCTTCCTGCCACTTTTCGATACCCTCAAAACGAACTCCATGAATCGAGTTCCGAAAACAATAGTTCGTTGTCTCGAAGCGCGCAGTTATGAGACCATCTCCCTTAATACCGCGTGCAACAAGCAGTCGGTGTCCGCTGTAAATAGCCTCCAGCCCCTTTCGATACACTTGGTCGGGAACTGCGCGCAAGTCGCTGAGCGATTGTCGGCCGTATTTAGTCAACAGCTTGGCCGGCAATTCAAGGTAGTCTTTTAACCAGCCGCTGGGACTCCCAGTAGATGTCACTTCAAAACCTCTCCCTGATTGAAGTGTCGCGCCTGGAATGTGCTTCGGCAGGTCCGACAGGCGTTGAAATTCCTCGATTCTTCCAATTAACCCTTCGTCCCGATGGCCGCCCCACCAGTAAATCTTCCACAATTTTTCGTTCGCCACACAGTCGCGTTGCGAAAGCCAATGCATGTCACCACGGTTCAGCACGACGGACTGTGTGTTCTCCACCATTGCTGTCCGCTTTGCTGACCAATACTGGAAGCGACTATCCGTTGGCTCCTCAGCCGGCCTCTTTTCGAATACGACAGAGATAAATGGGGAGATGCCCTTAGCCTCGCGCTGCAAGCCTGAGAAGAAGACTTGGCGAACGTGGGCGAAATTGACCACGTGTTCCAACCGCGCGGATGCAAGCCATTCACGCCGGAAATTGCGGCTGTTCTCATGATGTTTGAAGAGCACACCGGAAGACACTAGTAATCCAGCTTTACCGCCTTCTTGCAACAGTGCTTGGGTCAGGTGAATGAATGCCTGTGACCGTTCCTTATCGCCTATTGGGCGACCCTTCTTGGCGTCGCACCACTTCACTATTTCCGCCATGGCCTCTTGGCCATCGAGATCCTCTTTTTTGGGATAGCCCCACGGCGGATTACCGACGACGACTGTGGCGCTGGCCGGGCCAAAGCGTTTTGTAACCTCGGTTGGACACTTGCCGCTGATTATCACAAAGGAATTTGCGTGGAGCAACACATCAAAAAACTGTGCTCCGGGCTTTTCCAGTTCGCGCCGCTTGCGCTCCTCTTCAGGCGCCCACTTAAGATATGGCAGTCTCCGTTCGTCGTTGATTTCGCGTGGCTCTTGATAGTGGAGGAATGCAAGATATAGGCTGAATGCTGCAACACGAACAGCTTCTTCGTTGATGTCAATGCCGGCGATTTGTTCGCGGAGGATCTTACGAAGCTGAGGACGACTAAGTCGCTTTCCGTTTTGTTCCCCGCGAAGGTGCCGCACCATGCGCCGAAAAGATTCCACAAGGAAGATTCCTGAGCCACATGCTGGATCAAATACGCGAGGTCTTTTCGCAAGAACTTCCGGAGTAAGCGTGTGCGCAAGGACAAATTCGACTAAGGCTGGTGGTGTGTAATGTGAGCCTTGATTACGGTCTTTGCCTGTTCGCTCGTTATAAAACTCTTCGTATATCGTGCTGATCAGCTCGATCGGGATAACATCAAACCGGTAGGCAAAGAAAAACAACTCCTGCTGAGCAGACGTACTACCGAGCAACAGGCCCCTCAATTTGTCGAGGTGTGCTTGCTGAATGCAGTCGCGCTCTTCTTGATCAATCGGAAAGGTATCACCGTTGAAATCGTGAGCCAACTGATCAAACAGCGCGTAGGTGAAGTCCTTGTTCTGTAGGACACGAGGAAAAAGCAATTCTGCCAATCTCGGTTCCAACGCAGGAGCGGCAGGAGGTTGAGCGAGAAGTTTTGTCCAATCATTTCGGCCCGCCGCGATCCTTTCGAAGTATGCCGGGAGAAGAATCTCGCGGTCTTCGAGATAGCGAATAAAAATGGCACGTCCAATCAATGAGTGGAGATGCCGGAGTTCCGGGTGTTTTACCCCCCCTGGAAGGGCAATCGTCGCCAATTGTTGCCGGACCGTCTTAAGGTCACGGATAAGTGCACGGTCCGAGCGATTCACCGAATTGCGAAACCGATTTTCCCCGAAAACCACGCCGGTCTCTATGCGCTCCCGGTGATAGGCACTTAGCTTTGACTGCACCTCAGCGATAGATCTTGCGGTCGCGATCCAACGATCACGATCGTCAAGAGCCTCGTCTGGTCTCGGTGGGGGCTTGGTGAGATCAAATACCGTGAGCTGGCCTGGGCTGGCAAGGAATAATAATTGAGGGCGGGACATGCACCAGATACGTTCGTAAAGTGTCCTTAGAACTTCCGGTGAACTGTCTTCGGTCTTGGCGAACACGACCACAGGATCGCGATCAACGAAGAAGATGCTCTCAGCGCCGACTTGCGCCGCCAATGATTGCCAATCGCCCCTATCAACCCAGTCTTCCAATGTCCCAGACTGGGGCTCACGCATTGCAAATAACAGTGCGCCTTGGTCAAACGCCAACTGCTTGTAAGCGGCCGTGAGTAAGTCGGCCGGAGAATCCAAGTTGCTATTCGTTGTGACCATGCGCCCTTACTCGTTCACAGAAAACTCGGATGTTGTCCGTTTAATACACCCACCAAGACTCGACGGGCCTGAATTGGCACATCTTTAGCATTATAGCTAAATGGCGAACAAAAAGCGAATACGCCCGACTACCGATGGACGCTCCCCCGAATGCCGTAAAATACGGTCTTGTGTTTTCGTGCTAATCAGCATGGTTCGTTTTAAGTGCGGCGAACGCTTCGTAGAGCAGTTGATTTAGTTTCTTGTTGTGCTGGGCAGCGTAGGTCTTGAACTCGCGCCGGAAGTCCGCCGACACCTTGAAGTTGAGCGGCATCGCCCTGGCCGCGTCCGGCTTGTCAGCTTTCCGCGTCGGTCTCGGTGCATCCTCGGGGGTATTAGTCGGTACAGAGGCCCTTGCCATGCGTGTCAGGCTGCCTTTCCTCGCTTTGTAACCAGATCAAAACCGGCGCTGCCGGCGATCATGTCCCGGTGATTCACGCCCGATCTTGCAGGATATAACAAAAGCACGAAAGAACGCAATCGTGTTTTCGTCCCCCGGCACAGAATACTTCTCAAGGTGCAATATTGAGGCGACGCGCTTCCCGGCAGCGGGCCACGGACAGTGCCTTTCTGTCCGTGGCCTTTCCCTTGATGCCAAACCTCCGGTCAATTGTGGCTGCTTCGACGGCGCTCGCCCCGGGGCCGAGCGCCGTTCGGCCCTACGCCAACTGTCAACCCTTCGTGGCGGCCACCGTGCCTCCGATGAATTTACCTCCAGATATTCTCAATTGCCGGTAATACTATCGGGCGTGTCCTCACGACGACCAAGCCGAGACCGCCCCTCGCGCGCCCGGAGCATCTTCCGGCAACATGGAGGTGTGATCAGAACGAAAGATGCACTACGCTTCGGTATTCACCTGGAAATGCTCTACGGGATGCGCGACTCTGGGAGCCTCGCGAGCCTCGGGCGAGGCCTTTACCGCCTCTCCGATCTGCTGCCGCTGGAGAACCTCACTTCGCGCGGCTACAAAGCCGAGAAGGAGTACCTGGTTATTGAAGGATGGCCGGTGCAGTTTCTCCCTCCCAGCGACGCTCTGGACGAGGAAGCGCTCCAGCAGGCCGTCGAGACCGAAGTGGAAGGCGTCCGCACCTAGGTGGTCACCGCCGAGCATCTGGCCGGCATAGCCCTGCGAACCGCTCGCGCCAAGGATTTCGCCTGCATCCAGCAATTCGTTGAAGCCGGAGTTTTGGACTCGAGCAAGCTCGACCCCATCCTCAAGAGGCAAGTGTAGCGCTGACTTTCAGAGCCTGCCCTTGGCGACGCGAAGGGTCAGCATGATGGGAAAACAACAAAACTGCCGACTAGGTCGGGACACCTTGCAGTGGGCGCTAACATGATTCTCAGGCGGGAAGCCCCAGTAATACGCGTAACCTCTCGCGCAGTCGGGTGGCGATATCGAGAGACTCTATCGCCTCTTCCCGGTCCGCTGACTCTCCCGGATAGCGGAAGTCAACCGAAGCGCGGGTCAAGAAGCGCAGTTCCTGCACGAGCCAGGACCACTGGGCGCAGACCGGGCCCAGCAAACGGTCCAGTTCCGTCAAATCGTGGGTTCTTGGGGGGACGATGCCAAGGTGGATCAGCAGCGCCTTCATCAATTTCTCAACGCATTGCTGGGCGTGAAAACAAACCGCATCGGATTGGGGGACTCGGGCGTCTTGAGTTCGCGGGCTGCGGTTGAGAAGTCGGCTTCGGCCCTGGCCGTCCACTCCTTAGCGGTGCCGTTCATAAAGCACCTTCCCATGATCCAGGGCCTCTCGGATCAGCGGGTCGCCCTCCTCGTAGCGCCGGACGGTATCCTGCGGACGGCGCGCCACAAGATCAACGGAGAAATCAGGGTCAACGCGGTTCAGGATTTCCAGGGATTTCCGAAAGCCCTTGCCGTCAAAATCCAGCACCACCAGAAGGTCAACGTCGGAGTCCAGCCGCGGCTTCCCGTAAGCGTAGGAACCAAAGAGGATGATCCGGTCCGGCTGGAACTCGCGGGCAATCCTTTCCCCTAAGTCGGCAATCTTCTTCTCGTCAATCATCTGCATCTTCCTGCGCATCCAATACGCCGGTCATCCGGGAACCGCCACGGGCAATTCCTCGACGCGCACCAGTCGGTCATCTTGGGATTATACACCGCATCGCGATACGCCTCTCGCGCCGGGCAGGGTCAATTTGATGTAGAGGTGGCTTTACGCCTCCATTTTGATTCGGTGGCCACTTCCGCATAGTCGTAGTCGATGACGTTTCTTTGGCGACGGCAGGTCTCGAAATAATCCGTAAACGGCCGGCCCGCAGGACCGAGTACAAGCCCGGCGGCTTCGAAGGTCGCCTGGTGGTGGCCGGGAAGCGTGGAGGACACTCGGTAGCCAGCACATGCCAGCACGCAGGGTGGCGCACACATGCATGATTTCCGGGGAATCAGGTGGACTGGGCAGAGCGGGTGCGATGCTGGCCTCTGGGTAGAGTGTTCCCGTTGCCGCGACGGGTGGCGAGGCGAGCTCGAAGTTTGCCGCCCACTCTGGCGGGCAGCGTTTCAAGCTGGTCCTGGATCAAGACCGTGCTGTGGGTCTCGTACCACGCGGCAATCTCATCCTCCGACTTGAATTCCGGGATCTCTGCCGCAGATTTCACATAGATCAGTTTCTTGCGGATGCGGTGGTCGTTACTTCTTGCGGAAGAACCTTTTTTCATTTTCATCCATGTCGCGGGCCGTAATCGGCCACGCTCGATTATGTCCCAGATAGCGAAAGATTACCAGCAGGTATCGCCCGGATTCGGTTTGTCCCCAGGCTTCGAAAATTCCACCTCGGCCCCGCTTGAAGACCGGAGCGGAACTCATCACTTCTTCGACCTCGTCTGGCGTAACGCCATGTAGAGCGATATGGTCAACACGTTCAAGCGTCCATTCAAGGTCGTCGATTCTCATGGGCAATCACAACGGTCATCATACACGCAGTCTTACCAGCGGAAAGCCACGGGCAGTGCCTTCGTGTCCGTGGGCTTTTCCCTTGATGCCAAACCTCCGGTCAATTGTGGCTGCAACGACGGCGCTCGCCCCGGGGCCGAACGCCGTTCGGCCCTAAAGTGCCAGCACGATCTTATCGTATGCGCCGGGAGCCATGACGGTGCGGTGGCGGCGTTGCAGGCGCTGGCTGGCCAAAAGTTCTGCCAAATTCACGGGCATCTCCGATAAGGAACAGCTTTTTTGAACGTAAAACATCCACGGCGAAGTGATGCTTCCCTTGAACCTTCCGGGCGAACTGATCCGCCGTATAAACGATGGGATTGACGGCCCGGCCGAGGCTCTCCTCTGCCCCGCGGAGCGGCCCGGATACTTCTGCCAGGTTTACGCGTCCCAGGATCAGGAGGTCCACGTCGCTGGCAGCGTGCTCTTCCGAGCGCGCGATAGAGCCATAGATGAAAGCCCATTGGATGCGATCTGCAAAAGAGTCCAACGCGCCTCGAATCACGTCGGCTAATCCCACCGTCTTTAAAATGAGGCCGTGAAGATCCTCAAAGAAGGGCAGCTCGGTGGCGGGCTGGTAGTAAACGTGCTTTCCCTCGCGGCTCTCGCGGAGGATGCCGCCCTGAACCAGAGAGGCGAGCTCGCGCTGCAGGCTGGAAGGGGCAACCCGAAGATGCCGGGCGAGTTCCCGCATGTACCAGCGTCGCTCCGGCTGCCCGAAAGTGGTCGCCAGAATCGCCCGGCGCGTCTTTGGAAATAAAACGTCAATCCTGGGCCGCGTACGCATCGAACGTAATTATGTACGTATTTTACGTACGGAGCAAGTGCGATATGGGCGGAAAGAACCCCGTGGTAATCTTCGGTCACGTTAGCGTGGCCTGGCGGGCTCGCCATAGCGGGCTGCAATGTCGTCACGGCCTTGAGCAAAAACCTCCGCTTGATGGCGGAAATCGACGCGGCCATCCCTTGGTGGCCCATTGAGTGAACTTGAAACTGCGAGAGAGGTTGTCGCTATGGCAATTCATGATCTGGCGCGAAAACAGACGGCCCACGGGACGGTTACGGCGGTCTGGTACGACAGCGAAGAAGAAAACTTCGTGGTGCAGCACGAATTCGTCCACCTGAGTTTCTACAAGGAAGAATTTGCGGTGTTCCTGGAATGCTTGAACGAGGCCCAGAAGAAATATCGGGAGCAACGTCATGGGCATCGTGAGTAGTCTTTATAAGATTGCCCGCATTGCCAACGACGTGAGCGCGCTGGCCAGCGGCAACCCGAAGCCCAAGTCTTCATTGCCGATTGGTTATTGGCGATTGGTGATTGGCGATTGAAAAAGTGGTGTGGCAACTCCTTCCAATGTCCATCAGCCGGCCACGGCGGGAAAATCGACAATCGCCAATTGCAAATCGCCAATCGCCAATCGAAAATCGCCAATTCCCGCCATCCTCGGCCAAGCGATGATCGCAGAAATTCTTCGCAAGAAACGAAGAAGTTTAGAACTAGTGCTACAGGTCGTGCCGCTATGGGCCACCCCGCGTACGCGGACGCGAATGGGCGCCAAATAATCATCAGGTGAATCAGGACGGACCCATCTTGTCTGAATAGAAGCGGCGAGCCTGCTCATACAATCCCAGGACTGTATCCCGTTCAGCGGGATACCTGAAACGTTCTGAATCGCTGCGAGCTTGGTCTGCCAACTCCTCGATCCAGTGGGTGAAGAAAAGGGCATCCTCACGAGGGTTCCAGGTCCCGGCCAAGGGGATAGGTCGCGAATGAGCCAGGCGAATCGTGGACTCGGATTTGCCGTAGCAGCGAACCGCAAGCCATGTATAGTACCCCGCTGCGAGGGTCCGTTCGGCTTGAAAACTCCGCGCCCCCTGCGGCGCAAGGAATTGCCCGATAACCTGGCCATTGGCCACGATCTCGATTTTCTCGAGAGGCTCGCGCGCGCGAGCCTCCACGGTCACGTGCACCTTGTCTCCCGGCAAATTCGCGGTGTTAATGAACAACACTGGCCCGTTGGTAACGAAGCTGGGGCCGTTTCGAAGCGCGTCGTACCAAGCCTTAACAGAGAATGGCTTGTCTAACTTGGCGTACACGCGGTTGTAGCCCACCGGGTTGGGCAGTACGCCGCTTGCCGATCCGGCGGAAGGCGGAATGCGGAGTCCAAGGTTCAAGTATCGGTAGTAAAGATCGAGTGAGTAATCCACAAACCCTCGCACGCCGGGATACTTCTCTCGGTCGCGCGGCCGACCCCAGGCTTCGTTCGAGAGAATCCCATACTGGATGAAGTGGTTGTGCAACACGCCGAAGGAGTCCGGCGGCTCCAGAGCCATCACCACGGGCACCTCCCACCAGAACGGCTTTTCGCAATCAAACCAGGGGAATCCGGATGCGTCCGAGCGTTGCGCCCGAGCTTGACGGACGAAGTCAATCCCGGGCGGATACCACCGACCCTGGACAGCCAGATCCAGGTTCTTCTGAAGCCCCTGAAGCAACCAAGCGCCTCCCCCGCGCTCATCTTCGGCGTTCAGTAACGTCACAAGGTGTCTTGGACTGACTTCGAGGACCGGATTCTTCGGCCATTCTTTTCCCTGCCAGAGGTTTGCCTTGTTCCAAATCGTGAACAACACACTGAAGTTGAGGTCCTCAGCAAGGGCCAGCTTGGGCGTATCGGCAGGGTCGCGATGCACGTGCAAATCTGCTGACCACCATCCAAGCTCATTCATGCGGACCCACGGTTTAAGAGGAATTCTAAGGCGAATTGATTGGCCTCCGGTAACCACAACTCGTTTTTCGAGCCGTTCGTATTCGGTTCCGTGCTCGGCAATGACGGTGTACTCACCCGCTGGGACTTCCACCACCGTCTCACTTTTTGCCACAAAACTACCCAGGTACCAGGGCCCGATGCCGGGGAAGTGGTGCGCGGAGTCGTCGCCAAGGGCAGATTCAGGTCCGTACATCTTCCCCTCCGGACCGCGTACTTCCAGGCGCGCCCACACCGGCTCCCCTGTTTCATCCACCACTTCAATGTGCAGCTTGGCGGGAGCATCCGAAAGGCGCGCAGGTTCCGGGCCTGACAAAGCGCTCCCTTCCTTGGCAAAGTCGGCGTGCAGCGGCCAAGAAGCAGCCAGACTGGCCGCCGAGAGAAAGGACTGGCGCAGAAAACCGCGACGTTCGTAGGTGCTCATTGGACTCCTCGCTCGCGTTGCCAACACGATTGGGCGGCAAATGCGGGACTCGAAAGGTAGCGATTGCTACAGTTCACTCAAGGCGCATTCTTCTGGAACAAGAGGGAGGCGAAGTTGGCAAGGTTGCGTCGCCAGACCATCCAGGTGTGGGCGCCCGGCGTCTCAATATCGGTGTGCTGGATTGCCTTCGACTTGAG
>Ga0187885_10004240_pt1 | contig 11944 bp, 15 predicted proteins | sample June2016WEW_20_1_3_FD_132970 | JGI IMG/M metagenome (GOLD analysis project Ga0187885, IMG submission 132970) | Peatland microbial communities from SPRUCE experiment site at the Marcell Experimental Forest, Minnesota, USA - June2016WEW_20_100 | ecosystem: Environmental > Terrestrial > Soil >... | reverse complement strand
GTGCGACGTTTCGGTTGACGATCCCCCGGAGGCGTTTCCGACTGATTATCAACGTTCGCCACCGGTTTGGCGACCGGACTTATGTTTGTGGTTTCCGGCATCGCGATTTCCTGTGTTTTGTTCGTTCAACTTCCAGTTGTGCCTCTCTGGCCGATCCTCGCTGTAATGGTTGTTCACCCAACCATTCTCCGGTTTATCCGCGCATGAGTTTTGAGCGGGAGCGGTAATGGGCATGGCCGGATGCCCGGTGGAACGCGCGAGCCGCCGATGCTCCCGTTCTCAAAGCTGTGGATGGCGAGGATGGCGAGCGTGAGGCGGGTTAGCCGGCATCATTTCTCGGACACCGCGCTCAATACTCCCTCATCCTGCACCAGCGTCCATTCGTTGTCCGGATTGTATTCCTTCATCGCCGCCGCAATCTGCAAAGTCTTTTCACCAAGGTTGCGCTGAAACAGTTTGCCGTCCTGATTGACGATGAACGTCATGATGCCCGACTGGCCCCAATGCTCCGGATAAGCCACCAGCGCGAATCCGCCCGTCATGTTGCCCTGGCTCAGGTAATTCATTTTCCCGCCGGGCGCAGCCTTGCCTTGCCGGGTCAGAATTCTGAAATAATAACCGTGAAACGGGTGTGGACCTGCGCTTTGATGCCTGCCATAGCCCTGGGCGTGAGCTTCCGCCACCAAAGGCCCGAATGGGCTGGCCGGTTCGCTCTCCGCCGACGGCCAGTAGAGGCCGTCCTTCTTTCCGGGTGTGCTCTTGAATTTCTGCGCGTACTTCGCTCCTCCGCCCGCGGCCGGGTTCGCGCTGGCGTACTGTCGTTGCGCGGCCACGTAAGCCCGGCAAACGCCGATGGCGTGGAGTTCGTCCTTCCCGATGTGCCGGTTAATGATCTCCTCCTTGCCCGCCGCCGTGTCGAAATGCCATTGCCCGTTCGCTTTCACCAGTGGAATCGGCATCGGCCAGTTGTTCGTGCCCACCTCAAGCGTGATTTTGTCCTCCCCCTCTTTCACCAGTTGGCAGCTTTGCGCCATGACGGTGGCGAACCTCTGCGCATTGTTCGCGTCCTGCACTTCGTCACCGGTTACAAGTTCGTCGAACTGCGGGCCGAACATTTCGTGCAAGGCCACCTTATCTTTGGCTTCGGTGGCCGCCTGCAAGGCTTTGACGGCCTCCTCCGGCGAGGCGAACAACCGTTGCGCAACCACGGGTTTCTGTTGCGCTTCTTTCGGCTCCGCCGCCTGAAGTTCCGCCGGCAAAATACCCCAGGCCCCCGCCACCAGGGCGATGGTCAAAAGGCCGGCAAAACGCGTCAATTGATTTGAAGGTTTCATAGGTTCATCAGGTCTCTTTCTGTCCATTGAGTTGTGCGTTTCATCGTTTCCCCCCATGCCCGGCGGCACCAGCGTGCGCCGCCGCGCCAGGGTGCGCCACCGCGCGACTTTCAACTCCGCGATGGCTATAATCACGCACGTCACGCCCGCGCTCATAGCTGCCGCCGAAAAGATACACATCAGGCCCCGGCACCACCACGGCACCGCCGTAACCTCCGTCCAGGTAACCTACACAGCCCATCAAGGACGCCAGCACTGCAATCCCGAGCGCAATTTTGATCTGGTCAACCGGACTGTTCACCTTGTTCATACGGACTTTCCCTTCGCGGTGGAAATCAAAACATGCGGCGGCTCTCGAAAGACCACCAGGCGCGCGATCATCGCCCATCGCACCATCCTTTCGGCCTGACCTGCTCCCCAGAGCACGTATGCCGCCGTGATCAAGTCACCGAACGTCATCTCCTTTTTCGGTTTAATGTTCATCACCGACATGATGACCTTGAAACGCTTCGGCTTCTATGGGGTGAAACCCTACCCGGCGGCCAGGGCCAATGCCTGGAGGTTTAGCTGCCGGGCTGATGTTTCTCATCCGTAGTTAGTCGAAGACCGCCAGCGGGCTGGGGAGAAGCGGATCAACCCAACCCAAGGTCCGCGCCGTCCGAGAAGTCGTTTATCGGCGCCACGGCGGTTCAGGCGATGAATTTGGCGATGAGGTAGGCCGCGCCAGCCGCCAGGCTGCCGACCAGGGCCGTCTGCAGGGCGCCTTTCATTTTCGGGACGCCGGTGAAGTGGCCCTTTACAAAGCCAAAGACCGCCAGGGCCAGCAGCGTGATGGCGGCCGACACGCCCAGCGCCCGGCTGGAATCGTGCATCAGCATGTAAGGCAGTAGCGGCACCAGACCACCAACGATGTAAGATGCCCCGATGGTGAAAGCGCTGCGCGCGGCGCGTTTGGGGTCCGGCTCTTCCAATCCCAGCTCGAAGCGCATCATGAAATCGCGCCATGCCTCCGGCTTTCGTTCGAGCGCGGCGACAACGGACGCCGATTCCGCCGCCGTCACGCCATACTGCTGGAAAATGTCCACGATCTCCTGCTTTTCGATCGCCGCTTTCTCCAGGATTTCCTGCTCCTCACGCCGTCGCTCGTTGAAGAAGTGCTCGGCGTCGCTCCGGGCCGCCAGGTAGCCGCCGAGTCCCATCGCGATGGAACCAGCCGCAATCTCCGCCACCCCCGCCGTCACGACGATGTGCGAGGAGGTCAACGCGCCGGAAATGCCCGCTGCCAGCGCAAACGGCACCGTCAACCCATCCGCCATGCCGATCACCACGTCGCGGACGGTATCGCTCCCGGAGAAATGCTGTTCGATGTGCTGCATATCAACAGCTTTCAGCGTGGTGCCCAGGCCCCGTCAGCGCCTCGAAGCCGGAGATCACGTCGAAGAGTTCCTCGTCAATGCCACTCTGACGCAATTGGTGGAAGGTGCCGTGGAGATTCTCCAGCAATTCATCGATGTTTTTGTCGGCGCGTTCCATCGCCGCCAGGCGGCTGGCGTTCTCGCAGGCAAGGGATTCGGCGCACGCCCGGAAGAGGGAGATGAAAAAATATTCGCGGATGAGTGCGCGCAGAGTCGCGGTGCCGCCGCACATGATTTCGGGCAAATTCTTGGTCGGCCAGCGGACTTTGGCCAGACCTTGTTGCCATTGCGCGTCGAGCGGCAGCAACCGTTGGCTGACCGGTTCGTAGAGCGGCCCGGACTGCGGGCGGTTATGGAAGACATAAAGGCGCGCATACTCGCCTTTGGCACGATGCGCTTCGCTTTCAATTTGAATCTGCCCGACGAGCGGGGTGATGGCCTGAACGGAATTCGGCACGGTGAAGAGTCCCATCAGCGGCAGGCCCGCGTCAGCCAGGCGCGCATGAACACGCTCGCCGACCGCCCAGACTTGGGCTTTGCCGGTCAGAGCGGCGAGTGTCTTGATCGCATAATCGGCCACCACGTCGTTAAACTGGCCCACTAGTCCCTGGTCGGATCCGAAGACGACGGCGCCGATCGCACCCGTATCGGCTGGTTTTTTCCGTTCCACCCACAGCGCCGCTGGCTCGCTTTCCCGAAAGCACGCACCCAATCCCAGCTCCACTGTCCGGTAGTAATCCTCCAAGGCGCGCACCGATTTCTCGTATTGTCCGATACTCGAGGCCGCCAAGGCTTTCATCGTGCGGACGACGGATTGGAGATCTCCGGCGCTGCTGATCTTTCGGCGCAGGCCCGCCATGGTGTCGCTCATGACTTCTCCTTGGCCTTCGGCTTTGGTTCGGTCCCCGGCTTGGGTTCCGGCTTGGGTTGAAAAGGGGTGAGCGATTTGCGGACGATTTCGATGATCATTTTGCGATCCTCATCGCTCAACTTGTCGGTGGTTTCGAATCGCGCGCACACCTCCGCCGGGATGTTCGCCGCCGCCTCACGCACGGCGTGCTCGGCATCCGTCATCTGGTCAAGCGGCACGGGGTCGAAGAGTTCCGCAGTCAACGCCAGCAGGATGGCGATTTGGGCGGGTACGGACACCGGGGTGAATTCCGGCTGCTTGAGGCAGGCGCGGATTCGCCGTCCGTGCTCGATGATCTTGCGGGTGTCTTCATCCAGGCGGGCGCCGAACCGGGCAAAGGTCTCGAGTTCCTCAAACTGCGCGTAGGCGAGCTTAAGGTCGCCCGCCACCGCGCGGTAGGCCGCCCGTTGCGCCTTGCCACCGACGCGGGAAACGGATTTGCCGACATCGACCGCGGGCAGCACGCCCAATTCGAACAGCGATGGCGAGAGGTAGATCTGCCCGTCCGTGATGGAAATCAGGTTGGTCGGAATATAGGCGGAAATGTTCTGCGCTTCGGTCTCGATGACGGGCAGGGCCGTGAGCGAACCATCACCGCGTTCCCTGCGCAGGTGCGTCGCCCGTTCCAGCAGGCGCGAATGAATATAGAAGATGTCACCGGGGAAGGCTTCGCGTCCGGGTGGCCGGCGGAGCAGGAGGGAAAGCTCGCGATAGGCGCGCGCATGCTGCGTGAGGTCGTCGTAAACGATCAGCACGTCGCGACCGGCTTCCATAAAATACTCCGCGATGCTGGTCGCGGCGTACGGAGCAATATAGGCGAGACCCGGCGGGTCGTTGCCCTCGGCCACGACCACAATGGTGTAATCCATCGCGCCCTTCTTCCGCAAGTTGGCCACGGCCTTCGCGACGGCGGAAGCGCGCTGGCCAATGGCGCAATAGACACAGAGCATATTCTTCCCGCGCTGGTTCAGGATGGTATCGAGCCCAATGGCCGTCTTGCCCGTCCGGCGGTCACCCAGAATCAACTCGCGCTGGCCGTGCCCGATGGGAATGAGCGCATCGATGACTTTGACGCCGGTCTGGAGCGGCACGGTGACGGGCGCACGATCCATGATGGGCGGAGCGGGGCGTTCGATGGGCAGGCGCTCGCTGGCGGCCACCGGTCCGCTGTCATCGAGTGGTCGACCGAGCGGGTCAATGACGCGCCCTACCAAACCGTCGCCTACGGCCACGTCCATCACCCGGCCCGTGCGCTCGACTTCATCGCCTGCGTGCAGATGTGAGTATTCGCCGAGCAGCACGACGCCGATTTCGTCCTCGTCCACATTGAACGCGATGCCGAGCGCATCGCCGGGAAATTTTACCAACTCCTCAAAGCCCACGCTGGGAAGGCCCGAGACCTTGGCGATGCCGGTGGCGACACTGATGATCGTGCCCACCTCCCGTGGCGTCAGTTGTGGCATGAAGGCTCCCCGCACCTGGCTTATCCCAGCGAACGTGCGGTCGAAGACACTCTGCAAGCTTTCAGGCGCAGCGTTCATTGGCTCTTTGTTTCGGGCTTGGGTTCTTCAGGCTTAACCTCAGCTTTGGCCGCAGGCTTGTCCTGCTCTTTCAGAAGCTCGCCGACACCCTTTTCCAGCGACGCCAGATAATCCGCGATGCTCCACGCCACCTTTTGTCCATTTGTGGTCAGTTCAATCCCGCTGACCAAGTCCGGCGCGGTCTCGAACCGGAGGCGAATGTCTGCCGAGAAAGTTTCGTTGAGCGCGTTCTGTATCGCCGCGCGTTGGTCTGCGGGCAGGTCAAACGCGCTGCGCACGAGCGCGGGCTCCGACGCTGTCTTAAGAGCCTCGGCGAGGCCGGCTTTCGCCTGGCCGTCCATCGTGCGCACGCGGCGGGTGAACACCTCGCCCAGGCGTTCTTCCAGACTCGTCGTGGCGAGATCCGTCAGCGCCTTTCGCGCAATGGCAAACACTTCCTGCTGGGCTCGGCGACTGATGGCTTGGTTCAGGTTATGGGCGTCGTTTCTCAGCGTTTCCTGTCGCTTGGCGCTCAGGGCATCGGCCGCCTTGCGCGCTTCGTCGAGGAGCCGCTGAGCTTCTGCTTTCGCCTCGTCCGTCGCCTTGCTCAAGAGTGCGGCGCGCTGCCGGTCGAACTCCTCGTTCTTCTGCTCGAACTCGTCGCGCTCTTTTTGAGCTTCGGCCTTCTTCGCGTCGGCGTCCGCGCGTTCCTTCGCGATCCGCTTCTCCCGCGCGTCAATGGCGTGGAGGATGGGCTTGTAAAGAAAGCGCTTCATCAACCACACCAGGATGAGGAAGTTGAGCGCCTGCGCGCCGACGGTAAACCAGTCAATCAGCATAGGCTCACTTTCCGGCCGCTTTTGTCACTTCGGCGATGACGTGATTCCAGAACGGATTCGCGAAGATGAGAATCATCGAGACGACGAAGCAGTAGATGGCGGTGGACTCGATCATCGCCAGGCCGACGAACAGGGTGCGGGTGATGGTGGCGGACGCGTCGGGCTGCTGCGCCAGCGAGGTCAGGGCGGTGGCGACCGCCCGGCCCTCGCCGAGCGCCGGGCACATGCAGCCAATCCCAGTGGTGAGGCCGGCGGTGGCGATCGAGGCGACGGCGATGAGGGTCATGTTATCCATGGTATGTCCTTTGGTTTGTTCGTGATTGTTTCAAGTGTTTGGCGTTGGCGCCGGCTTGGACTTGGGTTTGCGCGTGCGTACGGCAGCCGCGATGTAAACCGCGGCCAGGATGCTGAAGATGTAGGCCTGCACCATGCCCGTGAGCAGACCGAGCGCAGTCATGACGATTGGAAAGATGAAGGGCGTGATGGTCAGAAGAATAGCGATGATCATCGCCCCGCTCATCATGTTACCGAACAGGCGGACGGCCAGGGCCAGCGTGCGCGAAAGTTCGCTGATGATGTTAAATGGCAACATGATGACCGTCGGCTCCACGTAAGACTTGAGGTAGCCGCCCATCCCTCGCTCCTCAATGCCGAAAAGCGGCACGGCCACAAACACGCACAGCGCGAGCGCGGCCGTGGTCGAGAGGGAGCCGGTCGGCGGCTCGTAGCCGGGAATGACGGTGCAGAGGCTGGCCAAGGCGACGAACAGGAAGAGCGTGCCCAAAAAGCCAATATACTTTTTCGGGTCATGGAGGCCGACGTCCTCGATTTGCTTCTCGATGCCAGTGACGACGATTTCCAGGAGGTTCTGCCAGCGGGATCGTTTCAGCTCCGTGGAGAGTTTGCGCGTGATGAGTTTGGAACCGACGGCCAGGACGAACATCAGTCCCCATGTGAACACAATCGTGCCGTTGAGTTTGAGGAGGCCGTGTTGCCAGAAGATCATCTGGTCGGGACTAAGGCGCATGGCCAGCCTCCTGTGTTGGGTAGTTTTGGGTTTTTCCCGGCGACCGGGTCACCCACGTCACGATCAGACGCGCGACGACGAATCCGAGCAGGCACAACAGCAGCCGCTCCCAATGCTCGCGTCCGACAAAATGGAATCCAGCCAGCGCAATGATCATCCGTACCACCACGCCGCCGACAAACCAAAGCGCCGGCCGTGGGGATGAAACGCCCTTGTGCACCGTCCACCAAAGGCCGCCGAAGAAAATTGCGCCGAGCAAAAGGCCCGCCACTCCCGCCAGCGCCAGTGACGACGTTTCATCCATCGTCGTCCTCCTGTTCGTCCCGCATCGCCTTGTCTTCCTTGGTGACCCAATGCCACGCATTTAGGCAGCCGATCGCAAGCCCGGCGACCAATAGCGCCAGGGTCCACGCATGCTTGCCGGGATGATGTTTGTCCAACCAGATACCGAGCGCTGCGCCAAGCAGCGTTGGAACGACCACCGACCAGCCGATCAGCCCCATCATGCCCAAACCGAACCAGACGCCCTGCGTGGACTTACGCGCCTTGAGCTTGCGGGCCGCCTTCGCGCCGACCTGCCCGGCGAAGGTCGGCTCGTTCTTCGAGGTCTCATTTGGCTCGTCATTCATGTTGAAAGGCCGCGAAGCGACGCAGAACTCCGGTTTCCAATTTCGCCATGACCATGCGCACGCTTTGTTCGTGCTCGTCCAGGGTCAGAAACTCCTTTACTACCGCATCGCGCAACTGGCGGAGGTCCGTTCCGCCCATTGCCCGGCGGACGGAAACAAGCACGTCTAGACCGGTCTTGACCAGCACTCCTTCGTCCACGGCCACGAAGACCTCCCCATCCGCTTCAGATTCGTAGGTCAGAACTCCCGGCACGAGCGCCGCCACACAATCGAGTCGGTGGGGCAAGAGCCCAAACGAGCCCTCGCGCGTCTCCGCGACGATGCGCGACACGCCGGTTTTCTCGGCGAAGATCTGGAACGGCAGGAGGACCTTAAGATTCATGAGTGCCGGCGACATGTTCGCTCTCCGGTTGAGGTTTCGCTCCGGGCTTCGGATGTTGCTCGGGCGTAGCGTTGGCCGGGGACTCAGCGGCCGGCTTCGGCTCAGCCTTGCATTTGGCTTCCGAACCGGACTTCGGGTTCGAGCCCACTTGGGCGGCCGTTTTGACTTCGTGCTTGGTTGCAGGCTTGGCCTCATCACCGTGCTTCGGGTCGGCCTTGGCTTCGTGCGTTGACTCTGGTTTGGCTGGGGCGGCGGGCGGGACGGGTTTCGGTTCCCCCTTCGCTTCGCCGATCGCCCCGATCATGTAGAGTCCGCTCTCCGGGTGATCTTTGAATTCATCGCGCAGGATGCGCTCACAGCCGTCCAGCGCGTCCTTGAGGCTGACGAGCTTTCCTTTGAGGCCGGTGAACTGTTCAGTCGTGAAAAAGGGCTGGGTGAGAAAGCGCTCCAATCGGCGGGCGCGGACGACCACGTTTCGGTCCTCCGGCGAAAGCTGCTCCAAACCAAGCATGGCAATGATGTCCTTGAGTTCCGCGTATTGTGCGAGCGTCCGCCGGATTTCCTGCGCCAGGGCGTAATGCCGTTCGCCGACGATGCCCGGCGTGGCCATCTTGGAACTGGATTGCAGCGGGTCGATGGCCGGGAAAAGCCCTTCGCTTGCCCGCTTGCGCGAGAGCACGATCGACGCGGACAGATGCGAGAACGCATGCACCGCCGCCGGGTCGGTGAAATCGTCCGCCGGTACATACACCGCCTGGATGGAGGTGATGGCGCCGGTATCGGTGTTGGCGATACGCTCCTCCAACCCTGATAGCTCGGTGCCCATCGTGGGCTGATAGCCCAGACGCGACGGCATCTGGCCCATCAAGCCGGACACCTCCATGCCGGCCTGGATGAAGCGGAAGATATTGTCAATGAGCAGCAATACATCGCGGTGCTGGTCGTCGCGGAAATACTCGGCCATCGTCAGCGCGGCATGACCCACCCGGAACCGGCTGCCCGGCGGCTCGTTCATCTGGCCGAAGACCATCACCATGTTCGGCAACACGCCGGCTTCCTTCATGTCGCGGTAAAGCTCCTCGCCTTCGCGACATCGTTCGCCGATGCCGCAAAAAATGCTTACGCCCGCTTGGTGTTTGATCATGTTGTGGATCATTTCGGTGAGGAGCACCGTCTTGCCCACGCCCGCCCCGCCAAAAAGTCCTGCCTTGCCGCCGCGTTCCAGCGGCACGAGCACATCGATGCCCTTGATGCCCGTTTCAAAGATTTCTGACTTGGTGGAACGTCGTGCCAGCGGCGGCGGAGCCCGGTGTACCGAACGCCACTGGACATCCGATGGCGCCGGTTGGCGGTCGATGGCGTTACCAAATACGTCGAACATCCGCGAGAGAACCCCTTTGCCCACCGGCGCTTTTAGCGGCCCGCCCGTGTCCTCCACCGCCATGCCGCGCGCGAGACCCTGCGTGGGCGTCAACGCAATGCCCCGCACATGACGCGCATCACGTTGTGTTAGCACTTCGATGACGACCTCGCTTTCCGTTCCCGAGCGCAGCAGCGAGTAGATAGGGGGCAAACGCTCATCGAACCGAACGTCCACCACGCTGCCGCGCACCGAAACGACCGTGCCCCGATTCGCGGGCAAACCTTCGTCTTCAGGCAGCGCCCGTCGAGGATCCTCGCAAGGCGTGCTCATTCGTGTCGGTCGCGGCCGAAACCGCTACACTTCGCCCAACCACTTCCGCGCCTCAGCGGCGTTGGCATGATCGAAGTATCGGATCGTTGCTTTCGTGAACGGCTTGCAGAACGTCGCCATGCCGTGCTGCCACTTCTTATCCCCAAGCATCGCGAGCCGTTCGATGTCGGCGAAGTGTTTGAGGTCGAACTTGACATCTTCCCACAGCGCGCCGGCTTCCCAGCCGTGGAAACCGCTCATATCAAACAGCACGCGCAACTTTCCATGCTGCCGCACGAGTCGCTCGAACTCGGGCACAAAGTGCTCGTAATCTACTTTCGCCAGCTTCCCGCTGACATGAACGACGAGAATCTTGCCGCCGTTTTCTTCATTGAGTTGAATGGGCATGTTGGATTTCTTTCATTCGCTTCAGGTTAAGAGCAGCAGGAGGGAAAGCAGGCTTCCTTGACGGCTTTCTCGACCGTTTCACGGGTTTCGCCCGTGCGCTTCTGCAGGCGACCCAACAACTCTTCCTGCCTGCCTTCGGCGAATTGAAGATCGTCATCCGTGAGCTTGGCCCACTTCTGCTTCAGCTTGCCCTTGGCGATGTTCCAGTCGCCCTTGATTTCGAGGGTGTTCATAATAATTCGTTTTGTCTTTCGTTTTTGACGGCAATGTGTTCCGCATCACTTTTTTGGGGATGCTACGCTCTGGGCCGGTCTTTATCTATGGGGTGTTACCCTACCTGATTCCTCACCGGTGCGTCGGCGCAGGCGTACCGGAACAGGCAAGATTGCGGCTGGCCCGGTAGGCCGGAACAAAATCGGAACATGAACAAAAGTGGCGCGGCATTCAAAGGAATCCGTGCGGTTTTCGGTGGCCGGGTGTCGTCCACCGCCCGGTCGGGCAGGTCGCCAGGTTGCTTCATTTCGAACGCTTCAGTGTTCGAAGGAGTATTGCGATTCCCGGTTATTGCCGCCACCGACATGATTCAAGCGCCACAGGAATTGCTGCGCAAGGGGAGATGGGACGAGTTGTTCTTCGTGGACCTGCCCAACGAAACTGAACGCCAGGCCGTCTGGCAGAGAGTGATCAGGCGGTGTGACTGGGATCCCAACGAATTCGACACCGTTCAATTCGCCAAGGCCCTCGCTGACCTGACCGGCAGCGAAATCGAACAAACCTTGGTGAAATCGCTGGATCAAGCGTTTGACGAGGAAACTGAACGGACCTACCTGACCATTGCTACGGTGGTCAAGGTTCTCGACGAGCTGGGAGAAGACGAGCGTCTCCGTATGCGTGTCCCGATCCTGGCACATTCCGTGCTCCGGCGGATCGGAAATCGAGTTCAAGTCGTGAGCTGTTTTGGACCATGTTTTCGCCCTTTGTTTGCAGGTCTTTCATGCGCATTTGATTGTCTCAATGACCGGACACCAGTGCTGCCTCCGAGTTGAATCCACGGCCACACTGACATCGGTGTCGGCGCAGGGCTCATGACATTTTCTATGGGGTGAACACCCCATTGCAGCCCGCAAGGCCCTCTGGCATTTTCTCCGCAATACTGAATGAAAGACTCTTCCAAAGTGGAAAGTCAGCCGGCACCCGACGGAAGGTGCCGGCTACGGACCCCAGCCAAACCCGACAGCACCCCGAGACCATGAATTCTTCAATCCAAAATCCCAAGTCCAATGGCATCGTTCCGCCTTCAAGTGATGCTTCTGTAACCTCCGCCAAACCAAGTACCAGGCGCACCCGGCCCGGTCGTTTGCCCTTGGCGGGGTTGCTGGCGGCACTGGTGCTGCTGCTGGTCGGAGCGCCGGCGGCCCGCGCCGACCGAAGTCCGCCGGGATGCCTCGGCAGCGGTTTGGGGATCAGCCTTTATACGAGCCTTCCTGACGTTCACATTGGCGACACGATCTATTACAGCGCGAATGTGTTCAACACGCCTTTCCCCGCCTGCAACGCCGGCGAAACCAATGCGGCGACCGCCGGCGCGATTTACGCGTTCGTGGTCACGCCGGATGGGCTCACCAACAACATCGTGTTGCGGCGAACCTTTCTGGCTCCCGGCGACGCGGATTTCTACACCAACATCGTCAGTTATGTGGTCCGCGCCCAGGATATTCGCCCCGATGGCACGATCCGCGCCACGGCGGTTGACCAGGGTGATATTCACCAAAACGACGTCAACAGCAGCGGCGGCGGCAACCAGGGCG
>Ga0187885_10004237_pt1 | contig 11951 bp, 7 predicted proteins | sample June2016WEW_20_1_3_FD_132970 | JGI IMG/M metagenome (GOLD analysis project Ga0187885, IMG submission 132970) | Peatland microbial communities from SPRUCE experiment site at the Marcell Experimental Forest, Minnesota, USA - June2016WEW_20_100 | ecosystem: Environmental > Terrestrial > Soil >... | reverse complement strand
TAGAGACCTTGATGCCCCATGATCTCATCAACTCAAAACCCCTGTCGGCGGTGATCAAAGCGTTTTTCGGATCGAGTCAGCTTTCCCAATTTATGGATCAGACGAACCCTCTTGCAGAGATTACCCACAAGCGTCGGCTCTCTGCCTTGGGCCCTGGAGGGCTCACCCGGGAGAGGGCAGGATTTGAGGTGAGGGACGTCCACCCCACCCACTATGGCCGAATCTGTCCCATCGAGACTCCGGAGGGTCCGAACATTGGCTTGATCACCTCTCTCAGCACCTATGCCCGTGTCAATGACTATGGATTTATTGAGACCCCTTATCGGGAAGTGATCAATGGAAAAGTCACCAACAATATCCGATATCTTTTTGCTCTGGATGAAGAGGAAGAAATCGACGGACAGAAACCTGCCATCGCTCAAGCCAATGCTCCCCTGGATCGAGAAGGGAGATTTACCGCCCCGCTCATCTCTGCCCGAAGAGGAGGCGAATTTATGACGGTGAAACCCGAGGAAATTCGGTACATGGATGTTTCTCCAAAGCAGTTGGTGAGCGTAGCCACCTCCCTTGTTCCCTTTTTGGAGAACGACGATGCCAACCGAGCCCTCATGGGATCGAATATGCAGCGCCAAGCTGTTCCCCTTCTCAGAACGGATGCCCCGCTGATCGGGACGGGAATGGAAGCCATTGTGGCGAGAGATTCTGGAGTGACGGTGGTTGCCAAAAGGGATGGCGCCGTGGAAGATGTGGATGCTTCACGAATCGTCATCCGTGCCGATGAGGATGGTCAGAAGGAGGACGATCCAGGAGTCGACATTTATACGTTGATCAAATACAAACGATCCAATCAGAATACCTGCATTAATCAAAGACCTATCGTCCATATTGGGGAGCGAGTCAAAAAGGGCGAGGTGATTGCAGATGGGCCGGCGACCAATATGGGAGAGTTGGCATTAGGGAAGAATGTCCTGGTCGGCTTCATGCCCTGGGGAGGATATAACTTTGAGGATTCCATCCTCATCAGCGAGAAGTTGTTGAAGGAAGACACCTACACCTCTATCCATATTGAAGAATTGGAGTGTGTGGCTCGGGACACCAAATTGGGAAAAGAGGAGATTACCTGTGATATCCCCAATGCAGGGGAGGAGGCATTGAAGGATCTGGATGAGAGCGGAATCATCCGGATCGGAGCCGAAGTGAAGCCCGGTGACATTCTCGTCGGAAAAGTGACTCCCAAGGGAGAGACCCAACTCTCTCCAGAGGAGAAACTCCTTCGGGCCATCTTTGGTGAAAAAGCGGGAGATGTTCGGGATACCTCATTGAGAGTCCCCCACGGGATTGAAGGAATCGTCATCGATGCCAAAGTTTTCTCCCGGAAAGGGCAGGAGAGAGATGAGAGGATGAAGGCAATCGAGGATCAAGAGAAGGCGAGGTTGTTAAAGAACCAAGCAGATGAGATCCGAATCATCCAGAACAGTACGCGAAGGAAGATCGGAAAATATCTGATCGGTAAACGAGCCGCCCATAAAATTGCGGATGAGAAGAAAAACCGCCTCTATTTGGAAGCCAAAGAGCGGATTAAGGAAGAGCATCTCTTTGCCATCCCCTTCGATCGACTCAAGGAGATTGATGTCATGGAGGGGAAGAGGGTTCTTCCTGACGTTCACCGTTTTCTCGATCATGCGGAACTCCAGATCAATGTCGTGAAGGGAGTCTTCGGAGATAAATTGGCGAAACTGAAGAGGGGAGACGAACTGGCTCCGGGCGTCATCAAGACCGTCAAGGTCTACATCGCCATGAAACGGAAACTTTCTGTCGGGGATAAAATGTCAGGACGTCATGGAAATAAAGGGATCATCTCCCGGATCCTCCCTGAAGAGGACATGCCGTACTTAGAAGATGGGACGCCGGTCGAAATCGTCCTCAATCCATTAGGAGTCCCGTCACGAATGAATGTGGGTCAAATCCTTGAAACCCACCTGGGATGGGCTGCCAAGGGACTCGGGTGGAAGATCGAGGAGTATTTACAGAAGCATTTCAACTCCAAATTGCTTCGAAGAAGAATCAAAGAGATCTATTCCTCAAAAGAGGTGAATGAATATCTGGAGCAGGCGACCGATGAAGAGGTGATCGAGTTGGCTCGCAAGCTGGGACAAGGAATTTTCGTCTCGGTCCCTGTGTTCGATGGGGCCTCAGAAGAAGAGATTAAGGACCTCTTGAAGAAAGCCGGGCTTCCGACCACTGGACAGACTATCCTCTATGACGGAAGGACGGGAGAACCCTTTCATCAGAAGGTGACCATAGGCTATATGTACCTCCTCAAATTGCACCATTTGGTAGATGACAAGATACATGCCCGGTCCATCGGCCCTTATTCTTTGGTGACTCAACAACCGTTAGGCGGCAAAGCTCAGTTCGGAGGGCAACGGTTAGGGGAGATGGAGGTGTGGGCTTTGGAAGCCTACGGGGCAGCCCACTCCTTACAGGAATTCTTAACTGTGAAATCGGACGATGTAGCAGGAAGGACTCGAGTCTATGAGGCGATCGTCAAAGGGGAACATACGTTGGAGCCAGGGCTCCCAGAGTCGTTTAATGTTTTGGTCAAAGAGTTACAGAGCCTCTGTTTAGACACTGAATTGATTGAAGAGAAAAGGGAAGAAGTTTAATGGAAAGGAGAGAGTAGAAAGTGGAAGGTAGTTTAAACCACAGCTTACTCTCCACACTCCACTTTCGGATCACAAAGGAGGAAGACATTGGAAGATTATCTATCATTCTTTGAAAAGGGGAAAAGTCCAATTAGTTATAATGCCATCCGAATCTCAATCGCCTCTCCTGAGAAAATTGAATCGTGGTCCCACGGAGAGGTGAAGAAGCCAGAGACCATTAACTATCGGACTTTCAAACCAGAAAAAGATGGGCTCTTCTGTGCCAAAATTTTCGGCCCCACCAAAGATTATGAATGCAATTGCGGTAAATACAAACGGATGAAACACCGAGGCATTGTCTGCGAGAAGTGCGGGGTGGAAGTCATCCAATCCAAGGTGCGCAGGGAGAGGATGGGGCATATCCGGTTGGCCACCCCAGTGGCTCATATCTGGTTCCTCAAAAGCATTCCCAGTAAGATTGGGATCCTTTCGGATATGACACTGAGAGAATTAGAGCGGATTCTCTACTTTGAAGCCTACCTCGTCCTCGATGGGAAGAAAACACCTCTGAAGAAAAGCGAAATCCTTTCTGAAGATCGATATCGGGAAGCCAGGGAGAAATACAGGGATGATTTTGTGGCGGCTCAAGGAGCGGATGCGATTCGAGAGCTGTTGAGAAATACCAATGTGAAAGAACTTTCCCAGAAGCTCCGAGTAGAAATGAAGGAAACGACCTCGGAGGCCAAAAAAAAGAGGTTAGCCAAACGATTAAAAATTATTGAGTCTTTCTTGGAATCGGGAAACAAACCGGAGTGGATGATTTTAGAAGTGATTCCCGTCATCCCGCCTGATCTCCGTCCTCTTGTCCCCTTGGATGGGGGTCGGTTTGCCACCTCCGATCTCAACGACCTTTACCGAAGAGTCATCAATCGAAATAACCGCCTCAAACGGCTTCTCGAATTGAATGCCCCAGAGATCATCATCCGTAATGAGAAGCGGATGCTTCAGGAAGCCGTGGATGCCCTGTTCGATAACGGGAAGAGAGGGAGGACGATCTTAGGGGCGAATAAGAAACCTCTCAAATCGTTGAGCGATATGCTCAGAGGGAAGCAGGGCCGTTTCCGGCAGAACCTATTGGGGAAGCGGGTGGACTATTCCGGCCGTTCAGTGATCGTCGTCGGTCCCGAGCTGAAGTTACATCAGTGTGGACTTCCCAAGAAGATGGCCCTCGAACTGTTCAAGCCCTTCATCTACCACCGTTTGGAAGAGAGAGGTTTGGTGACCACGATCAAAAGCGCCAAGAAGATGTTGGAGAAAGAGAGGCCCGAGGTCTGGGATGTCTTGGATGAAGTGATCCGTGAGCATCCTGTACTCCTCAATCGTGCTCCAACCCTTCACCGTTTAGGTATTCAAGCCTTTGAACCCGTTTTGATTGAGGGCAAAGCCATCCAACTTCACCCGTTGGTCTGTGCTGCCTTCAACGCAGATTTTGATGGGGACCAGATGGCTGTCCATGTTCCCCTCTCTGTGGAGGCCCAAGCGGAGGCAAGGATTCTGATGATGTCCACCAATAACATCCTCTCCCCTGCCAATGGGAAACCCATCATTATCCCTACGCAAGACATTGTCCTTGGAATTTATTACATGACCAGGGAACGTCCCTATGTCAAAGGGGAAGGAAAGGTGTTTTCAAATTCAGAAGAGGTCCGAATCGCTTACGATGCTAATGAGGTCGACCTCCATGCCCGGATCAAGGTCCGATTGGATGGGGAACTTGTTGAGACAACCGTAGGTCGAGTGCTCCTCAAAGAGATTCTTCCCGAGGAGATCCCATTTCGATTGATCAACAAGGTGATGAAGAAGAGCGAGCTTGCCAACCTCATCGACTATTGCTATCGGTATGGTGGAGATAAGAAAACGGTCCTTCTCTCCGATCGGTTGAAAGGTTTGGGTTATCATTATGCGACGTTGGCTGGGATTTCCATCTCCCTTGATGACATGCTGATTCCCTCCAATAAGGGGAAACTCCTCCAAGAAGCCCAGCAGGAGATTGAAAAGGTTCAAGAACAATATACAGAGGGATTGATCACAGATGGAGAGCGATATAATAAGGTCATCGACATTTGGGCTCAGGTCACTGAAAATATTGCTGGGGTGATGTTGAAGGAACTGGGGAGTGAGGAGGTGATGGCCCCTTCTGGAGAGAAACACACCACAGAGAGTTTAAACCCCATTTACATCATGGCCGACTCTGGAGCTCGAGGCAGTGCCCAACAAGTCCGACAATTAGCTGGGATGCGGGGTTTGATGGCCAAACCTTCTGGAGAGATCATCGAAACTCCCATCACCGCGAACTTTCGTGAAGGGCTGACGGTTCTGCAATACTTCATCTCCACCCATGGGGCTCGAAAGGGGCTCGCTGATACTGCATTGAAAACAGCCAATGCAGGATATCTCACCCGACGATTGGTGGATGTCGCTCAGGATGTAGTCATCAGGGAGATTGACTGTGGCACCCTGGACGGGATCGAAGTCGAATCGCTCGTCGAGGGAGGAGAGATCATCGAATCGATGAAGGAACGAATTCTTGGCCGTGTGGCCTTGGAAGAAATCCGAGATCCTTTTTCCAGTGACGTGATCGTCAAAGGGAATGAAGAAATTGATGAAACCTTGGCAGATCGCATTGAGGATATTGGAATTGATAAGGTCAAGATTCGATCGGTGCTCAGCTGTAAATCGAAACGGGGTGTCTGTGCGCTCTGTTACGGAAGGGATTTGGCTCGTGGAAGGTTGGTCATTGTGGGGGAGGCGATCGGCATCATCGCTGCCCAATCCATCGGTGAGCCGGGGACCCAGTTGACGATGAGGACATTCCATATCGGTGGGACAGCTAGCCGGCGAGCAGAACAGACCACGCTGGAATGTCGGATCGATGGAAAGGCGAAATTCATCAATCTCAAGACCGTCAGGAACCGCGAAGGGAACCTGATCGTCATGAACCGAAACGGGGAGATCGCCGTCTTAGATGAAAGCGGAAGAGAGCGAAGACGGTATTCCGTGATTTATGGGGCCAAACTGAAGGTCAAGGATGGACAAAAGGTGAAGGAAGGAGAGATCCTGGCAGAATGGGATCCTTACTCCATCCCTGTTTTGACGGAGGTTTCAGGCCGGGTGAAATTTGGGGACATCATCGAAGGGGCGACCATGCAGGAACAGGTGGATGAATTTACCGGCCTTTCCAGAAAAGTGATCACCGAATCAAAAGACGCAGAACTTCGGCCAAGGATTTCGATCAAGGATGAGAAAAGCAAGACCATGAATCTCCCTGGATCTGCCTCCCAGGCTCGTTATCTTCTGCCGGTCGGAGCGAATATTTTCATCTCCGAAGGAGATATGGTGGAAGCCGGAGATGTGATCGTGAAGATCCCGCGGGAGACGACGAAGACAAAGGATATCACGGGAGGTCTTCCTCGAGTGGCTGAACTTTTTGAAGCCAGAAAGCCAAAAGAGTATGCCTTGATCAGCGATATTGATGGGGTGGTTGAATTTGGAAAGGACCTCAAGGGGAAGAGGAAGGTGGTCATTCGACCCGATGTGGGCGAACCCAAGGAATATATGATTCCCAGAGGAAAACATGTCAGCGTCCATGAAGGCGATTTTGTCAAAGCAGGGGAGGCCTTGATGGACGGTCCTTCCAATCCTCATGATATTTTGAGAGTGTTGGGGGATAAGGCTCTGGCTCGATATTTAGTGGATGAAATCCAGGAGGTTTATAAACTCCAAGGGGTCAAGATCAACGATAAACATATCGAGGTCATTGTTCGCCAGATGCTCAAGAGGGTGAAGATTAGAGAGGTGGGAGATACTCACTTTTTAGTCGACGACCAAGTAGAAAAATTTGTCTTTGAAGAAGAGAATGCCCGGGTCATGAACGAGGGAGGAAAACCCGCTGTGGGAGAACCTCTTTTTCTGGGAATCACGAAGGCTTCTCTCGTTACGGACAGTTTTATCTCCGCCGCCTCCTTCCAGGAGACCACCAAAGTACTCACTCAAGCAGCCGTGGCAGGGAAGGTGGACAATTTAAAAGGGTTGAAGGAAAATGTGATCATGGGACGCCTGATTCCTGCGGGAACCGGTCTCTCCAAATACAAACAATTAGAGCTTTGGGTGGAAGGGTATAGCGGAGAAGAGGTTCCACCAGGAGGCGAAGGAGAGGGCATGGCACAAACTTCTGCGTAGAGGGAAAAGGCACGAGGCAATCGGTAAGAAATGACAAGGTCCATCCCTTAAAAAAAGGATGGACCTTTTTTATTTTATGGTTTCTAACTTCTTCTTAGCCAATTCGGCCTGGTCGGAATGGGGATATTTTTCGATCACCCGCTTGAGTAAATTTCTGGCATTCGCCTTATCCCCAAGTTCCAAGAAAGCGAGGGCTTGCTTGAATAACGCTGCGGGTATTTTGTCCCCTTCTGGATATTTCACAATGGCCTTCTCATATTCTAAGATCGCCCTCTCAAAATCCTTTTTTAGATAGTAAGTCTCTCCGATCCAAAACTGGGCATTATCAGAGAGTTCTGTGTTGGGATATTGTTTGAGAAAGGCTTCAAATTTTCTTCGGGCTCCTTCTAGGTCTCCCTTGTGTAAGGTTTCATAAGCATCTTTATAGAGATCTCCCATCCCTGTGGAGATCCCCTTTAGCTCGATGGGGATCTCTTTGGTTGAGGCCAACCTTTCTGACTCCATTGGCTTCGAAATCGACCCAGCTGTTTTTCCATCTAACCCCTTGAGGCGATCCTCTATTTCCTTAACTTTCTCCTCCTGAGTTTTTCTCCTTTCTTCTAAGATTTTCAATCGGCCTTCCATCTCCTCCTTGTCTCTTGAAGGCCTTTTAAGAAGCTCTTTATACTCATCAACACTTGTCGACAAGGCTCGGATTTCGGATTGAACATTTTCGAGCTGGAGAGGGAGGTCCGTCTTCAGCTTTTGATTTTCCGCTCTCAAGTCAGATAGTTGGTTCTTCGCAGAGTCATTTTCCTTTTGGAGAACATCGATTTGAGAATGGAGCTTGTCCATCTCCTTATCCAGAATTTGTACATCCTTGGTGCTTGCACATCCAAAAAGCAACAATCCTATTGAAAAGATAATCCATCCTTTCATGCCATCACCTGTTCGCAATTTTTTTCCCATGGACAAGCTCTCCTCGGCGAGCATCGAAACTCCCCGAGGAATGCTTCGCCTCATTATTTAGCTGTGATAATGGTATGGGCCCTTCGGTTTTTTGCCCAAGCTTCCTCATTATGACCAGGATCTAACGGTTTTTCCTTTCCATAACTGATTGTAGAAATACGATCTGCGGAGATGCCTAATGAGACGAGGTAATTTTTTGAACTGTTAGCTCGCCTTTCTCCGAGAGCGAGGTTGTATTCTACCGTTCCTCTTTCGTCACAATGGCCTTCGATTTGGATCTTGACATTAGGGTATTTCTTCAAAAGGGCCGCATTGTCCTTCAGAATGGCTGCCTCTCCAGGACGGATGTCATATTTATCAAAGTCAAAACGAATATCCTTGAGCAGAGAGCTTTCAAAAACCTCCCCTTCAATGCCGGGAGTTTTCGTGGCGACAAGACTCTTTTCGAATTCTTTTTTAGCTCCTTCCTCTTTCTTGGCTGCTTCCTCTTTCTTAACGGCTTCTTCCTTCTTGACGGATGGTTCTTCTTTCATGACTGTTTTTTTCGGGCAACCCGACATCATAAGTCCGAAACAGAGGAAAAGAATGGTGAAGATGACAAAACTTTTTTTACTCATGGTAACCCTCCTTGATGAATGATTTGGAAACACCTGTTTGCCCCGTTAGAAATCCCCGTCTTTTATAGTGGGGATCATATCATAAAGCTTCAATCCCTTACAGAATAAGGTAGGGGTCAAAGCCCCATCCTTTCTAACGGGGTTTACTCAAATCGCCTTGACCAGGCTGGGCTTGACTCACCTCCTTTCGATGATGTTAATACTCTCTGATTGAATCCATTGGCATTCATAATAAAAATTTTCGATGCACCTGTTCGGGTCGAGCTAAAAGCGATATAGCGGCCATCTGGGGACCAGCAGGGACTCTCGTTATTTCCAGAATTGGAGGTCATTTTCCGGAGTCCCGATCCGTCAATTCCAATAGTAAAGATATGAAAACGGCCTTCCGCTCTTGCGCAAAAAGCGATCCGGTCGCCCTTCGGCGACCAGGAAGGATTGGTATTGTAGCTTCCCTCGAAGGTCAGACGGCGCACATTGGCCCCATCCCTTGCCATGACATAGATTTGTGGTGAACCGGATCGGTCTGAGACAAAAGCGATCGACTCGCCGTCTGGAGACCATGTGGGCGAAGCCTCATTGCCGTGTCCCTTCGTCAGTCTTCTTGGGTTACCCCCATTCGTATCAATGAGGAAGATGTCCGACTTTCCTTCCATTCCCATCATGAGAACAATCTGTTTCCCATCCGGTGACCAGGAGGGAGAGACGTTCAACCCCGGGTAGTAAGAGAATCGTTGAAGATTTTTCCCATCTGTATTGATCAGGTAGAGGTCTGGATTCCGTTTGAGGTAAGAGGTAAAAGCGATTTTTTTACCATCTGGAGCCCAGGCTGGAGAAAGGTTGATGGATTGGTTTTGGGTGATCTGTTTGACGTTGGCCCCGTCGAAATCAGCGATGAAGATCTCCTTACCGGGCCCCTGGAGAACGGCATAGGCAATTTTTGTATTGTGAACCCCTTTCTCCCCCGTGATTTGAAGAACAACTTCATCGGCAATTCGGTGGACTGCGGATCGAAGGGTTTGTAAAGGGCCTTCATACTGTTTCCCAACGATGTGTCTCTGTTCCACTAAATCAAACAGATGGAATTTCAACTTGAAATTGAGACCATCGGATTCCAAAAGGGTTTCTCCTGCCAAGAGGATTTCTCCCCCCGCAGGGATCCATTCCTGGAGGGAGGACGTGTTCGGGATTCCTTCTCTTTCTCGAAGGGAAGGGGGGAGATGAGGGACATCGATCACTTTAAAAAAACCAGAGAGGGTGAGATCGTTAGCCAAAATCTCATAAGCCTTCTCTGAGAAGGGAGAAGGGGTCTTTTCCACAGATTTCCATTTAGCAAGGACGATGGGGATCTGGACGAAGGTCGGAGCGTTGATATCGAGATAGACCCTTGCTTCCGACGAGGAAATGAAAGAGAAGAAGAGAAGAGAGATGATGAAGAAATATTTCAGCATGTTTCAGTCCGGGAAAAAAACGGATTCCAATTTCAAGGGTCTCTTCACTAAATTCTTTAGGAATAGGAGGTAAGGATTCTGCTTTTTAATGGCTCGTATTGCACTCTGATCATAGAAGGCATTGCCAGATTTTTTTTCAAACCAAAATTTTTTGATTTTTCCACCCCGCTCTATTATTAAAACGATAATAGTCTCTAAGTCAACCATTTCTTTAAGAAGATTTTCGGGAATGGTCCACGACCCTTTTATTTTTGCCCAGACGAAGCTGTAATATAGGTTGTCTCGGAAGGGTCATCTCAATTCTTCTCCTTCTTCCCTTTGAGGAATCGAAGGAATTCCATTCCTATCGGCGAAAGCGTTCTCCCACGATGAGAGACGATATAGATTTGTCGAGAGATGGGGTCGATCCCCTCCATATCGATTCGAGAGAGGAAGCCCTGACTTACTTCTTCTTCTGTGGCTCTTCCGGAGATGAAAGCAAGACCTAATTTCGCCTTCACCCCCTCCTTCACAGAAGAAGTACTTCCCATCTCCATGGCCACATTAAACTGTTTTAAGCTCCTGCCTTTTTTCCGTAACGTCTTTTCCACTGCTATCTGAGTTCCAGAACCCTCCTCCCGAATGATCCAGGGTTCCTTTAAAAGTTCTTCCAGGTTCACTCTTTTCTTTCGGGTCAGGGGGTGATCAGAGGGGGCCACGACGATAATTTCATCCTCTTCATATTTTTCATAATGGAGAGAAGGATGGTTCAACTTGGCGCCAGTGATACCAAACTCGACGTTGTCTTGAAGGACATATTGGATAATTTCCTTCGTATCAGCGATCTTGAGGGAAATGATAAAGTGAGGGTGTTCTTTTTTAAAATCACCCATGAGTTTGGGGAGGAGATATTCTCCGGGGAGGGTGCTTGCACCCAAAGATAGTTCTCCTCTGATCCCCTGGGAAAATTCGCTCAAGGCATTTAGTAAATCTTTACGAAAAGATAAAATTTTTGAAGCATATCCCAAGAAGACCTCTCCGGCTTTGGTGAGGCGAACCTCTCTGCTCGTACGGTCGAAGAAGCGCAGGGATAGGGATTGTTCTAAGGAGAGGATGTGGCCGCTGACAGTGGGTTGGGTGAGGAAGAGATCCTCAGCCGCCTTAGAGAAGCTTTTTAAATCGGCCACACGACAAAAAGTTTCTAGATGTCGAAAATCAATTTGCAATGGCTTTCTTTCCACTACGGACAGAATATTAACCCCCTTTCTTTTTAAATGCAAGTGAAAATTTAATTTTCAGAAATAGAATTCAATAGTTACAGCTATACTAGCCTAAGACATAGAATCATAAATGATCTTTTTCTTCTATTTTAAGACAACAAAATTATAAAAAAGTTAAGGAAGTTTCAGCGAAAACTTTCAAGAGATATTATTTTTGGGGAAAGAACCTTGTGAAAGGATTGAAATAAAAAGGGCTTGGAAAAGAGATTCCACTTTTCCAAGCCCTTTTCTTGGATTCAATATAGATTGAAATCTTAGTACATATCACCCATTCCACCCATTCCACCACCCGGAGGCATTGCGGGATAAGGGGCTTTCTTTTCTGGCTTCTCGGCCACAATGGCTTCTGTGGTGATCATCAACGATGCGACGGAAGCCGCATTTTGAAGGGCCAGCCTGACCACTTTGGTAGGATCGATGATGCCTGCCTTGATCATATCCGTATACTCATCCTGTGCGGCATCGAATCCAAAGGCTCCCTTCTCGTTCCTCACTTTCTCCGTTACCACAGAGCCTTCCTGACCCGCATTATTGGCGATCTGGCGGATAGGTTCTTCTAAAGATCTTTTTACAAGATCGACCCCGATCTTCTGGTCTCCTTCTAATTTCATTTTATCCAGTGCGGGAAGGCAGCGGAGGTATGCCACACCACCACCCGGAACAATTCCTTCCTCGACAGCTGCCCGGGTTGCGTTCAGGCATCCTCGACGCGGGCCTTCTTCTCTTTCATCTCGGTCTCCGTGGCTGCACCCACATTGATCACGGCCACTCCACCGATAATCTTAGCCAGGCGTT
>Ga0187885_10004234_pt1 | contig 11953 bp, 9 predicted proteins | sample June2016WEW_20_1_3_FD_132970 | JGI IMG/M metagenome (GOLD analysis project Ga0187885, IMG submission 132970) | Peatland microbial communities from SPRUCE experiment site at the Marcell Experimental Forest, Minnesota, USA - June2016WEW_20_100 | ecosystem: Environmental > Terrestrial > Soil >... | reverse complement strand
GGCGACGACCACCAGCTCCGCTCGCAGATCTCGGTGGGCCGCGCCGAAGGCATGATGACCATGGAGCAGTCCCTGGCCGACCTGGTCCGCGCCGGCCGCATTACGCGCGAAACCGCGCTGGCCCACTGCTTCCGGACAGACGATTTGCAGCGGTATTTGGGGTAGCGCCGGGGTCTTGCCTGCTCGACGGCTATACTGAAGGAAGGTGAAACGTCCAGGTGCGTTTCGAATGGAATGCTCAAAAGGCTGCTGCGAACCTGCGAAGACATGGCGTTTCATTCGATGAAGCTTCGAGCGTGTTTTTTGATCCCCTGTCGGCAACGGGCGATGATCCGGATCATTCGCTCGATGAAAGGCGTTTCGTGACGTTTGGCATGTCGTCCTCGGGGCGCCTGCTCGTGGTCGCACACCGAGAGCACGACGAGGCCATTCGAATCATCACCGCGCGCATGGCAACGCGGGCTGAGAGGAAACTCTATGAGGAAGGCTAAGAACTCTACCGCAGACGAACTTCGTTCCGAATATAAACGCTCGGATTTCGGGACGCTGGTCCGTGGTAAATACACCGAGCAAATCCAAACGAGTTCCAACGTTGTTGTCCTTGACCCTGAGGTTGCCGATCTGTTTCCGAACGCGGCAGCAGTCAACGCTGCGTTGCGGTCGCTGGCGGAGATTGCCAGGCGTGCCGGCTCCAGACGGAGCCGATCGCGTTAAGGCGCAGGCGATGGAGAGGCGCCAGTGCAGCGTCAGCCTCGCGCACATCCGCGCGTAAGGCGTTCTCTAGCCAAGCGTCGGCCTGCCATCGTCGGCCGCGGACCGGGTTGCCTTCGAAGGCGTCGCGCATCATAATGAGAAGCGATCTTACTCTATGCTCCTTTTGTGGAGGACGCGTGAGCCGAGAAACGCACCCGGCGTGGACGGTTTATGACAAGCTGCGAACCGCTCGCTTGAACGTCAAGTATTACAGCCGTCGCCTTCAATCAATTGAGCGCGAGAACTTCGGGATCGAGCTAGTCTTAGCCGTGGCAGCCCCCTCGTCTGCCGTGGCTGGACTTTGGTTTTGGGACACCACATACGGCAAGATCGCTTGGCAGTGTCTCGGCATCGTCGCGGCCGCCGCGGCTATCCTTAAGCCGCTCCTGGGCCTTGCAAAACGAATCAAGGAATATGAGAGCGTGCTGTCCGGATATCGCATGCTTGAATACGACCTAATGGAAATTAAGTGCCTCATCGAGCAGAGGCAGAAATATGATTCCGGACTGCAATCCGAATTCAGAAAGACGCTTCAACGAGAGAGGACCCTCGTTGGGAAAACACCTGAGACCCGCGAAAGCAAGCGCGTAAAGAAGATATGCGAGATTGAAGTGAGGCGAGAACTGCCACCCGGTTCTTTCTTTATTCCAGAGGAGCACAACATTGCCACTACATGATGCCCGCTCCAGGCCAACGCCACCGCGCCCGGAGCCAACGCCGCCACGCCCGGAACCACCGCCGCGCCCCGAACGGCCGCCGAGTCCAGGTCCATTCGGACCTCCTGAACCCCAACCGCGTAGGGACCGTCCACTTCCCGAACATGTTGAGCCGGAGCAACCTTGGCCAAGGAGATAAGGCGCCCATCCTTGAGCTTCCGCGGCCCGTCCCGCTGCCTACGTCCAGATAGTAGCTCATCCTGAGCGAATGTCTCGTCCGGGTTCGGCCCATAAATGCTCCGGCATCCTGAGAACCACATGGCGGGTTCGTCCCCGTTCCGGACTTTCGCCACGTCGTGCGGATACGGCGATCTAAAGAACCCCACCCCGCGTTTCCGCCCATTGCCCGATTCCCGGTCACAGAAAATCGCGAAATATTTTTACCCCTCCTTATCAGTGACTTACAGCCGCCCCGCTCCTTCTTGCCCCCCGGCCCATCGCCCCTCGCCTGCTATTCTCCAATTGGATACAGGTCTGCGCCGCCACTGCCGCAGGCCCAACAGTTCTCTTCCAGGCCTGGAAGCGTTGCTTTTGAGGTGGTACTGAGTTCTCCGTAGGCCCGTGAACGGCCGAACGGCATCCACCCCCGGGAATCGGGGATGGGTGGACGGCGGGGAAATCTTGGGACTAGTCCTGAAACACTGGGGGGCGAGGCCGGGCGAACCCTTTGGGTCACACACCGACACCAGCCCCAACAGCTTCAGCGAGCACGCTATCGAGTTGGTATGAAGCGCCATCCAGCGCTTCCGCTGTCTTCGAAGATGCGGCTCCAACCATTGGCGGCCGGGCACGCACGGCGAAAGTCCGAAGCCCCCGGCCGCCGCAACGAGCCTCTTTCACCCCTTCCGCTCAGGACAAGTGTCTCCATCTTCGCCGGGCACGCCCGGCCGTGCCCCGGCCGCGCTACGATATTCTTATGCGCTGGATCACACTGACACTTGCAATCGCGCTGGGATGCGCGCCGCTGGCCGCGAAGGACGAAAAGAGTAAGACGGCCGGGAGGCTGGACGATGCGGCCACCCTGTTTTCCGAAATCATGGGGGCGCCGGACAAATCGATTCCGCAGGACTTGCTGGATAAGTCCTACTGCATCGTGCTGGTGCCCGGCTTGAAGAAGGCTGCGTTCGGCTTCGGCGGGAAGTACGGGCGCGGCTTCTCTATTTGCCGCAACCCCAATGAACCGGGTTGGGGACCGCCGGCCGCCATTCGCATTGAAGGCGGCAGCGTCGGCTTCCAGATTGGCGTCTCCTCGACGGATGTAGTCCTGCTAGTCATGAACGAGGGTGGAATGAAGCATCTCACCACCAGCAAGTTCACCATCGGGGCGGATGCCACGGCGGCCGCCGGTCCGGTGGGCCGCAACGCCACTGCCCAGACGGACGCCCTGATGAACGCCGAGATTCTCTCGTGGTCCCGTTCACGCGGCGTCTTCGCCGGCATCTCGCTGGACGGCGCCACGCTGCGCAACGACATCGACGAGAACCAGGCGATGTATGGCCAGCGCTGGGAGAGCAAGCAGATTCTCGGCAGCGGCGCAAAACCACCGGCGATGGCCGCCAAGCTGCTGGCCGTGCTGAACAAGTACTCGTCGCGCAGGACCCATTAGGGAAGGCGCCACTCTCCGCGACCACTGAATTCGACATGAGCACTCCATTCCAAATTGCGGTCTGTGGAGGCATTGTCCCCGACCCGCTGCAAACTCTGGAGCCGGTCATCGGCCCTTCAGGCCCGTCCCTCAAGAATGAAATGATGCTGCCGGCCGTGCTGGACCCGTGGGCCGGACATGCCCTGTTCGAAGCGGCGCACCTGGCGCGCTCGACGCCGGGGAGCAAGGTCTGGCTGGTCAGTCTCGGCCCCAAAGCCAAGCTTCAGCAGGTGATGATGACGGTGGCGCAGAAGGTTCCCTTCGAGCTGGTGGCGCTGGATGGACCGGCTTCGGGTTTCACCGATTCCTTCGAGACGGCGGCGGCGCTGGCGGCCGCCATCGCGGCCATTCCGGGACTGGACGGCGCGAAGCTGCTGGTGTTCGGCGGATGGGAATCGGCTTCGCGCGGCGCGGGCTCGACATTGCAGATGGTGGGCGAGCGCCTGGGGATCGCCGAGCAGTTCCAGGGCGTCGATCAGGTGACCGTTCGCGAAGACGGCGGCCTGGAGATCCTGGAGCGCATCGAAGGCGGCCGGCACCAGGTTTCGGTGTGCGCCGCGCCGCCGGCGGTGCTGGGTTGGGCCACCGGCAACTTGCCCGAGCCGCGCAACAATCCGCAGATCGGGATGGCCAACATGCGCGCCATCATGCCCGCGCTGCAGCGCGCCAAGGCCGCGCCGATCCCCAACACCGGCCTGTCCTTTCACTCGGTGAGCCTGCCCAAACAGCAGAGGGAGACGCGCATCGTAAAGGACACTCCGGCCCAAGAGATTGCCCGCGAAATCGTCGCCTGGATGGCGGAGGAGTAACGTGGAAACCATACTGCTTCTGGCGCATACGGAACCCGATGGCGCATTGGCCAAACCGGCGCTCGAGTGTCTGACGGCCGCGCTGGCGCTGGGCGGCCCGTTGACCGTCGGGCTGGTGGGCGCGCGCGTGGACGCCGCCGCCAGCCAGATCGCCGCCTGCGGCGCCACGCGATTCCTGGCGGTTACCGGCGAGGCGTTCGCGCAACCACGCTACTCGACCGACACCGCCGCCGCCGAAGCGCTTTGCCGCACGGCCGGCGCGGCCATCGCGATGGCCCCTTCGACTTCGCGATGGGCGCGCGCGCTCCCCGGCGTGGCGTATCGCCTGGGCGGCCGCGTGGATACCCACGCTACCGGCCTGGCGGTGGAGAATGGAGCTCCGGCGGTCACCCGCTGGTTCTACCGGCAGCGCATGGAAGCGGTGCTTTCGCGCCGGGAGCGGCCTTGGGTGATCCTGCTCGATTCCGGCTGCTTCGCCCCGTGGAGCGGGCCCGCGGGAACAGCCAGCGTGGAACCCGTGGCGGTCGCCGTGCCCGAGACGCGCACCACGGTCACCGGCGTGCGGGCCCCCAAGGCCGACGAGCAAACCATTCGTCCCGACGCCAAGCTGCTGTTTGTGGCGGGCGCGGGCTGGACCAAGAAGCAATCCGACGGAGCCGTGCATGCGGCCGAGGCGGAGACCCTGATCCTGGGATTCCTGCGCGCGGCCCAGGCATCCCTGGGCGGCAGCAAGTCGCTGGTGGACCTGAGCGGCGAGGGCGAGGCGGTGCTGCGCTTCATGACGCACCTGAACCAGGTGGGCCAGACCGGCTCGACCCCGCGCCATCCCAAGGGTCTTTCCACGTGTTGCCATGGCGAGGAGCCGCACGTGGTGGGTTGGCGCTTCGTGAACCAGCGCCGAGCCATCAACCTGGACGCCAACTGCGGCTGGGCGCGCGGCAAAGCCGACGTGCTCTACGTCGCCGACGCGTTCGAAGTGATGCGCCGCGTCAACCGGCTGCTGGGGGCGTGATTCCACGGTATGTGAAACTTAGCTCCAACCAAAAAGTCCATCGCGCCTATCGATTTTTTCTATTTGGAAGAATGGCGGGCTTGTCTTTAAAATTGAAAGGGTTCATGTGTGGCTCGTCCAAGGGTTTTCGAGCCGCCGCATCCAAAGTTCGTCTATCAGCAGAAATCCTAAGGAGATACAAGTGAGTCCTACTGAAGTGTTGGAATTTGCCAAGAAGAACGATGCCAAGCAGATCGATTTGAGGTTCACCGATATCCCTGGCTTGCAGCATCACGTTTCGTACCCGATCGGCGAGCTGGAGGAAAGCAGCTTCGAAGAGGGCTTCGGCATGGATGGGTCGAGTATCCGCGGCTGGGCGGCGATCCACGAGAGCGACATGCTCCTGATCCCCGATCCGGACACCGCGATCATGGATCCTTTCGCCGAGACCCCCACGCTGGTGATGATCGGCGACGTGAAGGACCCGATCACCAAGCAGCGCTACGAGCGCGACCCGCGCTGGATTGGTCAGAAGGCCGAGCTTTACCTGAAGAACAGCGGCATTGCCGACACCGCTTATTTCGGCGCGGAAGCCGAGTTCTTCATTTTCGACAATGTGAGCTTCGATCAGAATCAGCATGAGGGCTTCTACTTCATCGACGCCGAGGACGGACGCTGGAATTCGGGCCGGCGGGAGAACAACCTGGGCTACCGGCCGCGCTACAAGGAAGGCTACTTCCCGGTGCCGCCGACGGACCATTACCAGGACCTGCGCAGCGAAATGGCGCAGACCATGATCAAGTGCGGAATAACCATCGAGTGCCACCATCACGAAGTGGCCACCGGCGGCCAGGCCGAAATCGACCAGCGGTTCGACAAGCTGGTGAAATCGGCCGACAACATGATGCTGTTCAAGTACATCGTCCGCAACGTCGCCAACCAGCACGGCAAGACGGCGACGTTCATGCCCAAGCCGCTGTTTGCGGATAACGGCAGCGGCATGCACACGCACCAGAGCCTGTGGAATGGGGGCAAGGCGCTGTTTGCCGGAGACGGCTATGCCGGTTTCAGCCAGCTCGGGCTGCATTACATCGGAGGACTGCTGAAGCACGCGCGGGGGCTATCGGCGATCATCGCGCCCACCACCAACAGTTATAAGCGGCTGGTGCCGGGGTACGAAGCGCCGGTGAACCTGGCGTATTCGCGGCGGAACCGGTCGGCGGCGTGCCGGATACCGATGTACTCGGCGAGTCCAAAGGCCAAGCGGGTGGAATTCCGTCCGCCGGACCCGGCGGCCAACCCGTACCTGGCGTTCGCGGCGATGCTGATGGCGGGGCTGGACGGGGTGCTGAACAAGGTCGACCCGGGCGATCCGCTGGACAAGGACATATACGACTTGTCGCCGGAAGAGATGAAGAGCGTGCCGTCGATGCCGGGCTCGCTGGAAGAAGCGCTGAGCTGTCTGGAGGAAGATCACGCGTTTCTGCTGCGGGGCGACGTCTTCACGGAAGAACTCATCGAAACGTTCATCGACTACAAGCGCAAGAACGAAGCGGATGCGGTGCGTCTGCGGCCGCATCCGTACGAGTTCGCGCTGTACTACGATATTTAACGGAAGCCGCTCCGCGAGTCGTCGAACCGGATGTGCACCTACTGACTCAGCGTAAAGTTCACGTCGATCTGAGTCACCACCTCCACCGGCTCACCGTTCAGCAGCGTCGGCTGGTAGACCCAGTGTTTAACGGCGTCCAGGGCGGCCTGAACCAGAACAGGCTCTCCGCTGATCACCTCGAGATTCTGAATGGCGCCGTCTTTCCCGATGAGGGCGTTGAGCTTCACGACGCCCTGGATGTGCGCCAGCTTGGCTTCGGGAGGGTACGTCGGGCGCGGCTGGGAAACCAGCTTGGTCTGCTGCACGTTGCCGCCGATCCTGATCCTTTTGGTGTCGGCGGAGGCCTCCGGAATCGTTCCGGCCGTTGTCCTTATGCCGCCCGGGGCCATGATCTCCAGCATCACTTCATTACTGCCTGCGGAGGGCGTCGAGATTGACAAATGCTCGTCGAATGCCCTCGCCACCCGAGCGATGTTCACGAGCGAATCCACCGAGAGCGTGTCGCCTTCGTGTACCGGCAGTTGCGAAAGCAGATCGGCCCGCAACTCGTCCGAGAGACCGAACACGTTGATGGCCTTGACCTTGCGTCCCACCCACGGGAGCTGAGGCGCTGCCCGGCGGGCGGCGGCCATGGCAGGGGGTTCGGTGGGAGCGGCCGCCGCAGTGGCGGGGGCCTCGCTGGGAGCGGAATCCGGCAAGCGGAACGAAATGCTCACCTGCCGCGAACTCATCGCCAGGTTCTTCATCAAATGCCACTGCAACACGGATTGCAGCGCGGCGTTCCGCAACTCGTCCGGCCCGCTCACCACGTGCGCGTCGCCGACGTTGCCGTTGGCGTCCAGCTTCACCTCCACCACCACCGTTCCCTGCACGCCCTGTTTGCGCGCCGCCTCCGGATAGGCGACACCCGTCCGGTGCATGACCCCGGCGCCGCCCAGGTCCACCGTCACGCCAGGCGCGTCATTCACCACCTGCGGCGCCGCCAGTGGGAAGGCGCCGGTTACGAACCAGCACGCCGCTACCAGAATTGCCAGCCCCGCGGCTAGCGCGGATATTAAACGCGTTCTCGACATACGAACCTCCTTCAAGACTGAGATGACTCTTTGCTTCAAGTGCCGCTTGCGCAGGAACAGCGGGGCCGGGGCCAGGTCCAGCCGCGGCCGGGCGCCCGCGATAGCCAGCAGCGCATCCACGTATTCTTCGCGCGAGCTGGTCATCTCGACCACCTGGCGATCCACCGCCTGCTCGCGCGCCAGGCCAATCTCGCCCAACAGCCACCAGATGGCCGGATGGAACCAGAAGACGGCGCGCACCAACTCCTCGACAACCGTGAAAAGCCAGTCGCGGCGCCGCACGTGCAGAATCTCGTGGCAGAGGATGGCTTCCCGCATGTGCGCTTCGAGTAGCGGAAACCGCGCGGGCAGCAGAACCACGGGTTTTCGCGCGCCGAACGTCACGGGGCTGGCCACGTCGCCGGAAATCCGCAGGTCGGCCTCGACGCTCCAGGAAGACGCCGGTTCGAGCGGCCGGGAATGGCGCCGGTATTGGCGCAGCTTCCAGAACCCCGCGGCCAGCCAGCCCAGGCGAGCCAGCGCGCCCGCCGCCAGCAGCAGCAAGGCGATCTCGCTCGCTGGGAGGCTTCGCCGCGGCGCCGGCTGCGCGGGCACAACCACCGCCACGGAGGTGGAAACCTGCACCGCGCCGGCCGCCTCCTGCTGCCACGGCCGCACCGCCGGAAGCAGCAGGCAGGCCGCCAGCAAAACGTGCCAGTAGACCAGCCTGGCGCCCGGCAGCCGCAGCCGCAGGGCCGCCGGAACAAACGCCGCCAGCCCCACCAGCAACCCGATTTGCAGGCTGTACGCCACCAGGTTGGCCCAGATCAGGTTGGCGCTCATGACTTCCTCCGCAGCCGCGCGATCTCTTCCCATTCTTCGCGGGAGAGGTCATGTTCCTCGACCAGGTGCACCAGCAGCGGCTCGGCCGAGCCGTTGAACACCCGGTTGACGAACTCCCGGACCATGGCGCCGATCACCTGGCGCTGGGGCTGCGCCGGCCGGTAAACGTACGCGCGGTCCGCCTGGCTCTTTTTCAGGTATTTCTTCTGTTCCAGGATCTTCATCATGGTCATGACCGTGGTGTAGGCCACTTTGCGCCGCTCCAGCAACGCCTCATATACGTCGCGCACGGTGGCGCGGTCGCGCTCCCAGACGATCTTCATGATCTCCAGTTCCTGCCCGGTAAGGGTCGTGCTCGGCTGCCTCATACTAATTAATTAGTACTAATCGAAGCGGATGTCAAGAAAAAAAAGAACGCCGAGACGAATCTCGGCGTGGCAGCCAGGAGTGGCTGCGCTACAGATGGCCGAGTACGACGGCGATGGCTTCCATCAGTTGGTTCACGGTGTAGGGTTTTTCCAGAAGACCGGCCATATCTTTCCCGGCGAAATGCCGCGCCGCCTCGATTTCGCCGTAGCCCGTCGAGACGATGACCGGAACAGCCGAGCGGATGGCTTTGATGCGGTCCAGCGCCTCCTCTCCACTCATAACGGCCATGGTCATGTCCAGGATCACGACGGTGATGGTGTCCCGATGCTCCTGAAATAACCGAACGCCCTCGGCGCCATTTTCCGCCAGAAGCACACGCCAGCCGTTGCGCTCCAGCGCCGATTGGGCCAGGCGCCGCAGCGCTTCCTCATCGTCTATGAAAAGAACCGTGCCGGCCGCGGGGGTTTCGATGGGCAGCATCCGAGGGCCGCGGTCCGCCGCCTTGGCCGCAACCGCCGGGAACAGGACCTGAAACGAACTCCCACGGCCGGGGCTGGAGTACACGCGTATGGCGCCTTTTTGCGTCCTCACGATGCCGGAGACCGCCGCCAGCCCCAAACCCCTGCCCTGGAACTTGGTGGTGAAAAAGGGATCGAAGATCCTCTTCCTGGTGGCCTCATCCATACCCGAGCCGGTATCGCGAACCTCCATGCTGACATAAGAGCCTGGACTCAGTTGATCGTTGGGAAACTCTCTTCGAATCTCCTCCGCATCCAGATCGCGAGTTCCCGTTCGGATCAGCACCGCGCCCGGGTTACCCTCTCCAATGGCCTCGGCGCCATTGACGATCAGATTCATGACGAGTTGCTGAATCTGCCCCGGATCCGCCTCGATGGCGGGGAGGCCCGCTCCCAGGTCCAGTTGGATGTCCACCATCTTGTTGGGGATGGAAGTGTGTATCAGCGGCTCGATTTCCCCGACCAGTTGCGACAGGTCGATCCGCTCCAAGACAAACCGGCCCTTGCCCGCGTAGGCGAGCAACTGGCGCGTCAAATCGGCGGCGCGTTCGCTGGCGCTCACAATTTCCCGGAAATATCTGCGAATGGGAGCGGAGTCGGGGAGTTCCGCCAGTCCCAGGCTGGCGTTGCCCAGGATGCCGGTAAGCAAGTTATTGAAGTCGTGCGCGATGCCCCCGGCGAGCAAGCCCAGGCTCTCCAACTTTTGAGTGTGCCGGAGGTGACGTTCGAACCTTCTGCGGTCGGTAATGTCGCGAACGTTGAATTGAATTACGCTGCGTTCTCCTTCCGCGTACTGGTTGGCCACCAGTTCCACATGCACCGCGTGTTTGCTCTTGGATTTCAGCGGCAGGTCGGGGAAGCGGGCCACGTCTGGCGGACGCATCCGCTCGAGCGTGGATTTCACGTCGGGAAGGCCGCGGAGAGGTTCGATTTCCCACCATCTCCTGCCCACCAGTTCCTCGCGCCGGTAACCGAACAGAGCCTCGAGATGCGGGTTGGCATCGGTGACTTCGCCGGTGCGCACATCCGCTATCAAGATGCCGTCTTTAGCGGCCTCGAACAAGCGGCGGTAACGGGCCTCGGCGGCGCGTTTGCGCTCGGTGATGTCCTCGAACGCGAGCAGGATCAGTCCGGCCTCTTCCTGCTCGATGCGGCGCGCGTTCAACAATATCGTCTTGCGGCCAATCCGTTCGAAATCGCGCTCGATCTCCACATCCTCGATGCTGGAATTGGTTTGAGCCGCGCGAGCGAGTAAATCGCGGAGCTTGGGGAAATCGAACTGGCCTCCGCCCACCTCGTAGATCGGTTTTTTGAGGTTTTCTTCCGGCGACGTGCGGAAGGTTTGAAAGAAGGCCCGGTTGGCCGTCTCGATTTGCAACTCCGGGTCGAGCACGATCAAAGGTTCGCGGACCGTCTCAACGATGGCCGAGGCGTAATCCCGCGCGTGCCCGACCTGCTCGAGAGTCTTCTTCGACTGATCGATGTCGATCAACTGGAGGACGGCGCCTTCGATGCGGTTCTCGCTGGTGCGATAGGGCCGCACTCGAAGGGAGTACCACCGTCCCTCCCGATCCTGCACCTCCCGCTCGTCGGGAGCGAGTGTATCGACGACTTGCGAGACGATCTCTTCCAACTGGGGCAAGTTAATCCTGGGCTGCAGGTCGGAAACCGGTCTCCCGATATCGGTCGAGATCAAGTTGAGTAGGTTTTCCGACACTTGCGTGAAGCGCCGGATGCGCAGGGATGCGTCCAACATCAGAATGGGAGTTTGCAGGCTGGCCAGCAGGTTGAGCAGGTCGTCGGTGAGGATCTTGAGTTCCGCGTTACGGCCCTCCATTTCCGCATTGAGCGTATGCAGTTCCTTGTTGGAGGCTTGCAGCTCCTCCTTGGCGGTCTGCAACTTCTCGTTGGAACTCAGCAGCTCTTCATTGGTAGACTGCGCTTCTTCGTTGGCCGACCGCAGTTCCTCGATGATGGATTGCAGATACCGGCGCGTGGAGGTCAGTTCCGTTTCCAACTGGGAAATGCGCCCCAGGGGATCGGGCTGCTCCTCCGGAGCGGCCGTCCCATCCGTCGAGGCCGCCCCGGCTCGCGGCTCGTCTTCGAAGGAGATCAGGAAGTGCCGCCCTAGATCGGCGGTGGAGAACGGTGTAACTGCCAGAGCGATGGTTCGCGGCCCGCCTAGGGAGACGGGGATGCCTTCCACCCGGACGCCCATGTTCTTTTGCCGCGCCTCTTCCAGGGCCGCGCCCACATGCAACACCACATCCTCGCGCAGCATGCGGAACAGACCCAGATCGGCTTCGCCCGCGTGCGGGGCGAGGTACGGCCCCACGCGGCCGCGGAACTCGACAATGCAAAGACTGTCGTCGATCAGCACTGAAGGTGGCGCGTATTCGGCCAGCAGCAAACGATCCACCTGCTTCTGCAGAGGGCTGAGCGGAGCGCCTTCCCGCACCTTGGATGCGCCAGCCAGGGAATTATCGTCCTGCTTGAAGACCGGGAACATGGCTACGCGGGCGGGCAACTCGAATGCATGCCGGTCCGCCGGCGGTTTCCGCGTGTAAATCCTGTGCTGGCTATCGAGCGGAGTAAAGTATTCCGCCAAACTCCCGGGAGTCTCGGTGCTGCCGAGCACCAGGCAG
>Ga0187885_10004214_pt1 | contig 11987 bp, 4 predicted proteins | sample June2016WEW_20_1_3_FD_132970 | JGI IMG/M metagenome (GOLD analysis project Ga0187885, IMG submission 132970) | Peatland microbial communities from SPRUCE experiment site at the Marcell Experimental Forest, Minnesota, USA - June2016WEW_20_100 | ecosystem: Environmental > Terrestrial > Soil >... | reverse complement strand
TTCCTCGGCGCTTTCCGAAGCGGCGTTTTTGGCGGTGGGAATATGGCTGCGAACTCCGGGCCTTCGCCTGCATTTCCGATGCTGGCATGGTATACCAATCGCTCCGGCTATCTCATGTCGATTGGACGCCCGGCAGCTCAGGTCGCCTTGTATCATCCCGCAAACAGCATGTGGTTGGGCGACGAGGAAGCGGATCGCAGCATTACCAAACTTTCCAAGCAGTTGTTGGAACATCAGATCGACTTCGACTACATCGACGAGCAAGCGCTCAGCTCCGAAGCCTCGCTCGAGAACGGCGGTTTCATCAACCTCAGCGGCCAGGTTTACCGGGCAGTGATCGTTCCGTCTTCTACCGTGATCACCCGGGCATCCTTGGATCGGTTACGGAAATTTGCTGTCGCCGGGGGAAAGGCCGTTTTTTGCGGCCGGACGCCCACCATGGTCGTCGACAGAGATTTCCTCCACGCCGGCGGTGCGCCGGATCTGAGCTTTGCCACCCTTGAGGCTTTAGGCGACATTTCGGCTACCGTAATCCAGGCTCTTCCCAAACCCGACGTTGCGTTGGATCAGCCCTGTGCGCCAATCAAATACACGCATCGGAGCTGGCGAGATGCCGACCTGTACTTCTTCTTTAATGAAAGCAGTGAAAAGCAAGCCCGCACCGCCCTGGTGGCCGGCCGTGGTCAGCCACAGGTCTGGGATGCGGGTACTGGTCTGATTCACACGATGAAGACGGCTGCCGCAACAACGGAAGGCGTGCGGCTGCCGCTGGTGCTGGAACCGTACGAAGCGATATTCATCGTAATCGGACCGTTGCCGCCCGATGTATCCACACCGGAGCCCTCGCTTTCGGCGGCCGACAATTTGGTGGAACTGACCAGTGACTGGTCACTCAGCATTGACGGCAACAGCCTGACCACCCCGCTGAAGTCCTGGCAGGATCTCGGCATCAGCGGCTCCGGCCCTGCAACTTACACCAAGGAGTTTACGCTCATCGCCAAGCCGGCGAACAAGCGGTTGTTCATCGAATGCGCCGACGTGCGCGACTACGCGCGCGTGCGGCTGAATAGCGTGGACCTCCAGGCGCGCGCCTGGCAACCCTATCGCTGGGATGCAACCACGGCGGTAAGATCCGGTAAGAACACACTTGAAATCGAAGTGCGCGCTTCGCCCGCCGGCCGGGGCCCCGCACCGGTACCGGCAAATCCGGGGCCGCCCAGGGCGCCCGGAGGTGCGGGCGCCAACAATCAAACTCCAGCGGCTGCCGCCGGGCAGAGTCCCGGGCCAGTAACCCCGCCCGTTTCGGGGCTCCTGGGATCGGTCCGCCTGGTCGCGCGCGACTAAGACACGAGGTGGAGTCAGTCGCCGAACTGAGGGCCTGCATTCGGAGGTTTATCGCGCGATGGTCGCGGCCATCAGGCCGACGACAACTTCATTGGCCAGCGCGCGTACCGTGAGCGATTTCAAGGTCTTGGCAGGATCGAGCGGGAGGTCAAGCACGGTGGCGGCGCCGCCCGGCACCACGCGGCCTTTGCCTTTGAATTCGTTGACGTCGAGAATCCGCACTGTACCGGTCATCAAGTCAACGCGCGGCGGAATCGGCTCCGGACGCGAAAATGCGAAATCGTCGATGAAATAGTCCTGGTCAATTGGCCACCAGTTGACCGGATTGCGGAGGGCGAGCCGCTGGCTTGTCCCATCCTGGTAAGCCACAATCACTTCGCCGTTATCGATTCGACTTTGCATCCAGTTTGTCGAGCCGGCCATGAGCAGAAAAAGATGTTGTCCACGGCCGCTCAAAGGAATTTGCGCTTCACGAGGATAATTATCCCATTGCGAAGTGAACAGGATGTTTTTGGCGTCGCCGGGGCCAGGCGTCGCAAATGGCACTCCGTTCGGCAGCTCGAAACGCCCGCCGCTGCGGCCGGCGGCGGCACGCAGGCCAGTATCATCAATTTCCGCCTTGGCATTGATGCCGCCGGCCCAACCGCCGATGCCCTGGCTGGGAATTGCCAGCGAAACATAGGGCGAACGCGGCGCTATGTATTTGCCGATGCGAAAAATGTTCGTGACGCGATCATTGAAGTACGGCACCAGGTCGATGGTATAGCAGCGGGTTGATCCCGGGAGTTTCGCCTTCCAGTCTGTAACTGCGGCGGCAGCTCGAACCAACGTCTCTGTTTTCCGATCCACCGGCTGCAGCCAGTGCATCTGCCCCCGCTCGACTTTCACAAACTCGTCGCCTTGACCGCCAGGAATCGTTTTGGATGGCCGCTGGCCCGCCCACACAATGACAACATCATTTCGACTTGCCACAGGCCCGCGGATCTCGATCCGGGGTGTAGCGACACTGTCTTCGACCAACTGCCAGTTCGCGGGGAGGCCATTGACCGTGACCGAAGCGACGCAGTCGCGAAACGCGGCTACCCGCAGTCTCAAGGACATCGGTTTTTCAAATCTTGATTCGATTGCATAAGTTTCCGTCAGTCCTGTGCGCCGGAAAGTTACGTTCACATCAGGATGGCGCAGGCTGGCGCCCTCCCAGTTCTCCGGAAAGCCGGGCTGCACAAGAAACTCGCCTGCAAGTGCATCGGGTTTCACGCCGAACAAGCCTTCAACCAACGCACGAGAGAGCACGCCGGCCGGGTCGGCAAAATCCCGCTGCGATTCCCGGCGATAGACGTCGAGGTAGGACATCGAGCCGACATTACCGGGGCATATGCCCATGTACATGCTGGCGAGGAGCGCGCTTTTCATCAGGCGGCAGGCCTCTTCGGCGCGCCCTGCCTGCCAGAATCCAAGGGCAGTATGCACTACCTCGCTCATCACGACGTTATTGATCGACCATGTATAAGGCATCCAATTCGTCGACGACAGGACGTAATAAGCTTGATCATTTGGCACGCCGGGTCCACGCACCGGCAAGCGAGGCATCTCCTGCTCGACGCAACGAGTCATCTGCCAGGCTTCTAGCGAAGTCGCCAATCCGGAATCGAGAGTGTGATAGCAGGTCCACAAAGCAGCGCTTGGATGAATGAGCTGCAGCCCGAGCAGGTCCTTGTACTCGGCGAAGCAACCCCGGTCATCAAGCCACAGATACTCGCGCATCGCGCGTGCAATGAGGTCCGCTTCGTTGTCATAGGGGGCCGGATTTTTTCCAAGCAGACGGGCAAGTCGCGCTGCCATGCGGTTGTGGTAGTAGTTGTAAGCCGAGGCGTGGGCCACGCCGCCGCCGTTGTACTCCAAGTCGTCGCTTGCCCAGATCGCGGCGTAGGCCTCATAGAGAGGGAGGCCGGCTGGTCCGAATGGCCGCCTGAACAGACGCCGTTCCCAGACCAGGTGCCTCTCGATCACCGGCCAGACCGAACGAGCGAACTCGAGGTCGCCGGTCCACAACAGGTGGCGGAACAGCGCATCGATGTAAACAAGATTCATATCATAATGAGAATTCGAGATGTCGCCGTTGCTGTGCAACGCTGCCTCGCTACGCGCAAGGTTTGCATTGGCATCCGGCGGGGGCAATTTGTCCGGGATAGGATCCGTGTTCTGCTGCCCGGCCCAATAGGACAGGTGCCGGCGCGCGCGGTCGTGCCAGCCGAGCGCATCCATGGCATAGGGTCCGCGCCAGCCGAGCAATCGCGATCGCCACGCCACAGCTCCGTGCTGCACTGTGCCGGAGGGCTCGTCCCAGACACCATCCGCGGCAATGCACAAAGCTGAGGCAGCAGCATTGAGGAACGGATCCGGCGTTTCAACCACGATCTGTTCGCGCAGCGCATGGAAATGCGTCTCGGTCTCCGCAAACAAGCGAGGCAGATCTTCCACGCTGTAGGCCGGGCGTAGCACCACCTGCGCCGGATTCTCGTTTTGACCTGGCCGATCGGCAGTTACAGCACGATAGGTCGGCAACTCGGCGGCGGACGTTGGCGTGTCGCTCAACCGCTGCCACGCTAGAAACAACGGCGCGCTAGCGGTCACAGCCGCATGTCCTACTACCACCGGCAATTCAGGTGCGCCGCCTGCCGACGCGAGAAGCGAGGCAGGAGAGGCCCAATGTGTCGCATCCGCAACCGTGAGTCGCGCATTGGCCGGCGCAAGGCCGAAAATGGTTGCTGCTTTGGCGCGCAAAGTGAAGGTGCCTGCACCAAAAGTGAAAATGTTGCCGCGGCAGAACTCCGGCTTGAGCTGGAAATATTCGCTGATCGGGACATCCTCGGTACCAATGTCGCCGTCGCGCCGGCCGCGCTGGCCGTTGACACCGCCATATGCCCAGAGGAGTTCCGATCCGGCGCTCACATGACGCGCCTCGGCACGAATGATCAGGCCATCGGTGGTGTGCATGGCAAGAAGCGCGACGGTGAGTGTTCCATCGCGGCCGAGTAAGGGATCGCGAACGTCGTAAATCATCTCACCCGGTCGATAGCGCGAGACAATTTGATTTGCCTCATGCAACCATTTCGTGCTTTTTCCGGATTTTAGACCCAGGCGCAGGTTACCGCCGCGGCCGGGCAGATAGAGAATGAATTCGGGACGGTCGCCCGCATCCACGCGAAACGCGGTGTTTGCGCCATAAAGCGGGCGGTTGAAGAATTCCGCCCCGTTCACGATCACGAAATCGTTGCCGTCGGGACGATAGCGCAGGGGGCGTCCAATGTTGCTCTCGAGGTTCGGCCAGGGCCCGCCCGAAGCCAAAACCACGGTACCCGCTGGACTTTGCTGGACGCCAGACAACCACATTGCCCACAGGAAAAAAATCGTAGTCAGCACCGACATGAGGCCCCATGTGAGAAGCAGCATCTTATCAGGGCATTCGACGAAATTGCAGGTTGTTTTTCTCCATCGGAGTGTAATCGGAAGTGGGAGTCAGTAGCTTGCCACCGTTTTCAGTGTGAATTGGGCCAACCCTGCGGTTATGGGTAGCAATACGCGGCGCATTTTTTCCGTAAGATCTTTCGCACTCCTTTAATTCCAATAACTTACACCAATACATTTATTATCAAAGGCTTAACTGGCAGTGTGCCAGTAACATCATATTTTGCATTACAAAACACGTATAATATGGCAGAACCTGCTTTACTTGTGCCGTCAAGCCCCCGCAGAATCGCAATTAGGTGAACTTAGGAAAACCCCTGATGTGGTTCCGGCCAGAATCATGATGTACTGCCACGTTGAGAATTGGATATGAAACGTTACGCATATAAGCTAAGGATCAAACCGGACGCGATCGAAGCGTATGAGCGCGAACACACACGAGTGTGGCCCGAGCTGCTCATGAAGCTGAAAGAGGTGGGCATCTCAGACTACTCCATCTTCCGCCGCGGGCAGGAGCTGTTCTTATGTCTGCGTGCGGATGACTTTGACCGGGCTTGGGACAAACTGGACCAGGATCCGGTGAATCAGCGCTGGCAAGCATTGATGAGCGAACTCTTCGAGCCGGTGCCGGACAAACTTCCGGGCGAGCGTTTCGCGATGATGCATGAAGTTTTCTACCTCCCATAGCCCGGCTGCGCTGAGGCACTCAGGAGACTGACGTTTGAATAGGTGAAGTTGGATTCGCCATTCGGCAGGCTGGTTATTCACCAGCGATTAGGAGGACGGCCATGCGAGTTTTGTCGTTTGTGCTAGTAATGCTCCTGACGATCGCTACCGCGGCTGCGCAAGTGGGCGGCGGTGGAACGATTCAAGGAACGGTTACGGATCCTTCGGGAGCCGTAGTGACCGGCGCGGAGGTCACCGCCAAGAATGTGCAAACGGGAGTTGAAACCAGCCGCAAGACGACCGAAGCGGGGTTCTTCGTGCTTTCTCCGCTCCAGCCCGGCGAGTATACGGTCACCGTCAAGGCGGCAGGATTTCAAACCCTCACCCAGCAGCACATGATCGTTATCGCTCTGGCAACCCTTGGATTGAATCCGAAGCTGCAGTTGGGAATGCCCAATGAGACCGTTACGGTGGAAGCCGCGCCACCTCTGCTGCATACCGCCGATGCGACGCTCGGTTCGTCCATGGAGAACAGTATCTATGCGGCGCTTCCCATGCCCATGAATGGAGTCCCGAGGGATCCCACGCAATTTGTCGGCCTTGTGCCTGGCGTCAATAACGCCAGCACGCAGGCTGCGGGCCCCTCCACGGCTGCCTTTAACGGTGGCCAGACGTATCAAAACGAAGTCTATCTCGGAGGGATGCCCCTGACCAGCGCCGGAACGCAAGGCGACACCCGCTATCTGGCGTTTGCAGTCTCGGTGGATGCGGTGGACCAGTTCCAGGTCGAGACCAACGGCGCCAAGGCCCAGTACGAAGGGCAGGGCGTCGAGAACTACGTTTTGAAATCGGGAACCAACGCTTTCCATGGCGCAGGTTTCGAATACTTGCGCAACACGGTTTTGGACGCGCGCGGCTTCTTCCCCGCGACCAGACCCGCCGATCACCAGAACGAGTTCGGCGGGCTCATCGGCGGCCCCATCAAGAAGAACAAGGTTTTCTTCTTTACCAACTATGATGGGTATCGATACAACTCGGGATCGACCCCCATACTGCAGTCGATCCCGACGCTCGCCGAGCGGACGGGTGATTTCAGCGCGCTTCCGGCGATTATTTACGATCCCCTCAGCCAGACTTGCGTTGGCTCAGTCTGTACGCGGACGCCGTTTACCGGAAACATCATCCCCCCCAACCGCATATCTCCGATCGCGAAATCGCTGGCATCCTATCTTCCCCAACCGACGAACACGAACATCGTGAACAATTACCTGTCCAGCCTGCCGATCCAACTGAGCACGTGGAATATGACCGCCAAGGTGGATGCCAACCTGTCGGACAAGCATCGGCTCTATGGGTTCTTCGCCGGCGGGAATTACGCCACCAATTTTACCGGCAGCCTCAACCAAACGGGAGTTGGTGTGCTGCCTGAGCCCTACACGCAAGGCCGCATCGTGCAGGAGAGCGTCAAAATGGTGCAGTTGCACGAAACCTACGCCATCTTGCCCAATCTCTTGAACGAATTCGCCTTAAACTTCAACCGCATCTGGATTCCGCTACAAAACCCCACCATGGCGGGGGCTTATCCGCAGACCGCCGGTCTCCAGGGTTTGCCGGCGGGCCCAGTCTCTCTGACTTTCCCGGACATTAATTTCAGCGGCGCCAATGCGCCCGGCGGCTGGCAGGGAACCAACGCCCACTTCTACAACGAAGCCGCCAACACATTCACCTTGCAGGACAATGTGATGTGGGTCAAGGGCAGCCACTCGCTGGCCTTCGGTTTCCAGTTCCAGGCATTGCAGGACAACGAGAACTTCGCGTTGAACGCCATCTTCAACTTCGCCAACAGCGAAACCGCGGGGTTCAATACTGCGGGAACGCTCCTATCTACCACCGGCAATGCTTACGCCAGTTACCTGCTCGGCGCCCCGGATAGCAGCAGCGTCAACCAGAATGCCATAGGCGAGACCGGCGGCCGCTATAAGACTTACTCCGCGTATGTCCAGGACGACTGGAAGGTCAGCTCGCGCCTGACGCTGAACCTCGGCCTCCGCTGGGACCTGTTTGGTACATTCTACGAAGTGAACAACCAGATGTCCTTCTTCAACCCGAACCTGGCCAATCCGGCCGCCGGTGGCCATCTGGGCGCGCTTCAGTTTGCCGGCAACGGCACGGATGGTTGCAACTGCCGCACTCCGGTCGAAACTCACTACAAGAACTTCGGCCCTCGCGTGGGAGCGGCGTACCTTCTTAACGACAAGACCGTCCTGCGGGCGGGCTATTCGATTTCCTACGTGCACGCCGGTGGTGTTGGCGGGCGCACCAACTCACGCCAGGGACTCAGCCAGCTCGGTTTCAACGCCGTGAACACCCGAAACAGCCCCAGCGCCGGCGTTCCGGCATATTACTGGGATAACGGCGTTCCCCCCATCACCCAGCCGCCGCCGTTCCTGGATCCCAGTTACGGGACCGGTTTCATCACCACCAATCCCACGGGCGTACAGAACCCCGTTTGGGGCGACCCGAGGCTCGGCGGCAAGCCGCCGTATTATGAGAACTGGAACTTCAGTATTCAGCGCTCGCTCACCGAGAACATGACGCTGGGCGTCGCTTACACCGCAAGTCTGGGCAAGTTCCTGCCTGGCACCGGCCCTGGCGGCGAGGCGGTTAATATTGCGCCGCTGAAGTATCTGGCGCTGAAATCGCTGCTCACGACCACGGCCACGACCGCCACAATCGCCCAGGCGCAAGCCATTTTCCCGGAAATCGCGTTGCCATTCCCCAATTTCGTGGGAACCATCGGCCAGATGCTTCGCCCCTACCCGCAATACAGCACCCTTAGCAACCCATGGCTCAACCTCGGCCAGTCCAACTACCAGGGGCTTGTCACCACGTTCAATCGCCGGTTCGGCAGCGGCTTTACCTTCACGGCGGGCTACACATTCAGCAAGCAACTGGACAATCTGCTGAGCACCCCTCGGAACCCCTTCGACCGTTCGCTGGAAAAATCGCGCGGCGCGATCGATCACACTCACGTGTTCACGGGCACCTACTCTTACCAACTGCCTTTCGGCGCCGGGCATAGACTGGATCCAGGCAACGCCGTCGTGCGCGCGGTCAGCAGCGGCTGGACGGTCTCCGGAATCGTCAGCTACACCACTGGCTCGCCGTTGGCGATTGTCGGCACAGCTTGTACCAGCGGAGGAATTCTGGGCACTTGCATTCCCAACTATAACCCTTCGTTCAGCGGAAACATCCGCATCAACGGCAACTATGGGAACGGCAACGTCTATGGATCCTCGCCAACCTCGTATTTGGACCGGACCGCGTTTGTCGCCCCGACGGCATATACTTTCGGCAACGCGCCGAGGACCGGAGCCTACGACCTCAATGCGCCGTACAATGCGTCGGTGGACATCAGCGTGCGCCGCGAGTTCCCGATTCACGAGAATATCAAGCTCGCTTTCCAGTGCGATGCCTTCAACGTGAACAATGCGGTCCATTTCGGCGCGCCTGCACTCAACCCGGATCAGGCCAGCTTCGGCACGCTGACTTCGCAGGCCAATCAGCCGCGAAAACTGCAGTTCAACATGCGCATCACGTTCTGATCGACTGATATCATTGGGGCAGGCCACCGTCTTTCGTGGCCTGCCTGTTCCCCTGAAACGCGGACGACATCCGTTCCCATGGCCCTGGGAGCCGTAACCTTCCCGGGTCAGACACGGGCCTACGATGTGGCCTTTCGCATACTATTTTGTACTCGGAGTGTTGCTGGCTCACGGGCAGGCCGGCAATCCACCGTCGATATCTCAGGTTGTCTTTTCTCCCGGGATAGCGCGCGTCACAACTTCTCTGGATGCCGATTGGCGTTTTCTCAAAGGCGACGCCGCCGGCGCAGAGGCTCCCTCCTTCGACGATGCGAAGTGGCGTGCGTTGAGCGTGCCGCAAGACTGGAGCATCGAAGGCCCGTTTGATGCGGAGAACGCCACAGGCGGCGCCGGCGGATTTCTGCCCGGGGGCATTGGCTGGTACCGTAAGCACTTTACCTTGTCCGGAGAATATACGGACCGCCGGGTTTTCGTGGAGTTCGACGGCGTTATGGCCAACAGTGACGTCTGGATTAACGGTGCGCACCTGGGAAAACGGCCGTACGGATACGTCAGCTTCGGCTACGAATTGACCGGAAATCTGAATTTCGGCGGCAATAAGCCCAACATTCTCGCCGTGCGTGCTGATAACTCCGGTCAGCCCGCTTCGCGCTGGTATAGCGGCGCAGGCATCTATCGCCACGTCCGGCTTGTGATTACGGATCCCATCCACATCGTGCAGTGGGGAACGTTCATAACCACGCCCCAGGCCGATGCTGCGCAAGCTACGGTGCGCGGTCACACCTCAATCGTAAATCAATCCGGGACGCCTCGCGACATCAGCCTTCAGTTCATGATTGTTTCGCCCGACGGCCGGTCTGTCGGGACAGCCACCAGCCAAGCGCAGAGGGTCGCCGCCGGCCGATCGGTTGATTTGGAGCAGGAAATTGCTGTGAAGACCCCCCGCCTGTGGGACCTCGATCACCCGAATCTGTACTGCGCCTATCTCATCGTAAAATCAGGCAGAGATATGCTCGACGATGAGAGGGTCACTTTCGGCATTCGTGATGCCCGATTTGAGCCCAGCACCGGTTTCGCGCTCAATGGGAAGCATCTGAAAATCAAGGGCGTCTGCCTTCATCATGATGGCGGCGCACTCGGAGCTGCTGTCCCGCTGGGTGTGTGGGAATATCGCCTCAAGCAGTTGCGCACGCTGGGAGTCAACGCAATACGGACTGCGCACAATCCGCCGGCGCCCGAGTTTCTTGACTTGTGCGACCGGATGGGTTTCCTGGTGATGGACGAGATGTTCGATTGCTGGACCGTTGCCAAGAATCCCTATGACTACCACCTCTATTTCAATGAATGGTCAAAGATCGACACACGTGACACGGTGCGCCGCGATCGCAATCATCCGAGCATCATTCTTTACAGTGCAGGCAACGAAATCCGCGACACTCCAAACGGAGAACTGGCCAAGCAGATCCTCGCCGGACTGGTGGAGGTGTTTCACCAGAACGATCCCACGCGGCCGGTGACGCAAGGACTCTTCCGGCCGAATGTCAGCCATGATTATGATAACGGGCTTGCGGATCTGCTCGATGTCGTCGGCACCAACTATCGCGACAACGAGCTGCTCGCTGCCCATCAGGCGGTGCCGACGCTCAAGATTATCGGTACGGAACAGAGGCACGACCTGCCGACCTGGCTGGCGGCTCGGGATAACATAGCCCATGCCGGCCAGTTTCTCTGGAGCGGCGTTGATTACCTGGGTGAATCCCCCGACTGGCCCATCATCGCCGCTGCTTCAGGGTTGCTCGACCGTACCGGCATGATCAAACCCATGGCATACGAACGACAGAGCTGGTGGGGTGACGAGCCCGTGGTGCACTTGGTTCGCCGCATTGATCCGGCCCAGGTGACCGGCGTGGATCCCGGATTTGAGCCGCTTGTCCGTCGGCAGGCGCAATTCGCCGATTGGACTCCACCCGACCAGGGCGCACACGAAGAAGTCGTTGAGGCATACAGCAATTGCGAAGAGGTCGAGTTGTACCTCAATGGGAAGTCGCTAGGCGCCAAACCTCGCAACGCCGATGACTCGCCGCGGATCTGGAAGGTCAGCTACGAGGCCGGCGTTTTGCGAGCGGTTGGCAAAAACAACGGTGCTGTGGCCGCGTCTCACGAGCTGCGCACGGCCGGAAAAGCTGCAAGAATTGTCCTTGTTGCCGATCGGGACAAAGTCAGTCCGGCATGGGATGATGTTGACTATGTCACAGCCACCATCACCGATCAGAACGGCATCGTTGTTCCGAGCGCTTCCGATTTGATTGCCTTCAAGATCGCCGGGCCGGGGTTAATCGTTGCTGTGGACAGCGGGAACAACTCGAGCAGTGAATCGTTTCAGGCGTCGGAGCGGCGCGCGTATCAGGGCCGGTGCATTGCGATAATCAAGGCAAGAAACTCGAGGGGCAGGATCAGCCTGGGCGCTTCCACACCGGGACTGGTTGGAAGCTCGATCACAATCAATGCGGTTGCTCCAGTCCCGGAAAGGAAATAGGAGATTTAGGACAGTGTGCGGGCTGAAGCTCGCACCCACTGTGCGTAATGCAGCCTCCGGCAAAAGTGAAAAAGGCTAAGACTCCTTTTGCATCACGCAATTCAGTTTGGTGTCTGGTAGGGCGCCGCATTGGTGAGCATTGAAGCCCCCCACTTTCTTCAATACAGATGTATTTGGTTTGCGCCCTTGCGCACACTCGGCCATAATCGCGGCTGCTTGAGACCGAAACCCTTCAAAAGGTGCCGCTATGACCACTGAGCAGATCGAAACTGCCTATCAGTTGGCCCAGGATCGCTATGCCGCGCTGGGCGTAGACACCGAGGCCGCTCTGAAGAAACTCGCGACTGTCCCCGTCTCGATGCACTGTT
>Ga0187885_10004212_pt1 | contig 11988 bp, 10 predicted proteins | sample June2016WEW_20_1_3_FD_132970 | JGI IMG/M metagenome (GOLD analysis project Ga0187885, IMG submission 132970) | Peatland microbial communities from SPRUCE experiment site at the Marcell Experimental Forest, Minnesota, USA - June2016WEW_20_100 | ecosystem: Environmental > Terrestrial > Soil >... | reverse complement strand
TTCGCCTACATCGGCGGATTTAGCGGCAGCACCGGCGGCGGCCCGGGGGGTGCATTTGATCCGAAGACTTCCAATGACGGTGTATTCGCCGATGCCGCGGCATTCAACAAAAAGGTCAAGGTACTCTTCCTGGGAATTGGCTCCGTGGAAGGGCCGAACACCAAGAACTTCAGCGACCAACTGACCAAGGCGGGAATCAAGAACGTGTACTTCGAGTCGCCCGGGACAGCACATGAGTGGCTGACTTGGCGTCGGTGTTTGAACGATTTCGCACCCCGGCTCTTCAAATAAGCCGTTGCTGGATGACTTCGATGTACAGAGGTCCACATCACTGCCGGTGGGCATCGGCGCCATAAATACTCAGCGCCGATGCCTCGTTCGCCCCGGAAGGATGGGCGTCACACGGTTTTAATCTACTCGCAGATGATGGTGACTGTAGATCTGGCGTAATAGGAGGCTCATATGAAACAGGATGTTCGTATGCGACGAAGGATTATTTTAGCGGTCGTGCTGGCCGGCGCCTTTCTCATGTTCGGTCCCCACGCGACTAAGGGACAGCAGAGCAATGACAGCGGGCGGCCCGCATATCTAAACCCTGCCCTGCCGATCGACCAGCGCGTGGACGACCTAGTCTCGCGCATGACCATGGAAGAAAAAGCCGGCCAGTTAGTCAATACGACCCCAGCGATACCGCGTTTGAAGGTGCCCGCTTATAACTGGTGGAGCGAGGCCCTGCACGGCGTGCTGACGCGGGATGTGACGGTTTTTCCACAGGTGATCGGACTGGCGGCGACGTACGACAGTTCCCTGATCAAGGAAATGGCGACGGCGATCAGCACTGAGGCGCGGGCGCGATTTCACGAATTGCAGCGGCAACCGGCAACGGGCGGAGCCGCCCCGTTCGGGCGCGCCCTCGGGTTGGATTTCTGGGCGCCGAATGTCAATATTGTCCGCGACCCGCGATGGGGCCGCGGACAGGAGACCTACGGGGAAGACCCGTTCCTGACGGGCCGCATGGCCGTGGCCTACGTCACCGGCATGCAGGGCGACGATCCCAATTATTTCCGGACGATCGCCACTCCGAAGCACTTCGCGGTGCACAGCGGGCCGGAATCGACGCGACACACGGTGGACGTGAAGGTCTCGCTGCACGATATGGAAGACACCTATCTGCCGGCTTTCCGGGCCGCGGTTGTGGAAGGCAAAGCGGATTCCGTGATGTGTGCCTACAACCGCATCAACGGCGAGCCCGCCTGCGTTAACACATTCCTCCTGCAGGACACCCTACGCGGCGCGTGGAAGTTCAATGGCTACGTGGTGTCGGACTGCGGAGCCATTGCCGATATTTTCCGGGGACATAAGATCGTGAGCACTCTGGCCGAGGCCGCGGCTTTTTCACTGAAAAAGGGCACCGATAACGACTGCGGGGGTGGCGATGCACCGGCCTACCTGGAGGCGATGCAGAAAAATCTGATCACCCAGAAAGAGGTCGACGTCAACCTCAAGCGGTTGTTCAAAGCGCGTTTTCAGCTGGGGCTTTTTGACCCGCCGGAAACGGTGAAGTACGCGCAAATCCCCGCCGCGGAAGCGGACAGCGAAGCGCACCGGCAACTGGCGCTGAAAGCATCGCGCGAAACGATGGTGCTGCTGAAGAACGATGGCGTGCTGCCGTTCAAATCGTCGATCAAGAACATCGCAGTGGTCGGACCAATCGCGGATTCGCTGGTCGCGCTGGAGGGCAATTACAACGGTACTCCCTCGCGCTATACCACGGTGCTCGATGGCATCCGCAAGCAGTTCGCGTCGGCAAAGGTGTTGACCTATAATCCCGGAACAAAATTCCTGCGCTTTCCGGTGACGGTTCCCGGATCCGCATTTCACACAACGGAAGGCAAGCCGGGGCTGACGGCGGTCTATTTCAACAACAAGGACCTTTCCGGAGCGTCTGTGGCCACGCGAACCGAGCCTCAGTTGGGCAGTGCAGGACCGGGATTTGGAGCGGCTCCCGGCGGCCGCGGGGTGTCGGCCTTTCCCGCCGAGGTGGGAGCGGAATTCTCAGCGCGGTGGACCGGGTCCATCACTCCGCCGGAAAGCGGCAAGTATGAGCTGTCGATCAGTGGCGCCGGCGGAATTCGCGTGTGGCTGGATGGCAAGGCCGTGATGGACGATTGGGTCTCGCGCGCTGCTGGTAGATCTGGCGGTGCGCCTGATCCGGCAGTGGCAGGCCTCAGGACGGTGGTAGTCAACTTGGAGAAGGGCAAGAACCACGATCTGAAAGTGGAGTTTTTCCGCACGCCGCCAGCGCCGCCGGCCGCAAATCCAGCGGCTCCTGCGGGAGGGGGCGGCGGCGGGCGGGGTGGTGGATTCGGCCCGGCCGGTCCGACTCTGCAGTGGAATCCGCTGAACGACGTAAGTGATGCGGTAGCCGCGGCGAAACAGACGGACGTTGTGGTCGCCGTAGTCGGCATCACCTCGCAGTTGGAGGGAGAAGAAGGCGCCGGTCGCGGGCTGCAGATTGAAGGATTCAGCAACGGTGATCGGACGAGCATCAATATGCCAAAAGACGAAGAAAGCCTCTTGCAGGCCGTGAAAGCCACGGGCAAACCGCTCGTAGTGGTGCTGATGAACGGGAGCGCGCTGGCGGTCAATTGGGCCTCGATGAATGCCAACGCGATTCTGGAAGCGTGGTATCCGGGCGAAGAGGGCGGCGCGGCGGTCGCCGAAACACTGGCCGGGATCAATAATCCGGCGGGCCGGCTACCGGTGACGTTCTACAAGCGCACCGAGGATCTGCCGCCATTTGAAGATTATTCCATGAAGGGGCGGACGTACCGCTATTTCACTGGCCAGCCGCTGTACCCATTCGGCTACGGGCTCAGCTATTCCAAGTTCACGTACAGCAATCTGGTGCTGTCGTCATCCACGCTCAACGCAGGCTCCGGGTTGCAGGTGGACGCGGATATACGGAACACCAGCAGCATAACCGGAGACGAAGTGGCGCAATTGTACCTGATCTTCCCGAATCTGCCTGGCGCTCCGATCCGTGCGCTGCGAGGATTCCAGAGAGTGAACGTCGCTCCGGGCAAAACCGAACATGTCCGGTTCACGCTCGATCCGCGCGATCTGAGTTACGTCAACGAGGCGGGCGAGCGTGTCGTCGCCGCTGGATCGTATCGGATCTTCGTCGGCGGCGGACAGCCAGGGACGGGCGCGGCGGGCTTGGAAGCGCGGTTATCGATCACGCAACAGGTGAAGCTGGACCGGTAAGGCGTGCTCAAGCGAAAACAGCCTCGCTCTCGGCTGCGAATCCAGGATCGAATGTTTTGGGTCCTGCTCCGCCGCCTTTGGCCTGCATGGAGCAACGTCCTGGTCATTGTCAAACCAGAGACGGTTGTCGCCTGGCATCGAGCGGGCTTTCGATTGTTCTGGCGCCTGCGATCGCGTCCCAAAAAGGTCGGCAGGCCAAGAATCGATGCCGAGGTTCGAGCTCACAGCCAGCGGAGTGAAGCCCACACGCACAAGCTTTGCGAGTCCTTGGCAAAATGGAATTGCGGAACGCCGGGTCGAAAGCTGCCGAAGAGACCTTCTCGATTACCTAATCATTCTCAACGAGCATCATTTGCGCCGTCTGATGCGTGATTACATCTCCTATTATCACACGGATCGAATCCATGATTCTCTCGGGAAAGATACGCCGGCAATGCGACCTGTTTCTCCCAGGCCTCAGCCGTCTGCTACCTTGGTTTCGTTCCCGCGTATCGGCGGCTTGCACCATCGATATGATTGGCAGCAGGCAGCCTGAGAAAGGCTGTTGACTTTTCCCACCCAGAATTTTCGGGACTCAGCGGACATTTGTCATATTTGTTCTCTGCCGGCAATTGGCTCCCATCCAAAACGGGCAACCCAAGCCTATGGCGGGATCTCTCTGTCGTGCAACGTCGGGAGAACCAGTGCTCATTTAAATGGGATCTACTTATGGCGACGCACAGGGGAATGTCGCAGCCCATGCTGGGTTGAAACGAGAGAAAACACTTTACTCAAACTGGGCAACTCCACTGGGTCCCAAGGTTATTTTAAGTTTTCGCGGACGACGGGTCGAGTGTTTTCACCTCATGGGTCAGATATTTTCAATTCGCAATAATTGCCAACAGGACCGATGTGGGGCTTCCAGAGCGCACGCAACGGCATATGCCACATCGTGTGCTTCTAGAGCACCAGGCCGATCTCCAGGATGTTTCCCGTTAAAGTAGGTGTCGACCCTTCCTGGTGAGACAACTGTCACCTTTATATCTCTACTTTTTAGTTCTTCTGCCAAGGCCCTACTAAAACCAGCCACGCCCGCCTTTGACGCACAATAGGCTGTCGCATTGCAGAACCCGACCGTGTCCGCATCGGAAGAAATGTTAACTATATGCCCGCGTCCAGCTCGAAACATGTGAGGTAGAACCGTCTTGGTGACGGCAAATACAGATGTCAAGTTCGTATTGATTATACTAACCCAATCGTTTATGTTCGATTCATTTAGGGGCGAAAACAAACCAATGCCAGCATTGTTGATAAGTGCATGCACTCGTTTTTCTTTATCCAAGAGATTATTCAGAGGTTCAACAATTCCACTCGGAACGGAAAGGTCAGCACAACAGATCTGCGCCGAGATACCATGCAGTCTGCATTGCTCTGCCGTATCCTCGAGGTTCTCTTTGCCGCGCGCGACAAGGATAAGGTCCCACCCCCGCTCAGCTAGTACGATAGCTACAGCAGATCCTATACCCTTTGATGCTCCGGTAACGACTGCCAATCCCAGTGTTTGCGGTCTCAAACAACCACCTTTGAGTATCTCAGACAAGCCCGCGTAACAATAGAGTCCACAATTCTTGTGTTGAGCCACTGCACTCCCTAGTGTAAAGTCTCGGTGCGCATGGCATCAAATGACGAATCAGAATAAGACCATTTTGAGATAATGTCTCCCCAGTTTCCGTACAGACGACACCAAGCTGACCTGTCACCTTAACCACACCCTCAACTGCTCCCTTCAGTGTCACAATATTACCGGCATTTCCGATACTTGGCAGAAAACGAGAGGCTGTGGCGGGATATTTTGTAAAGATCTTTATGTTTGGTAAGTCGAGAATACTTTCATCAACTCCTACAGGTCCGACAAGTGATAGATTGGCGCTATAAAGGTTAAGTGTTGCCAGCTCTCGCAAAGTATGCTTGTATGGTGATTCTTCTACCCATTCATTACCAACAACGCCACAATCAAAATGACAATCTGAAAGAAGGAATGGGATGTCACGCATTTTCACACACGTGATATTAGCCTCGACGGGACCGGTAACTGCAAAGGAATATTCCCTCTCAGAACTGCGCTGCACAACCAAACCAGATTGTGCAAATGCCATTAAAAAGCGAGGTAGATATTTGCCCTTCGGCAAAAGTAAGGAGAGAGTCATCTAATACTCATTTCTTCGGCTTGAAACTCAATCTGCTTTGGACCAATTGTCACCGAACGAGTATCAGAGTTTTCAACGTGCCCGATATGAAAAGAGGGAAAGCCGATGTTGGCTGATTCCGTCAGTATTCGATCAACCTGTGATACCGGCGCAATCAATATGTAACCAGCACCCATATTGAAATTAGCGTAGGCTTCCCGATCTGAAATCGGCCCTAGTTCCTGCAAAAAGCTGAAGATGTGAGGGATAGGTGGAAGAGAGTCAATTACATAATGAAAATGCTGTTTAAGACGCATGATCTTGCGCCAGCCATGGCCTGTCACGTTAATCGCGTATGAGAGCTGTACTCCTTGATCAATTAATCGATCTACCAATCCGGAATAGATGTGAGTCGGTCTCAGCAGAGCTTGACCAACATTAGTGCCCGGTTCGAATGTGGTCAGATACCCTTGAGGAAGTTTCTCAATAATGCGTCGCGCGAAAGTCAAACCATTGGCGTGAATGCCTGAACTTGAAATTGCAAGAATAGCATCCCCATGTTTGACGTTTGGCTTTATCAACCGACTCTTAGGCCTAGCCATTCCAATTGCTGACCCGCTAATCTCCACTGCTCCCGGCAACAAAATCTCGGGTAACGTTGGGGACTCCCCTGGGCCCCATAGAGCCCCGGCCTCGGTGCACGCCGAGCCGAATCCACGTACAAAATCAGCCGCCCTATCTGCATCCGCAAACCAATCAGAACTGCCGGCAGCAATATGCAGTGCTACGGATACAGGGGCCAGCCCGAGCGTCGACAGGTCATTGACAATCGCCGCGACCGAATCCTTCGCTATGAGATCATAGTACGAAGGGCCGGATTTCCCCATTTGTTCTCTCAGTTTGTCAGCAACGCGGTTTTTTGTCCCTAATCCCTCCTCTACATGACCCAGGTAAAAGTCGCCTGCCTCAAGGACGAAAGCACTTTCACCTCTACTCCAAGAGACTTCACGAAGCCAGTTGGCTCGCAGCCCTGAACTCGTATTTGCAGCAGCATTCTGACATCTGCGTTTCCAAGGGTCCATCAATGCATAATCGACTCCTTGCCCTGCGTACGATAGGTGATCCCTCATTTCAAACCTCCTATGCGGGAACAGCGAATTGCATGCGAGCCTGGAATGTTTTTACACATCGAAAGCATGGTTTCTTTGCATTCCCAGCAATTTTGTTGATAATTCATGTAACCCAATACCTAGTATTTAGCTTCGTCTCAGCATCACATTTAGTATAACAGCGGTTCGACCCAACCTGAGCTGTCCCACAACTAAAATATGATTCGGCTGCCCACATTGTACCTGCCATTTAGGCGGGACCCTACGATTACGTGGCAGCGTGTTGACACAAAGCAAACACGAACCGAGGGAAGTCATCTTTTGTGAGCTTTATCGGGCACATTCCTACATTGAGGATCGATTTAGCATTTCGCTCGAAAGCTGGAGGTGTCATCAGCCAGTAGCCTGTGTAATCTTCTGAGCGGTGGATCTTTCCTTTCGCCCGTTCCATAACATCCAAAATCGCACTGTCATCTCCCGACAGTCCTAAAAACAATCCTGATTTCGCGTACAAGCTATGCGCGACGTAGGACGACCATCCTTCGTCTATGAACGCCCTACGGTGACGGTAAGACTTCTCACTTAGAACGAGTTCGTCGCCCTTCGTTTCTCCAATTCTCGATTGTGGCAAATAGCCATGTATATGATTTATCTCAACGTCAGCCCAGGTTGAGAATTGCGTCGGATCGGTTCGAACACAAACGGTATATCCCAGCATTGCGAGGTATTGCTTTAACAAGTCATCATAGTTATATGTCATGACAGAACTGATTCGCCCTCGGCACGAACCAGTCACAAGTCCTGCGACTGCAAGCAGAAGAGGAGAGCGCGCAAGTTGATCACTCAGGTTGTCTGCGACTTCATGGTAGAGCGCATTATGCACTTTTGTCACATATTCTGGGGACCGATCATCGATTGGGTCGACGAGTCTTTCGATCTCTTTGTCAGTCTTCAGCGATAGCTCGTCCACAAACGCAGCGTCATCACCCTTACCAAGGAGTCGAGCTGCTAAAAGTGCCCACTGGGGCAATCCGAACCCACTAGAAACACCAGAGCCCAAAACAAGCGTCAGCGAACCATCGTGAAGATAGCGGGCGATGTCGCCCACGGCGCGGAAGGGATCCCTGACATAGTCTTCATATGAATAGATCATTCTTGTCCCTCCTCTACTCCTTCTATGGTTCTTGATTGCAGAATCGGCACGTTAGCGGTCGTCGACACTATTCCTTCAATAGTTTCGATACCATCCAGCAGTGCAAAAAGCCTTTCAACGCGCGTTGCCCCAGGCCCAACCCAGAGTTTGAAATTACCGTGACGATCAGTTGTTGCACTCGTCTTTTTGATGCCATCGGCATAAAGTGAAAATCCCAGCAAGACCGGGGTCACTGCTAACGATGAAGCATTGGAATCTATTACCGGTTCAACGACATATTGATATACATCAGTTTTTCCTAAATGCGCTCCCGATAGCGACACTAGCTGCAAATCGCAGCTTCGACGCTCGGGATCGGAATATGAAAGTTGACATCGTGTAAGTCCTATTTCTAGTTTACGACGTGATTCGCTTGTGGAAACATCAGCGACGCCGCTCTTTCCCAATTGCATCACCATTTTGGTAATGTCCAATTTCTCATAAACTACCCGCTTCCCTGCCAGCGCCCTATCTGCCTGAGAGAAAAATATTTGTGCAAGCGCATGAAATGGTACGGCCACCATGACATCTAGGCCGCAGCGCGCCAGCAGCAAGTCATATAAATAGTGTTCCTTGCCACGGATGAGTTTCGTTCTAGGAACAACTGGTATCTCCTCCGTCGGCACCGCTCCGGCTCTGACCGGTCTATGGAATCTAATCTGCGATGCTATAAAGGAGTGCATTATTACTACCGGATCGACTCCTGGACCGGTAATCTGCTCGGGCGAGCGACGTTCGGTCGTAAGCCGACCTATAGTATCGGCTATAAGCTCGGCATTGCCTTTGGTTCTCAGAACCTCCGCAGTATAGGTTCGACTGCATAGATCTGGCTTCAACATTTGTTTGCCCCCTGACTAGATATCACCATAGTGTTCCAAGCTGTCAGCCATCGGCGATCCTTTATTGGAGACTGACCGGACATGGAACGGGACAGTGACGCAAGAGAAAAACGTATTGGACTTACAAACGTCCTTTGATCATCCTCGCCATACACGAAAATGTTAGCCGAATAGGTTGTTGCGGATGTAGATCCTTCTGCAAAAGGATCTTTGTCAAGCCCATCAATGCGCTTTGAGATGTCACGTGAGGCGAAAAAACGACGCACTTGATCGATGAGATAGTAGGAGGGCTTAAAGATGGCGTATACCTTCTCGTCAGACAGAAGGGTCCGCATTTTGTCGAACAAGGGCGAGTGAACGCCAGATCGCTCAAGGATAAGGAGTGAGTCGGCGAGTACTTCAGATGCGTGTTCGAAAGCAGGATCACATTTAAGTCCTGTACCACATGCAACAGTGGCCAACGTCCTAACCAAATAGTCTATGAGGCGGCTATAGGGAGCAGCGACTGCGATCCAAGAAGCCCAGAGGGACGTAGTATACAATCTATCTTGGCAGGCATAGGCGAAGTAATAGTCGTGGAAGTGTACGAACAACTCCATAGCGCGTAATTTATGGCGCCCGTATGCCTCTTCGAGATCGGATTGAGAGACTTTGCGCTCGTCAACGCTACGCCGTATCTGCTTGATCTCCATCGCGCGATCCATCGCGCAGCAAAAATTCAATATGGCGTTGCTCAGTGCGCAATCAAGCTTGTATTGTTTTCCCGCCCCCCGCGATTCATACCAATCTTTGAAATCGAGGAAATGCTGTGCGGTTAGAACGGAATTCCTATCGTGTTTCCAACCCGATCCGAACAGAGCTTGAAAGATCAGGCGCACACGATTGTGCATGATCTCGTGAGAGAGAGTCATCATTGTCCACTGTGGTGATACTTCGGCAGTTAGTATTTCGGTGGCAGCAGTAATGGCGAACTTCGATTCCTTAAAACCATGGCGCAAACTGAGGTATGTGAGCAGCGGCACGTCGTCTTTTTCGGGAAATTCTCCTCCACTATCAAACTCCTCCTGGACGTGCTGGTCAGGAGCGGAAAATTTGTAAGCATCTCCTGATTCATAGAGCGAAATACGGACTGGAAAATCCACACTGCGACACGTGTACCCCTGTTCGATCACCTCAGATGCGTCACGAACTGAGAATGCGGATTCAAGATAGCGGGTAAATTTCCTAACGGCGCGCAGGGCTCCGCCAACACCAAGGAGAGAAAAATGCGGAAAGGGTGAAGGATTGGCCAAGATCGGCGAACACCCTGATGTTCCTTGGGTTACCAAATATGAGAGCGATGCGCTCAATTCTGCAAGAGCAGAGACGACTGCGTGGCAGCGTTTACTATCGTTGAGTGCCTGTTCAATTGCATCTGTATGCCTTTGTTTTACTTCGCAATACAGAGTTATAAGACGATCCGTCAACCGTGCAATAGAATCAAGGGTATTCAGCTCTTCTGGATTAAATAATGTGTAAGAGTGTCGCAGTGTTACGATACTCGCGTATATCTGTTCGACATAAACGTCTAGTTCTGGCCCTAACCCTGGCTGCAGGACGATTTTCTCAGTGGAGGTGGCTTTGCGCGGGTCATGTTCGATGACCACATTGTCCGATTGAAGTATCGCATCCTGTAAAGGCCAATATTCGAGAAGCTTGTGATCCATTAGCTCACGAAGGGCGAGCGCTCGAGATAGGTCGCAATTGACACATAGGATGGAAGCGAGTCCTTGCGTAAAATAGACCTGGTCGAGTTCATCAGGAGCAAGCTCCGGCTTAATTCGGCCGAGCATGTGATAAGGAAATCGGGCAAAAAAAAAGGCCACAGACTTCAATGGCTCAGGAATTGCCGGCGGCGCTTGGCCTGGTGTAAGGTAGGCGGGAAAAACTGGACTATAGCGTAAATCTGTGACGCCGTTTAGGGCGTCTTGTAGAAGTTCGAAGGGTGTAGCTTCACTGATGGATACAACAAATTGTCCCGTCCCCCGGGAATGGAGGCTCAGATAACGTGTAAAGGAGTGCATGCCGCGCAGGTGCTCCTTTCATTCCTCCCACTTTAATTCGTTTTTCTCCGTCCTTATCAACTCCAAGTCGTAGCTAATCGGTTCTAAGTTCCCAGTCGCGCCCTGCCCACCATCTTCGTAAGGGCCGCGAGCGTTGCGCTTTGCGGAATGATAGTATTCGATTGTCCCATCCGCACGATCGGGAACTTCCTGGAGTCCTCCATGTTCGATGGCTTCAGTGCAAACAATATCCAGCAATTTGTCCAGACTGATCATGGCATCTCCGAATCGAACGCGTTTGAGGTTTTGCCAATCTGAGCGCTTCCGTATGATTGCCGATCACTGATGAGCGCGGCTGGAAACGAACTGTTCTCAGTTATTTCCCGGAAGCGGAGTTCCAGCGCACCAATGCAACAGCCCTCATTTAAATATCGAAAAAATAGCAAAAACATCAAATTTTACATAAACCTGCAACGATTTGCACGCAATTTCGCTAGCAATACTTGAATTTGCAAGTCACCTTATTGCAGTCAGCCTGTGCTCGTCAACAAAAAATAATCGAGGTCTATCCCTTGCGCCAGATGCGATTCCGAGTTGACAAACAAGGAATCCAGCAAATAGGCTTGTACTGGCGCCGGAATTCATTCTAGTATCGAGGCGCCATCCGGAATCCGCAACCAACCGAAGTCCATTCCGGTTTCATGCTAAAGCGAGCGGGCTGGAGCTCCAAAAACAACCATCTGCTGATAGGCGAAGCTCTGTCTTACGAGTTTGAGGGCAAGGTTCTGAATCCGTTCGGCGTCGATATCGATCTCCCCCACTGGGTATTCACCCGACTCAAGAAATTACATCTGCTCGAGCGTGACCGGCCCACCGGTAGGATGCGCATCCGTGCGCGCGTTTTCGGCCTAATGGCACTGTGGGATGGGCCGGATTTCAGGCCAGACCGCCGCTATCGGGCGTTTGACCCTGGGTATCAGCGGGCGTGCTCCAAGGACAGCGGCTACGCCAGCGCATTCCTCAAGGCATTGGGCAAGGATTGCTCTGGCCTCGTTAACCCTGCCATCGAGCGCACTCACAAATTTGAATCCGATCTTGGCAATTCGCGCTTGTCTGATGAGTACCGGCGTGTGCAGGTGGACGAAGTGCTGCGCGCCGTCAAGGCAAAGAGGCGGTGAGCGCCGCCGACTGGGAACAGGTCCGCAAGTCTGAAGCGCAATTCCCGAGCGACCTGTGCACAACGGCCACCAGTACATACGAGGCTGCCGGCGTGGAAGCCCGACACTGATACTAGCCGCAAGACGCATCCGGAGTAACCGACGCGTCGCAGAGTTGCAGACAGCAATCCAAGCACGGATCCTCAGGGTCCACCGG
>Ga0187885_10004206_pt1 | contig 11999 bp, 11 predicted proteins | sample June2016WEW_20_1_3_FD_132970 | JGI IMG/M metagenome (GOLD analysis project Ga0187885, IMG submission 132970) | Peatland microbial communities from SPRUCE experiment site at the Marcell Experimental Forest, Minnesota, USA - June2016WEW_20_100 | ecosystem: Environmental > Terrestrial > Soil >... | reverse complement strand
TGTATTCGACCGCGTTGGAGAAGAGGTTGGCGAGAACCAGGCTAAACAATGCGCGGTCGGTGGCGAGACGGATGTTCGGAGGAATCTCGAAAGATACGCGGAGTTGTCGGCGACCGGCTTGGGCAGCCAATGGACGCCAAATCTCATCAACCAACTCCCTAACGGCGACCGGTTCGCGCTCGAGCGTTTGTTTGCCTGCCTCGTATCGAGCCAAGCTGAGGAGTCCGGTCGCAATGGCCTCCATTTTTTTGGCAATCTCGAGCGCGTCACGGAACGACTGGTTCGTAGCATCCGTGCCTTCCGGCCATTTTAGGGCAACCTCGGCCAACGTGCGCAGCTCGGCGATTGGCGTGCGCAGTTCGTGGGCGGCATCGGCTGTGAACTGCCGTTCCCGTTCGAAGGATTGCTCCAACCGCGCCAATAGATCGTTGAGGCGCTGGCTGATTGGGCGCAGTTCGCGCGGCAGTGATTCGGTGAGGAATCGCGTGTGCAACGAGGCGGCGTCAATGGCGGCGGCCTGTTCGCCAACGCGCGCCAACGGAGCAAGCCCTTGCCGAACCACGACCCTGATGATGAGGGCCGTTGCGGCCAGCGATAGCACACCTACGAGCGCCAGAGCGAGTTGGAATCCCGCCAGCGTGCGGTTCAGCGCAATTCGATCTCGCGCCAAAACCAAGGTTACCTCCGGTCGTGTTTGTGGCACGTACGAGTCGGTGTGTTCTTCTTCCGGTTCGACGATAAACCGGAGGCCGATAGCGCGGCCTGCACGGCCATCGGGCAATTTCAAATTCCAAAATACCGGTCGCGCGAGCGAACCTGCGCGTCGAGGCAGCTCGGCCCCAGCCAATGATGGTGATCGCTCCAGAGTCGTACCGTCAGGAAGCCAAGCCTGAAAGTATTCCGGTTTGGACCGTCGTTCAAACTCTGTCATGAATTCGCCGGCGAAATCCATTTCCACCTGTCCCTGTTCCGGTTTTGTCAGTGAGACGAGCGCCAGCGCCTTTGCACGCAACGCGGCATCGAAGTCGGCTTGCAGGATGGCGCGCGTACGGAAGAACAGCGCTGTACCCGCTACACCGAGCAGCAAGAGCAAGCCCAGCAGCAACCTCATCAACAGTTGGCGACGGATGGATTTCATGCGGGTTCGCCGCCCAGAACATAACCCAAGCCGCGACGGGTTTGCAGCAACGGTGCGGTGCCGGGCAGTTCGATCTTGCTGCGCAGAACGCAGATGGCGGAGTCCACGGTGTTGCTGAGAGGCTCGGTGCGTTCGTCATAGATGTGCGCCCAGATGTCGGCGCGGGAGACGACCTCGCCGGGCCGCCGCGCCATGTATTCCAGCAGGCGATATTCTCGCGGCGTCAGATGAATGACACGATCAGCGCGCGTAACCGTCCGGGCGGCGGTGTCGATTTCCAAATCCTGCACGACAAGGCGCGGACTCTTCTGGATGTAATGCCGCCGACAGAGCGCCTGGACACGGGCCAGCAATTCTTCTAAAGCGAATGGTTTGATCAGATAATCATCGGCGCCGGTCTGCAAGCCGCGCACGCGGTCTTCCACGGTGTCCTTCGCAGTGAGTATGAGGACCTGCGTTGCCCGTCCCTCCCGGCGCAACTGTTTCAGAATCGTCAAGCCATCCAGTCCCGGCAACATCAGATCGAGAATGATGACGTCATACTGGTTCGATTCCGCGTACCAAAGCCCTTCCTTGCCGTCGCCGGTGACGTCAACGGCGTAGCCGGCCTTCTTCAAAGCCGTTCCCACCGAACGTTGCAACAACTTGGAATCTTCGATCAGGAGCACTCTCATGGCGCTGGTTCTGCCGGCAGAATAAGGGCGGATTCGGGAACACGCAAGCGTTCCCGAATTCCCGCCCCACAACAAGTTGGAGTTCGTCCGCCTGCTATTCTTGCCCGCCCAATTTGCCCGAAGGATCGAACTCGGCTGTGACTTTCTTTCCATTCTTCCGTCCTTCGATTTCGTAGGACGTCACGCCCTCTTCCACGCCCTTCGTGGCTTCCAGACCGGTTGCGCTGCCAAAATATTTTTCTGCCGCCGCACGAACCGCATCCGGCAACTCGTTGTACTCGATACTTGTCTCCGTGCCCAAAACCGTGCCATCGGCGGCAATCAAGAATTCCATATGTTTGCCGCTGACCATTGCCTCGACGTCATAAACAACCTTCCCCTTCTCCATTTCTTTGTCGATCATTTTGACCTTCCCGTCGGAGGTAACCTTATCCACGGTGGCGCGTACCGGGCCCGGCAGGTCTGCCAGCGAAACGCGCTGAGCTTCTGTTTCCCCTTTTTGACCTTTCTCACATTTGGTCGATGCGCAAGCGGTGGCAAGAGCCGCCACCCCGACGGCGAGTATCGTGGTCATAATGGACCGGTTGATCTTATTCTGCATGTTCGTGTCTCCTTTCCTGATTTGTGTGTTGGCCGCCTAACGGCGGCGTGGCCTGCGGGCGGCATATGCCAACCTGCAAGGTGGTCTCCCGACCAACGGCGCTCATCTTCCCTTAAGACAAGTTATCGGAACATTATGGTTCAATATGTATTTTTGCCCGAAGGCCAAGCGTTATCGAGCCGTGCTTTTCATCTTGAGTGAGAGGCATTCCGAAGCTTACCTTTCGGCCGAACCTTGACTGGAGATCTAATGGACATATGAAGACAAAACATTTGCAGTTCATCGGTGCGATTGCATTCGGCATCGTGGGCATTGTATCGGCTCCGATTTACGGGGCGGACGGTCCGTATCATTTTTTGAAGGAAATCCCGGTCGGCGGCGACGGCGGATGGGATTACCTGTCGGTTGACGAAGCCGGTCGCCGCCTGTACGTCAGCCATTCCACAAAGGTGGTGGTCATTGATATCGACAAGGAAGTGGTTTGCGGCGAGATCGCCAATACCCCGGGCGTCCACGGTCTTGCGGTCGCGCCCGACCTATACCGCGGGTTTACCAGCAACGGTCGCTCAAATACGGCGAGCATCGTTGATCTGAAGACGCTGAACACGCTGTCGCAGGTGGACACGGGTCAAAATCCAGATGCGATGCTTTACGAGCCGGGGCGACAGGAAGTCTATATGTTCAACGGACGCGGCCAATCCGCGACGGTGATCGATGCAAAAGCGGGCAAGGTTGTCGCCACCATTCCGGTGGGAGGCCGGCCGGAGTTTGCTGTTGCCGACACGAAGGCGGGGCGCGTCTATAACAACATCGAAGACAAAAACGAAGTCGTCGCGATTGACACCAAAACGCATCAAGTGGTGAACCGTTGGCCGATCGCGCCCGGCGAAGGCGCTTCGGGCATGGCATTTGACGTGGCGCATCATCGGCTGTTCCTTGGTTGCGGCAACAAGTTGATGGTAATGATGGATAGCGAAACCGGCAAAGTCGTCGCTTCCGTGCCCATCGGCGATGGAGTGGATGCGAATGCGTTTGATCCGGGGACGCAGTACGCTTTCGCCTCGTGTCGCAACGGGACGGTGACCATTGCCCACGAGGATGCACCCGACAAGTTCACCGTGGTACAGACGCTTACAACCGCGCAAGGCTCGCGCACGATGACGCTCGACCCGAAAACACACAAGATTTACCTGGGCGCAGCCAAGTTTGAGACACCAGCGGAGCCGCCTGCCGGTCAGCCCGCCGGTGGTCGTGTACGTCCGCGGATGATTCCCGGCTCCTTCAAAATCCTCGTGTACGGCATGTAGTAAGCAACACGCCGTCGCCGTCTCGAAAGCGTAGTGGCGTGTCGATTGCATTGGCCATTATCATCCCAGTGGTCACCGTGGCCGTCTTTCGCTCGAACCGGTAAGGAGTGTCTTTTGTAGAATTCCCTGCTCGACCGTAAGAATCGGTCGCGTGGCGGGATTTAACCACACTGGCTAACGACGTGCGCAACAGTTCCACCGACAATCGCAACCCACTAATCCGTAACTCACTGCCGCCGCTGTGGTTGCGGCAATACTGACATTTTTTGGCATGGGACATGCCAATGGGCAACGCATCTCCAACGCGAAATCGAAACGAACGATTACGGGAGAAGGAATGCAAAAGATTGTCGTCGGATTGTTGTGTGGGTTGCTGATGGGAACGGTGGCGCGCGCCGATGAAGTGGCGGTGTCCTCCAGCACCAATGTCGTGACGCCGGTTGCCGTGGGAATACCCGCGCCCCAGAAAGATTGGAAGGCGGAAGTGGGCTTTGACTACTTCAGCGAGTACGTCTTTCGCGGGGTGGACGTGTCGCGGCATCAGCCGTTAATCGAGCCGCACATGTTGGCCGGGTGGAAAGATTTCACGGCCACATTTGTTGGCTACTACAGTGATTATAAAGCGCCGGGAAATAGTTGGTACACCGAGCACGATTACTCGCTGGATTACACACATGCGTTCGGCAAGTTCGGCTTGACCGCCGGCGGGTTGTATTACAGCTACCCGCGCGGCCAGTCCGGCATCGATACTTGGGACCTATACGGCGTAGCAACGTATGACTATCCGTTGTTGAATCCGAAAATGACGATCAACTGGGACGTGGACAAACTCGGTGGCGGCTACGGCACCCTTGGCATCAGCCACAATTTCGACCTGACCAAGACGGTCGGGCTGAAGGATCCAATGACGCTCACCATCACGCCGTCGGCGGCCCTAGGCATAGATTTTGGCTACAACTCACAGCAAACGAGAGCGGACGTGAACTGGAACGACGTACTGTTGGGATTGAGCGCCGGCTGGCAAGTTACCAAGAACGTCCAGTTGCATACTGGTGTGCAGTACTCGATCGCGCTTGATTCGCTACATGAGATCAACCAGCAGAATGAAGTGATTGGAAACGTCGGAGTCACGCTGACGTTCTGAGATATGCAGACGCTGGGCACTGTCGCGAATTGACCACGCTGGCGAAAAGACGGCGATGAAAACATCCCTTCGATGTGGGCATGAGAACGCAACTACTTGCCGACAAGTGGGTTGCGGCAAATGCGGTTCGGTTGGCACGCGCGCTGCCTCTACTGTGGACACGGATTTTGAATCGCATATTCGTCTGTATAACTGAAAGGAGAATTAAATGAAACTGGTGGAACCGAGGCTACGAATCGGAGTGCTCGCGCTGGCGGCGCTGTTGTGTGGCGCCGTGTGCGCGTTTGCACCGCTCCAGGCGAATGCAGCGACTACATCGCCACCGTCGGAACCGACGATGGAGCAGCGCGTCGCCGACCTTGAGGCATACGTCAACAACACAGCGCGCGGCGCAAATGCCGCCGATGCGAAAGTGACCACGAAGATCGCCGGACCCGGTCCCGGTCATAACGCTTGGATGATGACTTCGTCGGCGCTGGTGTTGTTTATGACACTGCCCGGCCTAGCGCTGTTTTACGGCGGTCTCGTGCGGCGCAAGAACGTGTTGTCCGTGCTCGCGCAATGTCTCGGCATCGCTGGATTGGTAACAGTGTTGTGGTGGGCGGTCGGATACAGTTTCGCGTTCGCGCCAGGCACGCCATTTCTCGGCGGGTTGAAGTACGCTTTTCTGAGTGGCGTGGATGGCGCTCCGAACACCGACTATGCCTACTGGGTTTCGCACAACGTGTTCTCCATGTACCAACTGATGTTTGCCATCATCACGCCGGCGTTGATCATCGGCGCCATCGCGGAACGCATGAAGTTTGTCGCAATTCTGGCATTCGTGACGCTGTGGATGTTCGTGATCTATTTCCCGCTGGCGCACATGGTTTGGGGCATTGACGGTTGGATGAACGGCGTGTGGAACGCTAACGCGAAGATCAAGGCCATCGATTTCGCAGGCGGCACGGTGGTGCACATGTCATCGGGCTGGTCGGCATTAATCCTCTGCATGATTCTTGGCAAGCGACTTGGGTTCGGCAAAGAGATCATGCCGCCGCATAACATGGTGCTTTGCATGGTCGGCACAGGCATGTTGTGGGTCGGTTGGTATGGGTTCAACGCCGGCAGCGCGCTTGGGGCCGATGGGATTGCGGGCAACGCGTTCATGACCACGACCATCGCCGCTGCGGTTGCCTCCGCGACATGGGCGCTTGCCGAACTCGTATTGCGCGGCAAGGCCAGCATCCTTGGGTTCTGCTCCGGTGTTGTGGCGGGGTTGGTGGTGATCACGCCCGCCGCGGGTTTCGTCACGGCAAGTGGCGCGGTGATTATCGGGTTGTTCGCCGGTCTGGTGCCGTTCTTCGCCGTTGTGAAATTGAAAGGGTGGTTGGGCTACGATGACGCGCTCGACACGTTCGGCGTGCACGCCATCGGCGGTACGCTTGGCGCGTTTCTCACGGGCGTTCTGGCTAGGAATGTGGCAAACCCGAACCTCGCAACAAACCTCAAAGGCCAGGTCATGGATTCCTTGTTCCAGCCGCTGGTGTGGGAACAGCTCAAAGCGATCGGCTTGACTTTGTGCCTGGCCGTCATCGGTACGACGGTTATCGCATTCGTGGTCAAATTCGCGATTGGTCTGCGACCGGCGCCAGACGTCGAGCGACAAGGCCTCGATATCAACGAACACGGTGAGGAAGGCTACATCCTCGAATAGGAGTTGTTCGGTCATGAAAAAAATTGAAGCGATCATCAAACCGTTCAAACTCGAAGAAGTGAAAGAAGCGTTGGCCGAGATCGGCGTGGAGGGAATGACTGTCACCGAAGTCAAAGGCTTCGGTCGCCAGAAAGGGAAGACCGAAATCTACCGTGGCAGCGAGTACGTGGTGGATTTCCTGCCAAAGATGAAACTGGAGATCGTTCTGGCCGACGAGAAGTTGGATGCCGCGGTCAAAGTAATTATTAAGACGGCGGGCACCGGCAAGATCGGCGACGGCAAAATTTTCGTCATGCCCGTCGAAGACGCCATCCGTATCCGGACCGGCGAACGTGGCAGCACGGCGGTGTAGAGCGACAATTTAAGTTAGCGCGGACATAGCTTGCCACCTGTGGTTTGGTGGCGAGATGTGACCACTCTGGTCAAGAACCAACTGACCGGAGCGTGATTTTTTTATCCCGCGAAAGCCATAACTCCTTGCGAAACCAGCGATTGCGCATTTCATGCTATCGTTTGGCACAATCATTGCCTACCGGATATGGGTTCGTCTCTCAATAGTGTCGGCGGGATGAAAATTTTATCACGGAGATCCTCTTTCATGAACCGAAGAATCGTGGCGGTGTTCGTCGGGATACTTCTGTCAGTCGCGGGTGTGTGGCTTTGTCCTGTGCCCGCAAGCGCGGCAATTACTGCGTCTGCCGAGCCGACGCTGGAACAGCGCGTGGCCGACATCGAGGCGTACATGAACAATGGCACGCGAGTCTCGACGGCCTCGAAGGTCGCCGGCCCCGGTCCCGGGCACAACGGCTGGATGATGATATCGACAGCCCTCGTGCTGTTCATGACCCTGCCAGGGTTGGCATTGTTCTACGGCGGACTGGTGCGGAAGAAGAACGTGCTCTCGGTGCTTGGTCAATGTCTCGGTCTGACCGGTGTCGTCGCCATGATGTGGTGGGCATTTGGCTACAGTCTGGCGTTCGCTCCGGGCACACCATTTCTCGGCGGACTCAAATACGCTTTTCTGCTGGGTGTCAACGGGATGCCGAATACGGATTACGCCAACTGGGTTTCGCACAACGTATTTGCGATGTACCAGATGATGTTTGCCATCATCACCCCGGCGTTGATCTTCGGTGCCGTTGCCGAGCGAATCAAATTCAGCGCGGTCATGGCGTTTAGTGCGATCTGGATGTTGGTCGTTTACTTCCCCTTGTGCCACATGATCTGGGGCGTGGACGGACTGATGAACGGTATCGGCAACCCGCACGCCGCAATCAAGTCCATCGATTTTGCCGGTGGCATGGTGGTGCACATGTCGTCGGGGTGGTCGGCGCTGGTATTGTGCCTCATACTCGGTAAACGGGTGGGGTTTGGCAAAGAGATCATGCCGCCGCACAGCATGGTCTTGTGCATGGTCGGCACCGGTATGCTCTGGGTTGGCTGGTACGGGTTCAACGCCGGCAGTGCCGTGGCGGCTGATATGGTTTCTGCAAACGCGTTCGTCAGCACCACGCTCGCCGCCGTGGTGGGTTTGTGCACATGGGGTTTTCTCGAACGCATGCTGAGAGGCAAACCGAGCGTGCTCGGCATGTGCTCGGGTGCCGTGGCCGGTTTGGCGACGATCACGCCCGCCAGCGGATTTGTGACCGCCAACGGCGCGGTTCTGATCGGTCTGATCGCGGGCATCGCCACGTTCTTCGCGTGCAGCAAGCTCAAAGCCTGGTTTGGCTATGATGATTCCCTCGACACGTTTGGCGTGCACGCCGTCGGCGGCACGATTGGCACCTTGCTGACGGGATTTCTCGCAACGACCGAGGCGAACCCGAATCTCTCCACAAACCTGAAAAACATCGTGGGGCACACACTGTGGCTGCATCAGCTCGCCGCGATAGGGATTACTTTTGTGCTAGCCGTGGGCGGCACGGCCATCATTGCGTTTGCAATCAAATTCGCCATCGGCCTGCGTCCGACGCCCGACGCGGAGCGTCAAGGCCTCGACATCAACGAGCACGGCGAAGAAGGTTACATCCTCGAATAGAGGTTAACCAGTCGCCTCTCCAAACAATGCTTCGGCAAATTGCTGGGGATCGAATGGCTGTAAACCGTCCATCTGCTCGCCGAGGCCGATGAATTTGATTGGGATTCTCAGTTCGCGGGCGATGGCCACGACGATGCCGCCTTTGGATGTGCCGTCGAGTTTATTGACGACAAGTCCCGTCACCCCGAGTGCCTGATGGAATTCGCGCGCCTGGACGAGCGCGTTACTCCCGGTTGTCGCGTCGAGAACCAGTAGAACTTCGTGCGGTGCGGTCGGGAGACGCTTTTGGAGCGAGCGGTGCATCTTTTTTATTTCTTCCATCAGGTTCTTCTTCGTGTGCAGCCGTCCCGCGGTATCGATCAACAGATAATCAACCCCGCGTTTCATCGCCGCTTCCAGTGCATCGAACGCAACGGCCGCCGAGTCAGCGCCGTATTGTCCAGCAATTACATCGCAGCCTACGCGGTCACCCCAAATCTTCAGTTGCTCGATCGCCGCGGCGCGGAAGGTGTCGCAGGCTGCGAGCAACACGGTGTTCCCCTGCCCTTTCAGATAGTGCGCCAGCTTTGCCGTCGAGGTGGTTTTGCCAGTGCCGTTAACGCCTACCAGCAGCACGACCGTCGGGGGTTGTGACGCTTTGGATAATCCGCAGGCAGTGACGCCTGCGCCACCAACCAAGGGGATTGAGAGTTCGCGCTCGATCTCGGCGCGGGCAATGGCGAAAACATCGACGTTCCCGGATTCGCGACTGCTTTCTTTGACTTGCTCGACAATGCGTAACGCCGTGGTCACGCCGATGTCGGTACCTATCAGCGCCGCCTCAAGTTCTTCGAACGCGTCTTCATCGAGTTGCGGCGCGCTGGCGACGATCCGCTTGATCTCCGCCGCCAGCTTCGCGGAGGTTTTTCCAAGCCCATCACGGAATTTCTGAAACAAGTTCATCGTCGTGTCTTCGCGGAATCGGTCGCGCGCCTTTTGAGCGCCTCAACCCGTTCCTGCGGCAGCCGCACGGAACCGAACACGAATTCGTCACGCATGGGGCCGTGGCTGTCGCTGCCGCCAGTCGCCAGCAGGCCAAGGTGTTCGGTCATCTTCAGGTACCGACTGGTCTGCGCAGGCGAATGCCGTGGATGCCACACCTCCAGTCCGTCCAAACCAAGCGTGGCTAATTCTTCGATTTGGTCGTCCCGGTTCAGCAATCCCGGATGCGCCAGAACGGCGACGCCACCGGCGCTCTCAATATGGCCGATGGCCACGGCGAGATCGATCCGCGGCCGATCCACGAACGCGGGACGGCCACGACGAAGAAAGCGTGTGAATGCTTCCTCCACATTGGCAACGACGCCCCGCCGTTGCAACGCCAGCGCCACATGGAGACGGCCCGTCGTGCCGCAATCCGAGCAAGCCATCACGTCGGCAACGCTCAACTGCATGCCGAGTTGATGCAGCCGCGCAACAAACTGTTCGATGCGTTCGAGCCGTAACTGTTTAGCGCGGTCGAGGACCGCGCGCAACGCCGGCGTTTGCCACGTATCACCGAGGAAATAGCCGAGCAGGTGCGCCTCCATCCCGTCGAGATTGCAGGTAATCTCCACACCTGCGATCACCTCGACCCCTTGTTTTACTCCTGCAGCCAGCGATTCAGCAATACCATCCAGCGTGTCGTGGTCGGTCACCGCAATCGTCACGAAACCGAGCTTGGCGGCTCCCTGCACCAATTCGGACGGCGTCCAACCGCCATCGGAATAACGGGTGTGTAAATGCAAATCAGCGGAGGACGATGGAATGTTGGACATTTCGCCTGCTTTCATTTCTCCACCGCTGCAGCGTTCTAAGACCTCATCAATTCTATCCGCCCGCCGCGCTACGCGCCGGCCGTAGCAGGTCGGCTTTCAACCGGTCGAGGATGCCATTGACGAACGCACCGGACTCGCGGGTTGAGAATTTTTTCGCTATGTCCACCGCCTCGTTGATGCTGACCACTGGCGGAATGTCGTCGCGGCAGACCATCTCGTAGATCGCCAGACGGAGGATGTTTCGGTCCACGGCGGCGATGCGATTCAATTCCCAGTGTTCGGTATATTTTTGGATCTTTTCGTCCACCACCGCGCGGTTGGCAAAGCAGCCGCGAATCAGTTCCGTCGCGAAAGCGCGCACCGTTTCGTTGACCTCGTTCTGTGTCAGCCAGAACAACTGCAACGCCTCCTCAAGTTCGCCGCCGCCCATGTCGTACTGATAGAGGAACTGAATCGCAAACTCGCGACCGAGCCGGCGTTTACCGGGTTGTTTCAACGGTTTTTCCATAACGCCGCCATTTCGATCGCAGCCTGTGCCGCTTCGCGTCCGCGATTGTGTTTCTGGCCGAGGCACCTCACCCGCGCCTGTTGAAGATTGTTCGCAGTGACAATCCCAAAAACGGTCGGCACACCCGCATCGATGGCGATCCAAGTCAGGCCGTGCGCAACGGCTTCGGCAATATTCTGCGCGTGCATGGTTTCGCCCTTCAAAATCACACCGAGACCGATCACGCAATCGAATTTCCCGGATTTCGCCAGTCGCACGGCTGCGGCGCAGATCTCGAAGCTCCCCGGCACCCGCATCACTTTGATATCGCGCTGCCGTGCTCCCGCAGCCGTCAACGTGTCCATGCAATGCTCGACTAGAGCCTCAGCTAAGTCGCTGTTGTACCGCGCCGCCGCGATGCCGAAGCGTAAACCTGTCGCCGACTTCCTCGTCTTTGTTCTCTTTGCCCGCAACATTGCCGTTAGAATCCCGTTTGCCTTCTGCCCCGAATCCTTCGGGGTAAACTTCCGCCATCTACAACGCATGCCCCATCTTATTCTTCTTCGTTGTCAGGTACTTCACGTTGTGCGGATTCGGCCGAATGCGAATCGGCACCTGCTCGATGATCTTTAATCCGAATCCGTCGAGGCTGACGACCTTTTTCGGGTTGTTCGTCAGGATGCGTATCGTCCGCAAGCCGAGATCGGCAAGGATCTGCGCGCCGACGCCGTACTCGCGCAAATCGGCCTTGAACCCGAGTCGTTCGTTTGCCTCCACCGTATCCAAACCTTGTTTCTCCTGAAGTTTGTAAGCGTGAATCTTGTGGGCCAGCCCTATTCCGCGTCCTTCGTGCCCGCGCAGATAGACAATCGCGCCGAGTTTCTCCTGCGCGATCATCTTCATCGCCTGTTCCAGTTGCGCGCCACAATCACATCGCAACGAACGAAAGATGTCGCCGGTCAAACACTCACTGTGCATCCGGACCAGCACGTTCTTCCGTCCGCGCACGTTGCCGTAGGTCAACGCCACGTGATATTCGCCGTCAATCACCGAGCGATACAGATGCAGCGTAAAATCGCCGAACTGCGTCGGCAACGAAATCTCCTGCTCTTTCGTCA
>Ga0187885_10004191_pt1 | contig 12039 bp, 17 predicted proteins | sample June2016WEW_20_1_3_FD_132970 | JGI IMG/M metagenome (GOLD analysis project Ga0187885, IMG submission 132970) | Peatland microbial communities from SPRUCE experiment site at the Marcell Experimental Forest, Minnesota, USA - June2016WEW_20_100 | ecosystem: Environmental > Terrestrial > Soil >... | reverse complement strand
TCGCCTATCCCCTGACATTGGCCCTGACAATTGTTGGCTTCATTTTCCTGGCCAAAACGAATGTGAGGGCGACAGGCCCATTTGTGGGGTTGTCCGTCGTCACATCGGTGAGCGTGCTTCTGGTGGATTTATCGTTACGATGGCGAGTTCTATACCTAATACCGTTTCAGGCGTTGGCGGCTGTCGGGGTGATGGGGTTATTGGGGGCGGTTGAATGGGTCGCGGCGCGTGTTGGAATAGATCCGACGACGCGTTTAGTTCGCCTCTCCGAAGCGTTACTTGTCGGAGTAATCCTGATTGATTCGGTCAACTACGCGCTCAGCGCAGTTGCCTACCTACCTACAGGATAGCCAGACGCTGATTTACTTGAGTCACGGAAATAGTCCGGATCGAAACCTGGCCCTGAACTAATTGGAAAACGAAGTAGCTGAGGAATCGTGGGCTGCTTGATCCAAATCAACCCACGATCTACGCCGGCGCTGACATGCAAGTATCGTCGACCCATATCCGGCATGACCCGAGACCGCCTGCTTAAGCTCCGTATTCACAATGGCCTGTACAGTGGATTCGTGAAACTCGAAGGATCCCAGGCTTAGCCTGGCCACAATCCTGGCGTCGGCCATAGTGTTACAACGTCATAGTTGCAACCAAGAAGGCCAAGAAACCGTTGCGAAGAAAGCTGGTTAGAATTTTGAGCCATCACGTCCCCCCTCCAGGGAGGGTACCCCAAAGCTTCACCGGCCACTCACTCATGCCCGTTGCCAAGGAAAGGTGACTATGTCCATGGTCGCCAGCGACCAGGTCCATCGTACCAGGGCCGTAGTCTACGCAACCGCCGTGGCAAACAAGGTCATTGTTGCCGCGAAGAAAGGGAAAAGGTAACCCTCCGCGCATCCGACCTGCGTGCAGGTTTCCACGAGCTGCGCGCAGATCACCAAGATGGGGGTAATCGCCTCTTGGCCAGGCGGAACAATGAACCGTTTGCGGTGTATGCACGAATCGTTGTACAGGGAAATTTACGGGGTGTAATCACCCAATCGATAGGTGATGACACCCACCATCAGGGCCCTTGCGCTTCAATGCGTATGTGTTATATACTAACGGGGTGTCCCATCTCTTGGTTGTCGTGTTGCAAACTACGCGTATTCTTAGCGGCGTCATCCTTCTCCTCGCCCTAACGCTAATTCTGGTTAACCTGCAGCCCGCATCGGCGGGGACTCTTAGTCTTTCATTGGTTACAGGTGTTGATGCGGGGTCTGGTTCCGTTGACCCGAACTGCCTGGCACCTACAGGTTGTGGTGAAGCGTTCAACATCGGTAAAACGGTTACTGTGACCGCTACGCCCGCTTCAGGTTGGCAGTTTGCATCATGGTCAACTCAGACTGGGGCCTCATGCATTGGCGGTCCTACAGTTAATCCCTGTCTAATCCTGATACCGGTTGGTACCAACTTGGCTGCTACCATCGGGGCCACTTTCGTTCAGTTCCCTGCTGCGCATGCAACTCCGGTTGGTGGAGTAATGCTTCCAAGCGTCGGGTCCACTGTCCTCCTACCCTGGGCCGTATTGCTGTCTGTGCTGGGAGTTGTCTCGGTGGAAGCGTTCCGCGTTAAGGGTCGAGCAAAGCGACGTTAGCCAACTATCAACACAACCTAACTTAACTCATCACCCGTGTTTCCACAGGTTTTCCTATCGACCGACAACTTCACGTTACGCCGACAAAGGGCGTCCCGTTAGTTAGCACCAAAGCCACTATCCCTAGGAGTTAACGGAACGGAGTCCCGCCAGTTAACAACTTGAGCCTGTCCCGCTATGTTTCGCATTGTGTTTTCTCCTTCTCTTCCCCCCGCAGCATCCTCCCCTCTTCATCCCCCACCACCTCACCTCCCATTGGTTCGCTCCCAACCGTTCGCGAACCCACACCATTCGCACTCAGGATGGGACGACGAACGACCAAGTAAGTCACACCCAATCGTTGAATGTGTACGCTGGCCAATACATTCGCAAACGAATATGTCCATCCTTCCAAGGAATGGATACACGAACGCTGAGAATCAAAGCTTATTACGGAAGGCTGCACGGGGCTCGCGACCGTGAGAAATTTCGTTGAAGGCGGCCATTCTGGCTGGAGGGGCAGGTACTCGCCTATATCCAATTACTACCTACCTGCCCAAGACGCTGATACCAATAGGTAGCAGGTTCGTCATAGAGTACATAATTGATTATCTCAAGAGTCACGGTGTCACCGAGATTGTGATGCTGGTCTCCGACAGCGAGTTCGAACTGGTGAGGAATCATCTGCGCGATGGCAATAGATTCGGGGTGAGCATCGAGTATTCGGTGGCTGAAAGGATTGGCACGGCTGGTGCGCTCGGTGCAGCAGCGGACCTTGTCGGCGACAGTTTCGTTGTTTACTACGGCGACGTTCTTACCGATATGGACCTAAGAGCGATGATTAGCTTTCATGAAGAAAAAAAGGCGGTGTGCACAATTGCCATGAGCAATGCCGTTCCCATTGATTATGGGGTTGCACGTGTTGCGAAAGACGGCCGAGTTGAATACTTCGAAGAGAAACCGATTCTGAAAGAATACCCGATTAGCATGGGGATTCAGGTCTGTGAGAAAGAAGTTCTCTCATACTGCAAGCCCGGTTTGGATATTGCGCAGGACGTTATACCCCGACTAATCAAAGAAGGCAAGCCAGTCTACGCATTCCTCTCCTCGAAGAGGCATTACGACATAGGAACTTTCAAGACGCTTGAAGAAGTGAGACAACTATTCCAGAAAGACAGTGCGCTGGGTGAAAAGCCGTGAAGGGGATTCTTCTGGCGGGCGGATTGGGTACACGACTATATCCCATGACTCGGGTGATTAGCAAGCATCTTCTGCCGGTATATGACAAGCCGATGGTTTACTACCCGCTGAGCACTCTGATGCTTGCCGGAATTCGAAACATCCTCATAATCAGCACGCCCCAAGACGTCCCGCTGTACCGTCGGTTGTTTGGGGACGGTTCTCAGCTCGGCCTCTCGCTTTCCTATTTAGAGCAGCCTGCCCCAGAAGGGATTGCGCAAGCTTTCCTCGTCGGCCGCGATTTCATCGGAAAAGACAATGTCACCCTTATCTTGGGTGACAACATCTTTTACGGGCACGGACTCTCCGGCCTCTTTCAAGCAGCGTTGGCCGAGAACAACGGCGCAACGATTTTCGCTTACGCAGTGAAGGATCCGGAGAGGTATGGGGTTCCGAGCTTTGACAGGGACGGGCGGCTGGTCGGGGTCGAGGAGAAACCAGCACACCCCAGTTCAACCTACGCGATCACAGGCTTTTACCTGTACAACAACGAGGTGCTTGATATCACAGCGGGCCTGAAACCTTCCGCTCGCGGCCAACTGGAGATCACAGACATCAACAAGGAGTACCTCAAGCGTGGAAAATTGCGGCTCATAAAGTTCGGCCGCGGCGTCGCATGGCTCGACACAGGAACACCGGAATCACTGCTTGAGACGACTGAATACGTCGCCACGATCGAACACAGGCAGGGGTTCAAAGTAGCCTGCATCGAAGAGGTCGCGTATCGCATGGGGTACATAGACGCATCCCAAGTTGTGAAGCTCGCACAGAACTACAGTGGGGACTACCGAGACTATCTCCAGGCTATTGCAAAGGAGCGACCTCAGGCAGGTTTGGATTAGGAGCTGGACGCGGTGCCCTTCAAATTCACGCCAGCCGCCGGCCTACCCGAGGTCATAGTAATTGAACCTGAAGCCTTCGTTGACGAACGAGGCTGGTTCCTGGAGAGTTACAGGAGGAGTGAGTTCGAGAAGCGGGGAATCCCTTCTGAGTTCATTCAAGACAACCATTCCCACTCAACAGAGAGAGGCATCCTAAGAGGACTACACTTCCAGAAGGCGCCGGCCGCGCAGGCAAAGCTTGTTCGCTGCGTCGTCGGAGAAATCTTCGATGTAGCTGTGGACATACGCAAAGGGTCGCCCACCTACAGCAAATGGTTTTCCACAATTCTCTCATCGAAGAACCACCTGATGACCTGGATTCCGGTAGGGTTTGCTCACGGCTTCCTGACAACGACGAACGTGACTGAGGTAGAGTACAAAGTCACCGCCGAGTACAGCAACGCATTGGACCGCGCGATATTATGGAACGACCCACACATTGGAATAAATTGGCCCATATCGAATCCGGTACTATCTAGCAAGGACGCGAAGGCCCCGCTACTCGAGGAGGCTGACAACGACTTCGTGTGGACGGGGCCTACGAACGTAGCCTAGAGGCTCATGGAACTCGCTGATGGCCCGTAGCGAATTCGCTTAGCGCCTGGTCGAGCGTGGCGGGTTTGCTGGTGAGTATTCCTTGCGCTTTTGACACGTTGAGGGAAGAGTCAACTGGCCTTCTTGCTTTCCAGTTAGCGGCCTCTGCTTGGATTGGGGTTACGAGATTCTCGTTGAACCCAAATTGCTTCGCCAGTATCACAGCGAACTCATACCGACTGATTCGAGTGCTCCCGGCAACATGGAGAACCCCTTTCACTTGACGTTCCGCAACCTCGAGCAGCATCCTCGCAAGGTGAATGTTCAAAGTGGGTGAAGCAAACTGATCTCTTACGACTCTGACTTGTTCGTTGGCTGCGAGCTTGCTATGAACCCAGGTTGCGAAGTTCGGCCGATACGAGCGCCCCCAACCGTAAACAACGCTCGTCCTGGCAACGCAGCCGCGCGAGCAATACCGTGCCATCTCCTCCTCACCGAACAGTTTTGACCGCCCGTAGGTATTGATCGGAGCCGGTCCATCCTCCTCCGAGTAATGGCCGCGCACTCCATCGAAGACGTAGTCTGTGGATACGTAGACGGGATAGCTTCCTGTTTCTTGGCATGCCTTAGCGATGAAACCCGTCGCCTCACCGTTTACCTTCATCGCAAGCTTGGGCTCCCTTTCACACAGGTCGACGTCTGTAAGTGAGGCGGTGTGAAAAACGACATCGGGCTTTACGTCCGCGAACACCTTCCTAAGGGCGACTTGGTCTGTAATGTCCACCTGCTCTGCGTTGCTAGGGGGGCAGGGATGTGATTTGTAGAGTGAGTGGACGTTGTACCCTGATTCGGTTGCTAGCTCTGCCAGTTTGGCCCCAAGCAGCCCGGATGCGCCTGTGATGATGACTTTCAACCTACCATTTGTCCTTCCATGGGGTCGGGCTTAGTACCTTCTCGTTCGTAATGGGCGCCCACCATGACTCATTGTCAAGATACCAGTTCACGGTCTCCCTCAACCCTTCTTCGAAGCTTCGTTCTGGTTTCCAACCAAGCTCATCCTCGATCTTGGAAGAGTCCAATCGGTAGCGAAAATCGTGCCCAGGCCTGTCTTCGACGTGTTCGATTAGGGAGAGGGGTTTGGCGAGGATGTTCAGTATCGTTTCGGCGGCTTTGAGGTTCTCTATTTGATTGCCGCCGGCAATGTTGTAGATCTCGCCGGCGCTACCCTTGTTCATAACTAATTCAACTGCGTGGCAGTGGTCGAGTACGTGGATCCAGTCGCGTATTTGACGGCCGGACCCGTAGATTGGTATCGTCAGATTCCTATGCGCCCTAATGATCGCCTTGGGGATCATTTTTTCTGGAAACTGATAAGGCCCGAAATTATTGGTGCATCTCGTAATCACCGCCTCTAACCCGTAGGTCTTATGGTAGGCTTGAACGAGCATGTCCCCTGCCGCTTTAGATGCGGAGTAGGGGGAAGAGGTTTCGAGCCGCTGGGTCTCCTTGAATGCCTTACCATCCGAGGAGGAACCGTATACTTCGTCTGTGGAAACTTGGAGGAACCTGCATTCGTTCAACCGGCAGGCCTCTAGGAGGTTTAACACGCCTAGGGTGTTGGTTCGCAGGAATACCTCGGGGTTTGAGATGCTTCTGTCCACGTGCGTTTCAGCAGCGAAGTTGACTACAACTTCAACTTGCGCGCTGGTCGCTCGGATAAGTTCGGGGTCGCATATGTCGCCCTTAATGAATCGGTAGTCGCTTCGAGTTTCTAGTTCCTTGAGGTTGGCGGGGTTTGAACCGTAGGAGAGCTTATCGACGTTTACGACTTCATACCGGCCGTTCTGGGTTAGGAGGGTTCTGATGAAGTTGGAACCAATGAAACCCAACCCGCCTGTGACCAGCACCTTCTCCACAGAGATGCCTTCCTACCGTTGCTGCTTTGTTGTGTGCAGAGCACATTTAACCCTGCGCAAACATCGGTCGTATTCGAAGACTAGGGGATTAGCGTGAGTCGAAGACGCGTTAGGAATCTAGGGCTTGGGAAGGAGTGGATGCCGGAGAGGCTTTGGAAGCAGGTGCTGGCATGTATTTCGATTCCTTGCGTTGACGTGATACTTGAAAATTCGAGGAGAGAAGTGTTGCTTGGTTGGCGTAAGATTCCCCCGTACAGGAATGTTTGGGCGCTCCCTGGAGGCCGGGTTCTGAAGGGTGAAAGCCTGCGCGCGTCAGCGCAGCGCATTCTTGCCCAGTACAGGCTTTCGGCGGGTGAACTGTTTCTGGTGGGCGTGTTCCCGGTCAAGTTCCCGACTCGAGCAGACTTCACCTGCTGCCTCGCCAGCAAGCAACCGCGAGGCGTGGCGGAGCCGGATGGTTCGGAATTTAGCAGCTTCATCTGGACCAGAAAGATCCCGACAAAGATTGGAGCGAATTATAGGAAGATGATTCTTGGATGGCGACGGATGAGGAGCCCTGAAGGGTTAACGTCGCTTTGTTCGACGCTTAACAAGAAACGCTTCCACCGATAGAACTCCCAGCAAAGACAACACTATAGCCCAGGGTAGAAGGGCACTGAACGGGACTCATGTTCCCTTATCATTCTAGGGCCTTGTGTCCCTTTTCAGGAGAACCTTTGAAACTTCTTCTCGGCAGTATGCAAGTATCTGTTCCCCATATTCAATTAGCCTTTCGCTCATCTTCTTCGTGAAGGCTGTCCCCGGAGAACCGGCGGGATGTGCGTTCGGGTACCGGCTGGGAATGTAAGCCTGATCTAACTCCATCGCCCCGTCACGAAGGTGAAGAGGTTTCACGTCCTCGGGTAATGCGTCGATGAGCCCTGTGACCGAGTGGCCCCAGGTTTCTCCTCCCAGACTTTGAGTGAGCCCCTTAACCGCCTTCTCCGCGGCCTGTTGAGCGGCGAAACACGCCCATTCGTAGAACCCGTCTCTCAACGAGGCTTTTGCCTGCGCTATATCCCGTTGAGCCTGATCTATCCAGTCTTTGCTTCTTTCGACCACTCTCGCTCACCAGCTATCAGTATGCCCTCCTTGGCTAGCATTTCGGCGAATCTCGGACGGCCCGCAAGTAGGGCGTTGAACTCCTCTTCCGTGTAAACTCTCGCCTCAAGCCTCGGAAGCCCCATCTCATTCACGACCGTCTTGTACGCATCATCTCTTGCCCGCCCCCGGTAGACCACTATGACGTCTATGTCGCTTCCCGCCGTGTAACGTTCCTTCGCGTACGAGCCAAAGAGGATTATTCGAGAGACTAGGAGTCTCGGCGTTAGGTTTGCGTATCCCTTCCTTAACCGGTCAACGACCTCCGCCCGGCTTAGGGATGGGTATGTTACCTTAACTTGGGCCACGGTTCAATCCTCTCACCCTGTGGAAACGTGAATGCCGTTGAATAACGCTTCGGCTCGGCGAATGTACTCAGACCAGTTGATGGCCACGTTAGCCATCTTCCTCTTCAATTTGTCATCAAGTTCTATTGTAACACTATGCATCTTGAGTCAATATCGTCCTCATTACCGAGGCACATTTGGACCACGTCCTTCGAAATCCAAATATAGTACCCGAGCTGAGTACTACCACGGTTGGGTATGACGGAAGAGGTTGTAGTAACTAGAAAGGGCCAGACAACGATTCCGATCGAACTGCGCAAAAAGTATCGGATTGTTGAAGGGTCCAAGTTGGAGGCCATCGACACTGGAGAGGGGGTGCTCTTCAAACCGAAATTGTCCTTCTTTGATTTGGGTGGGTCGGGCTCACGCAAAGCCACTGTGAGAGAGGTGAAAGAGCTTCTGGACAGGTTGAGGGAGGAGGATGCCTAACCTAGTCTTTGATACGCGGTTCTTCGCCGAATATTTCTATTCATCAAATTGCGAATTCATCGAGAAAGCGAAGAGCTTCGTTTCGAAGAACAAGGACCGGTATGTGTCAACGCTCACGATTCACGAAACCTACCTTCTAAGCCTAAGGAAGGAGGGCCGAGAAACTGCACGCATGCGTTTGCAAGTCCTCCTTGACATATTTCGCATATCGGACGTGAACGCTGAGATTGCGGTCGCCGCGGCAGAACTAAGACACAATCATAAGATCCCAATGGCTGACGGGGTGATAGCTGCCACCTGCAAATCCTTGCAAGCCAAATGCGTCACGGACGACCCACATTTCCAGCAACTGAAAGAAATCAAAACAACCTGGCCTTAGTTCCGGTACGGAAAGCGGATGGTGGACTAACTTCATGGGACAATGCGATCGTCAAATTCGGCGTGTTTGCAGAACTGTGGGATCAGCGTTTCAGGCTTTTCTCTCAGTGAGCCCGCCGCTGTTCAAGATTCGCCGTACTTCGTCCGGGTTTTTGTTCTTGTAGTACCAGTCGGTTGTTCGATGGAGGCCGTCGATGAATTTCATCTTAGGCTCCCAGCCTAGCAGCTTGCGTGCGAGCTGGTTGTCTGCGACCCGGTTTAGCGGGCCGGTGGGCATTTCCGGATGCAGCTCGACCTTGGCCTTATGCCCAGTGTAGCGGAGGACTTCGTTTACGGCGTCGATTACGCGCGTACGCTCCATAGTCCCTAAGTTTACTGCTGTTCCGTCTTGGATGCGGTCGGCGGCGAGTAGGGTCCCTTCAACAATGTCATCCACATACGTCCAGTTGCGGATTTGTTCACCCGTGCCCCAGACGATGAAGGGGTCTTGTTTGATGAAGGAGCGGGCGATCATAGCCATGACGGCGTGGTCTTCCTTGCCACGTTCCCCGTACACAGTAAAGTACCTCAGCGAAGCTGCCTTCATGCCCGCCTCTTTGCAGTAGGCTTCGAGAGTTTTCTCCGCCATCAACTTAGCCCACCCGTACATGTTGTCCGCATCGTACGGGGGCCCGACCATATCCTCCGTCAAGTACAGCTCCTCCTTAGGGTTCGTCTGCTTGAAATTCGGATAAACGCATCCGGAGGAGGCGTACACTAACCTCTCCACGCCGGAGTCGCGGCAGGCGAGGAAGAGCATGCCGTCGAGGGCGAGGTTGCCAGCGCAGGCGGCCTGATGAAGCTCAACGTAGCCTCGACCGCCATGGTCGGCTGCGAGGTGAAACCCAACCTCCACGCCTTTGACCGCCTGCTCGGCAGCGCCGGGTTTGCGTAAGTCAAGGTTTACGAATTCAACTTTCTTCCGGGCGACGTGGTCGTTTATGTTGTTAAGCTTTCCACTACTCAGATCGTCGACAACGCGCAGCTTCGCCCCATTCTCGACGAGGCGATCGACCAGATGCGACCCAATGAAAGACGCCCCCCAGTTACGAGCACCCGGCGATCTTTCCAATTCATTCTTAACCCCATCCTAGTGCGGTGGCGGGTCCGCGTGATGGTTCCTGCTTTTTAGTGATTATGGTGCGAGTTCGCAAACGGTTGGAGAGGAACGAACGGGAGGTGAGGTGGTGGGGGATGAAGAGGTGAGCGTGGTGCAGGGGGAAGTCAAAATGCAACCGTGAAGAATGAAAAAGGGAAAAAACTAATCTGCCTTGTGGTTCCCGTTCTTTGCGAGCAATTTGAGGGTTTCCAGATGCTCGCGAGCCAGTTTTTCCAACAGCTCAATGTCCGGATTCTTAACTCGTGTAGTCGCATAACTAGCGTGACCTTACGGCAACCGGTTTCTCATATTCCCTGACCGCCTTCTCCATCGCTCCTCTAGCAAGGGCCATGTCCAAGCGAACGAGCTGCTTGACGACCTCGCTTTCCCTAGCAAGCCGATACATAGTTGCCCTGCCAACTGACCTCGTGACCTTGACAGCGCCCGATTTTTCAAGTTCCTTCCAATATTTGAAGAAAGTCACCCGCCCCATCCCTAGGTTCTTCACAATTTCGTTCTTGGAATAATCTGAGAGAGGATTGTCTAGGAAAAAGTCGATGATTCTCAGCACGGGGCTCGCCCCAAGGTAGTTGAGTAGCAGAGTCTCGTTCGGTTTGTGTGACATAATGAAATTGATTGGTTTTGAAAGTATTTAAGGCTAGACCCTCAAAGTACCATAAGTGAACTCATGCTTTCCGACGAGCAAATCAAGGCCGCGATACTTTTCAAGCTATACAAAAGGGGAAACTGGGGAGGAAGCCACACTGCCCTGGACAACCTGAAGAAAGGATGGAAGTTGCAGGATCTCGGCAAGCACAGTCTGGCGAGAGTGGAGAAACTGGCAAAACAGCTAATCCGTGATGGCCTGATTGTTCCGAAGCCGACGGCGTACGGCGTACAAGTCTCCCTGAACCCGCGCCAGAACGAGGCCATAATCACGATGATGAAGAAATTCTTCCCCGAAGTCTCGTACTGACTCTCGCATCAAAGTGCTTCATCTCAGCTCGTCAAGGTGCACCTGACGATTGGGTGCAATGCACCCTTCCGCCTTTCGTCCTCAAGGCGACCGAGACCCCCGGAAATGTTCCTTTACAACGAAACTTTTCTCTTTGAGCAGGGAGTTCTCAATGGCCCGAATCCTTAGCCGAGGGCGAGATGGGCAGAAGTATTCCTGACAGGAGGTTCTTGTCAGCAGGGGATGACCTCTATCTTAGGAATTCTTGAGAAGTCTTGAACGTTCCTCGTGACTATTGAGTGGCATGAACTCTTTAGCATGCATCCAGCGATGGTATGGGAATCCGAGACTGACGGTAATCCCTTAGTCGATGCAGATGAGTCAAGCATACGAAGACTTGACAGAACCTGGCTTCCACCTAGACCACATCTTTCTCAACGTCTCGTTTAGATCGTCTGCCTCTTTATCGGTCATGTCCTTCCAGCCGCCTGCGTGCCGCAGAATATTCCCACGGCCCTCGCTCAATCTTAATATTACTTGCGTGAAGGACTCACTCTTTTCCTTCAGCGTTCGCAGTTTTCGGTAGGCCTCGTCGCTGATTGTTAAGGTTTTGAAGCCCATGAATCATGGGCACGAACAATACACGAATATAATCCTTCTGTGCCATTTGTGATATGTGTGCGGAGGAGGATTCGTTTGCAGAACTGGGGATCAACCTTTCAGGCTTTTCTCTCAGTGAGCTGGTTGTCTGCGACTCGGTTCAGCGGTCCGGTGGGCATTTTCGGATGCAACTCGACCCTGGCCTTATGCGCAGTGTAGCGGAGGACTTCGTTTACAGCGTCGATTACGCGGGTGAGAAAGTGAAGTTGTCGGCCGATAGGAAAACCCGTGAAAAACGGGTGATGGGTTAGGTTAGGTTTTGGTGATGGTTGGCTAACGTTGTTTTGTGCGGCGTTTAACGCGGAACGCTTCCACCGATAGAACTCCCAGCAAAGACAACAACGCGGCCCAAGGTAGAAGCGCAGTAAACCCGACGCTTGGAAGCATTACGCCACCAACCGGAGTTGGATGCACAGCCGGGAATATGACCTGGGTGAAAGTGGCCCCGATAGTAATGATAACTCGTCCAAGGAGTGGCATCTGAATCTGGCAGGGATTAACGGTAGGACCCCCAATACATGAGGCCCCAGTCTGAGTTGACCACGATGAAAACTGCCAACCAGGACTAGGCGTAGCGGTCACTGTAACCGTCACACCAGGGTTCTCAGGACAACCTGCAGGGCTCGGACAGTTCGGGCTAACAGAACCAGACCCCGCATCGACTTGTGTAATCAATACCGCAACCACCTGGCCCGATCCGGGCTGCAGGTTAACCAGAATTAGCGTTAGGGCGAGGAGAAGGACGAAACCGCCAAGAATACGCGTAGTTTGCAACACGACAACCAAGAGATGGGACACCCCGTTAGTATA